>Ga0247744_1000024_pt1 | contig 40434 bp, 36 predicted proteins | sample UWRJS154409C5_FD_180946 | JGI IMG/M metagenome (GOLD analysis project Ga0247744, IMG submission 180946) | Soil microbial communities from Arlington Agricultural Research Station in Wisconsin, United States - UWRJ-S154-409C-5 | ecosystem: Environmental > Terrestrial > Soil > Agricultural land... | reverse complement strand
ACCTTGACCCGCGAGAAGGAGAACCGTCACTACACGTGGCTCGTCGCCTTTGCGCCCGCCCAGGACCCGGAGATTGCGGTGGCGGCCCTGGTCGTGAACTCTCCGGCTTGGCGCATCAAAGGCCCCCACCTCGCCCTCGAGGTGTTGCGCAGCTATTTTGCCGAGCATCCGCCGCTCCCCTCGGGCGCGCTGGGTGGGAGGACGTCCGCGGATCGCGCACCGGCTGGGGCTGGGGTGGCGCGGCTGGGCCCGTGAAGTTCCGCACGCATATTCCAGGGATGCGCGATCTAGCCGCCGCGGGCTGGAAGTCCGATCAGGCCGACCAGCCTGCAAGGGGGGGTGGATCGGCTGCCCCTGCTTGCTACACTGAACTCGTGCAGGTGGTGCTACGCAAGCTCGGCCGCGGTTCACGCGCAGTCTCTGGGCGCTTGGTGCGGGCACCCCGCAAGGGCTCGGTCATCGTCATCGAGTTTTCCGACGGCATGCATGAGTACGTCACGACGGCTGTGAAGCGCGTTCTGCGCCTGGCCCAGAAGGACGTGTTCTACATCGAGACGGTCAACAGCCGGTATCGGCTGGAAGTCCGTGAGCGCGACAGCGCCCTCGATGACGTGCAGAACGCCTGACGTCTCGCTGGGCTGGGACCGACTGGCCAAGCGGGTGCCCATCTGTTAGGCAAGCCGCCCCTTGGAGGGGCCAGACGGCAGCCGCCGTCCACTGCGTCCCCTCCGATCACCAACGAGAGCCAGAGGAAATCGCCAAGATGGGACGTTTCGACAGCCGAGCCAGCACCAAGATGCGCCGCCGTAAGGCACAAGCGAAGAAGAAAGAGCGCTTGGCCAAGCAGGCCGACGTCGTTCGCGCCGAGCGCAAGGGCAAGTAAGCCCGCGTTGTCGCGCGCTCTATGCGCGCGAGCTAGCGGATGACCTTGGTCGCGAAGTGCGTGTCGTGCTTGGGCTTGGCCCGCTCGACGTCTTCGCCGAACAGCCCCTCGGCCCCGCTGATGCGCTCCTCCTTGTCGAGGAGCCACTTGCCGCTCTTCTCCACCCACTTTTGCTCGAGCCGGGTGGTGCGCAGGTTCGTGTCGTCTTCGAGCAACCACTCCACGTCGACCTGGACGATGGCGTGCGTCGCGTCGACCATGTAGAGGCCGGCGAGCTCCGTCTCCAGGATGCGCTGAGACGTGTGCCAGTCGGCATGACGTTCCAAAAACTCGTTGCGATCGTGCGGGCTCGTGTACTCGAGCGCGGTCTCGGTTCGGCCCCAGCGCATCGAGCTATTGAGATCCCGCGCCGCCTCGCTGGCCTTGGCCGCCGGGGTTTGGGAGGGCAAGCAGCCGAGGGCGAGCGGCGTGCAGCCGAGGGCGCCGAGCAGCAAAAGGGCGGCACGCAGCGACACCGCCGACGTCGCTTCGGAGAGGTCAGGTGCGGGGGGTCGCATGCCTCGGACCTAGCAGCGGAGCCTTGGCGCGGCCAAATTTGCGCACCAAATCTGCGGATGGCCGGCCGGCGCCGGGCTCAGATGTCGTCGTGGAACAGGGGCTCCCTGTTCTTGGTGAAGCGGTAGACCAACTGGCGCGCTTCGGGGCTCAGTGAGACGAACGTGGCACCGAAGCCCGGCGGCGTATCGCCGCTGCCCTGACGGCGGGTCCAACGCACGACCGCGTTCGCGTCGAACGAGTAACCACCGGGCAGCGTGACGCGCAGCCAGAGCGGGGTGCCGACGCTGGGCGCTTCGTAGGTCGCCACGAACAGGCCCCCATGGTCGACCACGTCGTTACCGCGTAGTCCCTTGTAGAAGTTCGTCGGGCTGTGGGTGCCGAGGTTGGCCTCGACCCGGAACGCACCTGGCTCGGGTCCTGCCGCTGGGCCGGGCGCATGGCGCGAGTTGGGCGGCACCCAGCGCGGATCGGCCGCACCTTCGCGCGGGGCCTGGCCGGCGGACTGCAGGGTGCCACTGCCACCGCTCGAGGAGCGGGCGCCCGCCGGACGTGCTGCCTGGGCCTCGCCCGATTGGCCCGGCGTGCGGGCTTTTTCGCCAGTCGGCGTGCGGTCCCTCTCGGCCGGCGCCGCGGGACGGCTGCGCGACATCTGGGTCGTACCCAGGTCGGTGGGAGCGGTCGGGCCGGCACTCGGCTTGGGAGCCTTGCGCACACCCGGTGAGTTCTGCGTGCTGCTGAGCGGAGCGGTGGACTGCGCCCCCGCGGCGGGCGGCACGTGTACCGTGCTTTCGAGCGAGAAGTCCGGGTAAGGACTCGGGCGCTTGGGTTCGGGCTTGGCTGCGGCGGAGACCGGACGCGACGGGTGATAGGCGGGGCCAGCGGCCATCGGCATCATCGGTGCGGGGGCGGCCTGCCGGAGCTCGCTCATCTCGTGGGTGAGACCGAGGCACGCCGCCACGTTCTGCATCGCGCGATCGATCGATTCGAGCTGCAAGTCCGTGTCTTGCAGGGTGGCGAGCACGGTCCGGATGGCCGTGCGGGCTTGGGCGATGTCCCCCTCGGTGCCGGCGCCGAGCTCCGTCTCGACGCGGTAGAGGGCGCCGCTGGCGCTGGCCAGGGGAATGACGACGCGGTCGAACATGCTGGCGCTGTCGGCTGCGTCCAATGCGGACATCGCGGCAGCAAGCCGGGCGCGGGCCAGAGCCGCCGCTCGGGCAAGCTCGGTCATGAAGCTCCTCTCACGCGCGCCATTATAGTCCCAGCTCGGCTGGCCCGTCTTCCCCGGTTTCGGCCGCGGATCTGCCAGTTTTCGCAGCATGTCACAGGGTCGGCCGTAGAAACCAAAAACTTGGTCGTTTCGGCCCGGGCCTGATAGCCCCGGGACATGCAAGAGCAGGCCTTCGATCTCGACGACGCCGTGCCGACTCGAGCGTTCCGTCCCGCCCTGCGCGGCGAGCAGCGCTTCGACCGAAGCGCCGCGCACCGGGACATCCTGGTTTTCGAGGACGTTCATAAGGCCTACCGGGCCGACGTCCCGGTGCTCAAGGGGCTCGACCTCAGCATTTCGCGTGGTGAGTTTCTGTTCGTCACCGGCCCGTCCGGCGCCGGCAAGAGCACCCTGCTCCGCATGATTTTCGCCGCCGAGAAGGCCGATCAAGGGCGGATCCTGTTCTTGGGGCGCGACGTCGGCCGGCTAGCCGCCGACTCGGTGCCGTACTTGCGGCGCAACATCGGCGTGGTGTTTCAGGACTTTCGGCTGGTCGAGGGCTGGACGGTGTTCCAGAACGTCGCCGTCGCGCTCGAGGTGCTGGGCGTGCCCGGCAAGATCGTGCGCCGCCGGGTCGGGGAAGCGCTCGAACGAGTCGGCCTGGCCGGACGAGGTCAGGATCGCGCGCTCCAGCTCTCGGGCGGAGAGCAGCAACGGGTTGCGGTAGCGCGAGCCATCGTGGCCGAGCCGGCGTTGGTTCTGGCCGATGAACCTACCGGGAACCTCGACCCGCAGTTGGCCGTCGACATCCTGGGGCTATTCGAGGAAGTGCATGAGACCGGCGTGACGGTGCTGTTTGCCACCCACGATCGTTCGCTCCTCGACATTCGCCCGCGGCGCATCGTCGTCTTGGACGAGGGGCGTGTGACTGACGTTGCTCAGGGTCTCGCCAGCGAAGAGGCCATTTCCAAGCTGCGGGTAGCCTAACATGATCGAACGAGCGCTCCGGGCCGCTCTGGCCGACATCAAGCTACATCTCTTGAGCGTATTCAGCGTCGCCGTGGCCTTCGTCTGCCTCGCCGCGACCATGCTGCTGTCGGTGAACATCGACGCGGTCCGCCAAAAGTGGGCCGACAGCGGGCGCGCCTCGGTCTACCTGGTGCCCGGAGTCGAAATGACGACGATCGACGTCGTGCGCAAGGCGCTCTTGGCTTCCAAGGGCGTCACGCGCGTGGAGTACGTCTCGCCCGAGCAGGCGCGTGCCGAGGTCACCGACAAGTCCGCCGACGAAGCGCTGTCGGCGCTGCCCGTCGAAGCGTTCCCCGCCTCGCTCGAGGTCAGCTTGAGCGGCCAGGAGTCGCAGGCTCGTGTGCAGACGCTGCGCCAGAAGCTCGAGGCACTGCCAGCCGTAGAGCGCGTCGAGACCTATCAAGCCTGGGGGCAGCGGTTGGACCGGCTGTTGTCAGGGGGCCTGACGGTGGGCCTGCTCCTGCTCGTGGTGGTGCTTGCGGCCGTCATCAGTGTGGTCGGATCCACCATGCGCCTGGCCCTGTCCCGGCGCGCCCGCGAAGTCGACGTCCTGAAGATGGTCGGCGCGACCGACGGCTACGTGCGTGGCCCCTTCGTCGTCGAAGGCGCCGTCCAAGGCGGGATCGGCGCCCTTTTGTCCTTGGCCATCACCGGCGTCTTGTTCCTCGTCTTGCGGGACTCGTTCGACGCGGCGCTCGGCACTCTGTTGGGCGGCACCCCACGCTTTCTCCCCATCCTGCCCTGTCTCGGGCTCATTCTGCTCGGCGCTGGCCTCGGTGCGATGAGCTCGTACGCCAGCTTGCGACGCCTGCTCGGGAGCGGGGCGTGAAGGGCCGCTACGCCGCGCTGCTCGTGGCCTTGCTCCTGGCCGCGCCGGTGCGCAGTGAGCCCGCCGCCGTCGAGCTCGATCTGGACAGCATCGGCCGTGACCTGGAGCGCATTCGCGTGGAAGAACACTCGCTGCGCAAGGTCATGGAGCGCAGTCAGAGCGAGGTCGAGCTCTTGCGTCAGCGCATCGTGCTCCGCGGTCGCGCCTACTACCGACTGTCGCGCTCCGGGCCCTCCGGCGACTTTTTCGAGTACGCCATGCGGGTGGAACGCCTGCGCAGCGCGCTCTTGATGGACGTTGGGCGCCTCGACCGATTGCTCGGCGAGAAGAAGCGCGCAGACCGCTCGCTTTCGGCGCTGGCGCGCCGCCGTGCGCCCTTGGAAGTCGAGGCGCGGGCAGCAGATCGCGCCCGCGACGCGCTCCTCGAGCAATCGGAGCGCGAGCGTGCGTTCGAGCTCGCGTTCTCGAGCTCGCGCAGCGCGAGCGCGCACACCGCGGTCTACAGTGCTGGCTCCGACGTCGATGACCTGGCGGAAAGCTTCGGGGCCATGCGGGGTCGCCTGCCGTTCCCCGTGCCCGGACGAGCGGAGGTCGAGGCGGTGCGCCTGGAATTCGCCCGAGGACCAGGCCTGTACATGAAGGCCTACCTCGGCGCGCCCGCACGTTCCGTGTTCCCAGGCCGCGTCGCCTATGCCGACGACTACCCCGAGTACGGCAAGACGGTGCTGCTCGATCATGGCGATGGCTACTTCACCGTCACGGCGGGCCTCGGTTCGATCGAAGTCCGCGTGGGGGACGAAGTCCCCGCCGGCGCACGGCTCGGCTTGACCGGTACTCATGCCGGCCAGGGCCGGATCTACTTCGAGGTGCGGCAGAGAGCCGAGACGCTGATCCCCGGCGAGTGGTTTGGCATCTGAGCGGCTGCTTGAGGCCTCGCCCGTGCCGGGGTAGATGTGAGAAGATGAGAGGAGCCTTTCGGCGCCTGCGCTGTCTCGGGCGGGTCCACTTCCTTCTGTTGCTCTTGGCCCGCCCAGGGCTGGCTCAGCAGTCCGGGCAGTTCCAGTCCGGGCAGGCCCAGTCCGCGCAGGCCCGGTCGGCCAGTGCCTTCCCCAGTGCGGACCAGGCGCCGCCCGCCCGCCGTGCCCCGGCCCCGGCCCCGGTCGCTCCGGCTCAGCGTCCTTTGCCGATGCCCTTGTTCCGTCCGGTCGCCCTGCCCGCCTACCGCGACTTCCCGCCGCCACCCGGCTACATCGAGAAGGTCCGCTTCAACGGTGGCCTCATCGGCATCGGCGCGGGCGTCTTCCTGACCACCTATGCGATGGGCATCATCTATGCCGCTTCCACCGGATTCAAGCAGCAGAGCGGGTGGGTGGCTGCACCGGTGGTCGGCCCGTTCATCGCGGCGGCGCAGCGAGATTTTCAGTGCACCGCCACGACCCCCCAGCAAGCCGAGGCCTGCCAGCGGGAGACGGTGAGCGAAGCCGGCGCAGTGGCGATTTTGGCTGGCATCGGCATGGGGCACCTCGTGGGCGCCAGCCTCGTTGCAGCCGGGTTCTTCGATCGCAGCCGGGTGTGGGTGCGGAGCGACCTGGTCGCCGTGAACCTGCAGCTGGGACCCGGATTGGGCATGCTCCAGGTGGGCGGACGATTCTGAGCAACACCGGACGCGGGCGGCCGAAGCAGAGGGAGCAGAGGACGGTGGCGACGCCCAGGGTCGCCCTGTAGGCTTGTCGGGCGCGGGCGGGAGGTGCGAGATGGTGAAACGCAAAGAAACGGCTGACTCGGCGCAGGTCCCAGTGCCAGCCGGGGCAGTGCCAGCCCGGGCAGTGCCAGGGGCAGTGGTCGACGCATCGGGTGTCGTTCTGGCTGGGCGCACCGACCTGGACCTCCTGCAAGCCGGCCAGATCGACGTGGCTGAATATTTGCGGCGCCACGCCGAGAGCGCCACGGCGCACCTGGTGGGACGCGTCTCCGAGGAGCGCCTGGCCGACCTGCGCGAGCTGCTCGTGGCCCAGGCGCTCGGCGACCCGAGTTTGACGGAAATCATCACGCGTTTGCGACAAGTCGGGGCGGAGCGAGACACCCCAGCCTGAAGCGTGCGATGGAGTTCGATTTCGAGCGCCTCGATCGACTGCCCCTGGCCGAGATCGAGCGTTCAGCCGGCGGGACGGCTGTCCAGGTCCGCAACGCTCTCGAGCGGGTGTCGGCACTCGCGTCCACGTTCCTGCTCGGTCGCAAGGCGTTTCGCCTGGCGGTCGCGCGGCTGCCACCCGGACATCGCCCGCTCGAGCTGCTCGATCAGGAGCTTGGCGCTGCCCGGTGGGAACGCGGAGCGCGGGCGCATGAACGCGTGCGTTTGTCGTCGGACCTCGTGCCGAGTCTCCAGCTCGAGAGCCCCCGCTGCTTGATCTGGTCGAGTCCGGTCTGGCGACCGCGTAAGGTCTCGATTCCCGGCCTCGTCGCCGTGGTCGAGGCCAGACGCGAGGACCTGGCGGCCGCGGTGGCGGAGCTCTGGGCAGCCTCGTTCTTGGAACCAGTCCTGGAGCGCGTGCCCGCGGGTCTGCGTCGCTTGGAGCTCGCGGTGGGGGTGACGGAGGACCGCCCCGACGCTCGGACGGCGCTGCTCGCGGCTCTCGCCGATCAGGAGAGTCGGCCGGACGCCACGTTGCCACTGCCCGGTCAGGCTGACTGGACGAGCCCCGCCTCGGCGTTCGACTGCAGCGTCGAGCGGATGCGCGCGTCGGCGAGACGTTCGGTCCTGCGTCGCGCGTTCGGCACCCCGGTCTTGACGCTGGGCCGTGGCAAGTGGGGCCCGGCTCTCGACAAGCAGGAGTTCGAGGCGCTGAGCCGCCGGCAGGGAGGGAGCGTCGGCGCCATCGTTGCTCGCGACCTGCTTGGTCCAGTCGAGTCGACGCCGGATGTCGGGATGGGCGGACCGCGGGCCTTGGATTTGGCGCGCTTGGGCGGACAGTTGGCCCTGAGCGTAGCGCAGATGGCCGAGCTGGGTCGGGAGGTCGAGCAGGCGAGCGCGCGTACCGCGGGTCGACGCGAGTGGATGGCCGAGATGGACCTGGCACTACTGCCCGACGACGGCCTGCGGACCACGCTCGAAGAGCAGCTGGCGCTCTTGTCGACCGTGACGGATTTGGCTCTGCGCGCGGCCGTCGCGTCGGCGAAAATGTCGCGAACCTTTGCCGCCCTGCTCGGCATTGGCCTGGGTGAGCTCGACCTTGGCGTCGACTATCCACTCACGGAGCTCTTGCGGGACTTCGAACGCTGCGTTGGCCGCTTGCCCAAGGCGGCCGCTGAGGGTGCCGCGTCCAGCCCCGAGTTCGAGGCCACGCTCCAAGCGTTCGGCGAACGCCACGCCCACATCTATCCGCGCTTCGATGGCCAGGCACGCGCCACCCTGCGTCGCGCGTTCGAGCGTGCGTGCGTAGCCGGTCGTCCCGAGCTCGGGGTCGAGCGACGACTCGAACTCGCACGGGTGCGTGGTGACCAAGCAGCTGCGGAGCTCGAGGCACGCCTGCCGCGCGTGGTGGCTTCACGGGTATCGCCGCTGCGCTCGGTCGTGGAGGGGGCCAGCGTGCTGCGCGAGCGCGCGCGGATGCTGGAGGTCTTGGCCGACGCCCTTCTGCGCACCGTGGCCGTCGAGGTCGATCGTCGCCTGCCGCGCCTCGAACCGGGGTTGCCCGATGGCGCGGTGTGGCACTGCCATTTGGAGGAGATCCTGGACACCGTCGACCTGCGCGGCACGAGCCTGCGGGGGCGGGTGAAAGCCCGCGCTTCGGGCGAGGCGGCCTATGACGCGGCGACCCGCGTCGCTCAGCCGCCGGAGTTCGGGACGGCGCCGCTCTTGGAACCAACGCCGCTCGCCCGGGCTCGTGGCCTCGACCAAGTGCCGTGGCTCTTCGTCGGGCCCGAGCTCGTGAGCTACACGGGGCGACCCAGCGACACGTTGCCCTGTCTGGCTCGCGCGCTCTACGTGGCCTGGGGCTAGACGGGCGCATTGCTCGGCGCATGGTTCCGCGCCACCGTGGTGCTGCATGAAGATCGGGGTGTCGTCGCCGCGCTGGGGGGTACTCGGGATCGTCGGCGTGGTCGCCTTTGCGCCAGGGCTGGCCGGTTGCGCCCAGCCGGTGAAGATGGGCAAGGCGCCGAACATCGTGATTCCCATCGAGCGCAAGCCGCCTCCCGGCGACGCGCCGCCGCCACGCGCGCCGGCCGAAGACGAAAGGCCTCACGTTCACCATGCGCCCGATCCAGCGCCGGTGCGCAGCGCCGAGCAAGTGGACCTGCTGCTGCGCTTCGAAGGAGGCAAGCTCAAGGTCCTCGGCAGCCAGCGAGTCCATCTGCCCAGCGCCGAGTCGACGCCGCGTCGCATGGGTCGGTTCGCGGCAGAACTTTGGTTGGGCACCGAGCTCCTCGAACGCTTGCGTTTCGACGTCCCGCTCTTGGGGGCGGACGGCGGTGATGCGATCGAATCGGGTCTCGAAGCGGACGTGACGATTCGACTGCCCTTGCTCGAGCGTGCGAATCGTTTGGAGATCATCGATCGCAAGACCGAGGAGCGCCTGACCCTGGAGTGGCCGCCGGCGTGAGCGCGGGTGACGACAGCTTCTTCGGTTGGTTGCAGTTCGGGCTCTACTTGTTGGCGGCCTGGGCGTGCTGGCGGCGCTCGCGGCGTGTCTCATTGCCTCTGGCTCGCGCTCAGGCTCGGGGCTATTCCGAGCATCGGGTGTGGCTCTTTCTGGCAAGCGTCTGCTTCGCGCTCGGCCTGAACAAGCAGCTCGATCTGCAGACCTTGGCCTACGGCTGGCTCAAGGCGGTCGCCGGAGAGATCCACGACTATGGCGGGAAGGGTCTGGTGCGCACGGTCGTGTTCCTCGGGGCCGGCGTCTTCGTGCTCGCCTCTGGCGCATACGGCCTTGCGGTGGTGCGGCGTGCCAGCTGGAGCTTGCGCTGCGCCACGGCTGGGTTGGTCTTGCTTGGCCCGTTCGCACTCCTGCGCCTGGCCCGCTTCTCGAGGGTTTCCGTGGAGAGCGGCGAGCTGCTCGATGTCCTGCTCGAGCTTCTACCCACGCTGTGCGTCCTCGGCGGCGCACTCTGGCCTCCGAAGCCGGTCACGCGAACAGGGCGCTCATGAGTCGCACGTTCGGCCTCCTACTCTGGTGCCTGCTGGTGCTGCATTCGACCAAGCCGGCGCAGGCGGCAGAGCCGACGTCGCTCGATTTCGCCGTGATCGGCGACCCCCAGATTGGCTACGGCGTCGGCGGGGGACAGGCCGACAAGCGGCGTTTCTCGCACTTGATTCAGCGCTTGAACGAGGCCGGAGTTCCGCTCGTCGTCATCCCCGGCGATCTCGTTCAGGACCGCACGTGGTTCGAACACCGGGCGTTCGAAGCCGCGTTGGGCGAGCTCCGCGCCAAGGCCCTGCTTGCTCCGGGGAATCACGACGTGGTCGACGTTTCGAGCCTTGCCGATTTTCGGCGTCGTTACGGCCCAGACTACTACGTCGAGACCACGTCGAGCGCCCAGTTCGTCGTCGTGGACTCGGAAACGGCGCGCACGGTCGACATCTCGCCACTCGAATTCGAGCGCCAATGGGCGTTCTTGGAGCGAGCGTTACCTCCGGCCGGTGCCGCAAGTGGCTTGCCGACTTTCGTCGTCACCCATCGTCCACCGTTCGTCGACGAGGAGGACGAGCCCGACGGCGCAGCGAATTGGCCCTCGGCTACCCGTGCCCGACTGCTCTCCCTGTGTCGGCGGGCCAAGGTCGACACGATTCTTGCGGGGCACCTCCATCGTGAGCACCTGACGAAAACGCAGGACGGCATCGAGATTCGAGTGCTCTGCGGCAGTGCGCGCTGCTTCGATGAGTCGCCGATCGGCTACACTCGCTTCCAAGGGGACAGTGTCCGCACGGTCCATGTTGCGGCGCCCCCACCTGTGCCGGTGCACGTCCCCTACCTACGCGAGTGGACGCCGCGGCTCTTCGATTTCAGTCCGCGCCACTGGGTCTTGTCGGCGCTCTTCGGCGCCGGCGGGTGGGTGGCCTGGCGCGCTGCGCGCAAAGATGCTCCGCGCCGGTTGAGCCCATTTTCCTGGGTGGCACTCCTGCTCTTCTTCTTCGCCGTCAACATGCAGCTCGACTTCGACGAAGCGCTCCGCGAGATCGGGCGCATCGGTGCTCGCCTGACGGGGGTGGCCCATATTCGACACACTCTGTCGCCGGTCGTCGTGGGGCTCACGGCTGTGGTCGTCGTCTGGCGCGGCTTGGGCCGTTTTCGCCAAGGCATCACGGGCCGGGAGACGGCAGCGCTGGTTGCATGCATCGTGCCGAGCGCGTGGTTTGCTTTGAGCGCCATGTCTCATCACGACCTGCGCATGGTGCTGGACGAGCTCGTCTGGGACGTGCTCGTCCTCTTGTCGCTCGCGGTCGTGGCATGGGCCGCCGTGACCCAATTGCGCCAGCGTCTTCGCCGTTAGACACTGCGACCCACGATGAAGTGCGAGAGCTGCGGTCACGAGAACCTGGACGATGCGCGGTTCTGCGCGAGCTGCGGTTTGCTCATCAGTAAGGACACGCAAGGGGAGTGGATTGGTCGCCTGGTGGGCGGTCGGTTTCGGGTCACGCGCGTACTCGGCGAAGGCGGCATGGGAGTCGTCTACGCCGCCGAGCAGCAGATGGGCTCGACGGTGCGCAAGGCGGCCATCAAGACACTCCATCCGCACTTGTCCAAGGACCCATCCGTCCTCGCTCGCTTCCATCGCGAATGTGGCACGGTCGCGCAACTCGAACATCCCAACACGATCAAGGTGTTCGACTTCGGTGCCGAGGCCGATGGCACCCTGTACATCGCGATGGAGTTCGTCGAAGGGCGATCTCTCGACAAAGTCATCGAGCAGGAGGGCCCGCTTCGTCCCGAGCGGGTCGTGGACATCCTGGAGCAGGTCGGCGGCGCGCTGCACGAAGCCCACGAGCAGGGCATCGTGCACCGCGATCTCAAGCCGGAAAACGTGATTCTCGGCGAGAAGCTCGGAAAACACGACTTCGTCAAAGTGCTCGATTTCGGCATCGCGGCGCGCCGAGAATCGGCCGACACCCAGAAAGAACAGAAGCTCACGCAGCAGGGCATGGTGCTCGGCACCCCGCCGTACATGAGTCCTGAGCAGTTCACCGGAGCCGAGCTCGATCGCCGTTCGGACATCTACTCGCTCGGTGTGATGACCTACGAGATGCTCACCGGTGCGCTACCGTTCAACGCCACCACGCCGTGGCAGTGGGCGACCGAGCATATGACGGCGCAGCCGTTTCCCATCGAACAGCGTCCCTCTGGCTATGGCATTCCCAAGACGATGCGTGAGGTCGTCATGCGGTCCTTGGCCAAGTCACCCGACGAACGGCCTCCGACGACGGTGGCCTTCGTCGCTGAGCTGAAGGCCGGCTTGGCGGGGCCCGTGAACGCGACGGACCCGACTCAAGCGATGCAGGCCGTGGTGCCACCGTCCCAGGCGGCGGTCGACACTGCGGCGCGCACGGGCGCCCTGCCTGCCATGGCACCCGCCTCGACGCTGCGTTCCCAGGAAACTTCCGCAGGCACGGAAGCCGGCCTTTCCGCCCTACAGCCGACGGCCCCGAAGCGCTCCAGCGCAGGGCTCGTTGTAGGAGCACTCCTGGGGGCGACGGCGCTTGGGTTCGGCGCGTGGTTCGCGTTGTCCGGGCCCGGCGCGGGCCCGGCGGCAGCGCCGGAGGCCGAGCCAACTGGAGGGAGCAGCGGCGTGAGGCCAGAGCCCACACCGGCCCCACCGGCCCCACCCCCGCCGGTGACGCCCACTGCTGCGCCCCTGCCGCCTGCCTCGGCGGCGCCTCCGACGCCGAGTGCCGCCACGACTCCGACGCTCCCCTCCTCATCACCGACTCACACGTCCACACCGAAGAGCCCCGGCGGAGCGACCACTCCGGTTCCGTGCTCGGAATGCATCGGCCTCGTCGGCTCGGGGACCTGGAGCCGCGCGACGCAGGCCTACGCCAGCTGCGATGCCGCGGGCCAGAAGCAGTGCAGCGCGAAGGCCAAGCGCGAAGCGCCCGATCAGGCCGAGCGAGCCAGTGCCGCCAAGAAATGCGCGCAGGTGCAGGCGATCCTGAAGGGCGCCACGGCCATGGGGGCGGCGACCGCCCGGGTCAAGACGGCTGCCGACCGGTGCAAATGACCCCCGCCTGGGCTCCGGGAGCCGCTGAGAGGGCCAATTTGCATGTGTAACGGAATAATCCGCTTGGAGCTTTCTTGACTGGTGCCTCGCCCGGCACTTAGATCGGGGCGTCCCGGGGGCGGGAGCAAGTCCTCCACGACGTATGACAATCCGAATGACCTGGTCCGAGCTCTGCACCTCGGACGATTTTCACGGACTTTGGGTAGCGCTCGACAACTGTCGCTACGACCGCGCGACGCATCGGCCACTGGAAGGTGACGTTGTGGATGCGGATCCAGATCTGCCCGAGCTCTGTGCTCGGATGCGGGAAGCCGGCCGCTGCTCCTGCGCGATTTTTCTCGCCGAGGAGGATTCGTTCCGGGCCGCCCGGCCTGCGTTCGGTCGGGGTACCCCCTCGCACGCTCCCGGCGTTCGGTAGCGCTGGCGGCGCGGCCGCCTCGCCCGCTCACTTGAGCTTGGGCTTGAGGATGGCCTTGCCGTCTTTGATCACGACGTCGAAGTCCACGGTGCGCCCCTGGTGGGTGCTCTTCAGCTTCGCCTCGGTCTCGCGCAGGCTGCGCTCGAGCTTCTCGAACGACACGGCGCTGGCATTCGTCTGCTTGCGCGCGTCCACGTACGCCTGATGCAGGGCGCGGACACGAGCTTCAGGAAGCGCATCACTCCGCGTAGGCGCAGGCTGGTCGACCGGTCGCTTCGGCTCGGCCGGCTTGGGCTCGGCTGGCTTCGCTTCGGCTGGCTTGGGCTCGGCTAGCTTCGCTTCGGCTGGCTTGGGCTTCGCTGGAGGCGGGGCTGGTCCCAGACTCGTGATCTGAGGAGCCGGCGGCAGCTTGGCGGCCCGCGCACCGAGATCGGGCGGGAGGCTCGTCCCAAGACCTCGAACCAAAGGACTCGCGCCGGTGTCGCGCAGGCGACTCAGCATTCCGGCGCCCGGCGTCTTCATGAGCTCCGGGGGTGTGGCGGTGGTTCCCGTGCCGAGCTCGACCGGCGGAAAGTCCAGGTCACTGATGGAGTCTGCCTGCTCGCGGAACACGATCTCGGTCGTGGGCGCAGCCACGGCGTCCGGCGGTCGCACTGCCGGCGGGGGTCGGCTGGCAAACGTCTGTTCGGCTCTCAAGCGGTGGCGTCGGAAGGTGCCCAGCTCGATCTCCCGACAGATGCGGCTCCAGTGCTGCTGCATCGTGTTGTAGCGCTGGACGATGGTCTGAAACTTGAAGCGCTGGGCGGTGCTCTGGAATCGTGCTTTGCGCAGATCAGCCAGACGGCGCTCGACGTCCTTTCGCGCCACGGACGGCTCGATGCGCTCGATGCCCATGAAATAGTGCTCGTAGAGGGCGCGCAGACGATCGAGGCGCGTCTCGAGCTCACCAATGCTCAGGTCGATCTGCTCTCGTTCCACGCGCTCGGAGAAGGTTCCCAGGCGCCGCCCGCTCCGTCCAGCCGGCAGGGGGAAATAGGCAGCGAAAGAACCTACCTCGTGGCGGTCAGCTGGGGCCGCGGGGACGGCGGACGATGATCCACAGCAAAAGTGGGGCGCCGAGCGCAGCCGTGAGCACACCGACCGGGAGCTCGCGATCCGGCAGGATGCTGCGAGCGCACAGGTCCGACAGGGTGAGGAAGGTTGCTCCGAGCAGCGCGGAGGCGGTCAGAAGGCCGGTCGCGTCGCCGCGCACCAGCGGACGAGCCACGTGCGGAACAATCAAGCCGACGAACGCGATCGGTCCACAGAGCGCCACCACCACGCTCACGCTGAGACAGCTGGCGAGCAAGACCTCGAGTCGCACGCGGCTGGTCGGCACCCCGAGCGAGCGTGCCCAAGCCTCACCGAGCAGCATGACCGAGAGTGCGCGCCGGTGGCGCAAGAGCACGATCGTGGCGCCGAGGAGGGGCAAGAGGCCGTACGTCACGCGCTCGAAGCCGACCTGGGGCAGTTGGCCCAAACCCCACATGCTCGCAGAAAACAGGCGGTTCGGATCGGTGAGCGCCTGCGCTGCTTGAGCCAGCGCGCTCGCCGCGAGCGTTACGGCGATGCCGGCGAGCAGCACCTCTTCGAGGCGCGCTCGGCTCGAGGCGGCGACCCGCAAGACGAGGGAACTGGCCGCGACGGCGCCGACGAACGAAAAGACCGAGGTGGCCGCGAACGAACCCACGCCCTCGAGTCCCAGGCTGAGTGCGAGCAAGGCTCCGAGGGCCGCCCCCGCCGTCGTGCCCAGCGTGCTCGACTCGGCCAAGGGGTTGCGAAACAGGGTTTGGTAAGCCGCACCGACGAGCGCAAGCTGGCTTCCCGCGAGCAGACCGAGCGCCACCCGCGGCGCCCTGAGCTGCCAGAGGACGAACGACGACGCGTGCTCCGGCAGGCGATACCAAAGGGAGAGGGCGCTCACCAAAATCGCCAGAAGGGCCAGTAGCAGGACGCGCACGGCGGGCGAGGGCGGCGTCACGACGTGCCTCCCTCCAGGGCATCCACTGCGATCCCCAGTCCGCCGGGCGTGCTGAATGGGGCGAACGGCACGCCATAGAGGTCTGCGAGCGCCTGCGTCAGCTCGGCCCCATCGAGCGGAAAACGCCACACGATGCGCCCGCCGGCAAAGCCGACCACCAGGATGCGGTCGGGCGGTCCGAGTAGACGGCACAGGCGCAGATCGTGAGTGACCAGGCACAGCGTCGCCTGCTCCTTTTGCCAGAGCTCGCCGAGCGCACGATAGGTCTGGACCTGCGCCAGTGGATCCAGATGATTGGCCGGTTCGTCGACGAGCAAGAGGGGCGCTGCTTGTGCTCGCAAGGCTGCCAACAGGACGCGCTGCACCTCGCCGCCGGACATCGCGTCGAGGCGCGTGGACGCGAGGTGCTTGGCCTGGACGGCTTCCAAGAAATGCGCTGCCAGGCGCAGGCTTTCGGCAGGGCGTTCGGCGTGGCGGAAGCGGGCGAGGGCGACCACCTCGGCTCCGGTGAGGAGGCCTTCGACGTTCGGTCTCTGCGGCAGCCAGGCAACCAAGCCGGCGCGCTCACTCTCCGACAGCTTCGTCGCCGCGTGGCCGCCGAGCGTTGCCTGGCCAGCGCTCGGGGGCACGAGTCCGGAGAGCAGCTGGAGAGCCGTCGACTTACCGGCGCCGTTCGGGCCGACGAAAACGACGCAGGCCCCAGCGTCGACCACGAGGTCGAGCTCCATGACCCGCGTGCCTAGCGTAGCTCGCTCGAGCTTGGCCACGGCCGTCATGGCGGAGACTCCCGGAACAACCGGTCGAGCGCCGCCTGCACCAAGGGTCTGATCTTCAGCACGTCGGGACCCATGCTCAGGCTGCCGACGCGGGCCAGCGCCGTCGTGCGCCGTGCCTTGACCGCCCGCAGGGGCAACAGATTCGTCAGCGGCGGCGGACCGGTTACCGGTGCTTCCTGCAAAACCAGGATTGCGTCTGGATCGACCCGGAGCAGCTGTTCCACGCTCAGATGCGGTTGCCCTTCGGTCGGGCCGTTCCCCATGGCGTTCCGGTATCCGCTCGCGCTGAGCAGGCGCCCGTGGAGCGAGTCGTGCTTGATGTAGTAGTACCCGGCCCGATCCTCGTTCGCGGGGCCCATCAGCACGAGGACACGCGGGGCACCGGGCGGCGCTTCGCGACCGAGCTCCGTCTCGAGCCGCTCGGCCAAGGCATTCGCCTCGGGCTCATAGTGGAGCAAACTGCCGAGCTGGCGGGTGGACCTCACGACCTCGCTCAGCGTCGTCCACGGCAGGGAAACGAACGGACCGATGCGCCTCAGCGGCTCCTCGGCCACGCCGTCGACGCGGCTGGCGAGAATGAGCGTCGGCCGCACGCCGGCGATGCGCTCGAAGTTGGGCGAAAAGACGGTCCCCGCAGGCGGCCTTTCGACCGACCGGCAATAGTCACTGACCAGAACGAGCGCGGATTCTGCGTGCAAGGCGAGGATGGTGTCGGTCACGGCAGGCGACAGGGAAACGACCCGCTCCGCTTGCTTCGAGACGTCTTCGGTCGGCGCCTTGCTGCAGGCGGCGCCGCCCAGGAGAGAAAGCGCGACCCCGAGGAGGAGCAGCCGACGCTTCACTTGGCCCGCGTTCCACGATTGCGTTCGTAGATCAGGCGCAAGCCGTCCAGCGTGAGGTCGGGGCACAGCTCGTCGACCTTCGTAGCATGAGCACAGATGAGGCTAGCCAGGCCGCCCGTGGCTAGAGCCCGGCAGCCGCCGCCCATTTCGGCATCGATGCGCGCGATCAGGCCGTCGACCATCGCGGCGTAGCCGAAGATGATGCCCGACTGCATCGCATGCTGGGTGTTCTTGCCGATGACGCTGGGCGGAGCAGAAAGCTCGATGCGCGAGAGCTTGGCGGCGCGAGCGAGCAGGCCGTCCAAGCTGGCTTGCACTCCGGGTACGATCACCCCGCCCAGGTAGTCACCCTCCGCCGAGACACAGTCGAACGTCGTGGCGGTGCCGAAGTCGACGACAACTACCGGACCGGCGACGTGGGCGTGAGCGGCCACGGCGTTGACGATGCGATCGGCACCGACCTCGCGCGGGTTGTCGTAGCGCACACGGATCCCCGTTTTCAGCCCCGGACCGCCCACGACCAGCGGCTCGCAGCGCACGACGGACGCGATCGCGAGGGCCACGACATCCGTCACCGGGGGAACGACGCTGGCCAGGATGCACGCGCTGACCGCACTCGGATCGACCCCGCGCAGTGCAAAGATCTGCGCCAAGAGCACCGCGTGCTCGTCGACGGTGCGTGAGCGCACGGTCTCGAGCCGAAAGGTGTGCACCAGCTGGGTGCCGGAATAGAGGCCGCCCACCAAATTGGTGTTGCCAACGTCTACGGCGAGAAGCATCGGGCAGGGAGCCTAACGCTCTGCGGCACGCCCGTCACTGATGGGATCACCCGGCCAAAGCAGGTCCCACGGTCCCTCCGCGTGGCCGAGCAGGACACGGCGCCCCCAGAGCGATGGCATCGGCTCGAGCGTGACGAGCAACTGGCTGCCGAGCGCCCCCGGCGCAAACGAGCTCAGACCGACGCTGCTGCGCCCGAACTCCGCTGGCGAAACCTCGAGCGGCGCGGCGTGCACTGGCAAATCGCTCTCGAAGCCATCGCCGTCAGTGTCACCGAACTGCACCGTTAGGCCGGGACTCGTGGCGTGGACTGGTCCACGGGTCAGCTCGCCGCTCTCCAAGCGGCGGCGAATCCAAGCGCGTGCCTGCGACGTGGCAGGCTGGTCCAGCACGAGCCGAAGTGGTCCGAAGTCGGACTGGAACTCGAGCGTCAGCGGGGGCTCGGCGGATGGCGGTGGCGCTCCAGCCAGCTCTTGCGTCGTGGGCCTGGGGCAGAGCTGACCGGGGCTACCGAGCATGGCGAGCGCGCGCTCGGCCGAGTCGCGCAAGGCAGGCCGCGGTCCTTTGCAATGGGCCTCGATGAGCGGTTTGAGGGCCAGGGTGGACAGGGCGGCTGCAGCGCCCATGGCGGCGGCTACGGTTTCCTCGGGCAGGTCCGGCCCCGTTTTGGACAGGATGTCGCGCAGGGCTAGGACGATGCCTGGGTCTGGACCGTTTTCCGGACGCTTGGGGTCGTGGGCTCGAATCGGGTAGGCGGCGAGGATCTTCGCGGCGACGGCCCTGGTCCCCGGCGCCTCGGCGGTGAGCGCCCGCTGGAGCATGCTTCGCACGTCGCCGAGCTCAGCGTGGCCGGCGACCAGTCGCAGGGCTGCCTCGACGACCGCCGGGTGCTTGCTCGAAAGGCGTTCTTCGAGTGCGTGGCGTCGACCGAGCTCGATGCGGCTGCGGGCAAGGACGTGGATCTGCGCGAGCTCGAAGGCGAGGCCGGCGTCCGGATCACACTTGGTCAGCGTGACGCTCGACGTTCGGTCTTTTGCCAGGAGGTCCGCGGCCCGGCAACGCAGCCAGATGAGCCGTCTCCGGGTCGCGCCAGCGGCCCCCGCCGTCGTTTCCGGGATGGCCAGCGCCGCCAATTTCCGCAGCTCCGCGGTCGAGCGCTGGGGCGCGTCCAGTGCTTCCAGGGTCGCGCGCAGGGGGGCCCAAAGGGCGCTCTTGCCTTCAGTGGGCAAGCCGCGAGCGAGCAGACTCGCACTGGCCTCGTCGAGTGCGACTTGCCCTGGCTCACCCAGGCGGGCCAGGGCATGCGCCGCCGTACTGCGTTCCGCCGCCGAGAAGCTGGTCTTGAGCAGCACCTGCGTCAGCGCCGACGCGGAGACACCATCGGCAACGCTGCCGAGCGCCAGGATGGCGAACAGGCGAGAATCGAGCGAGGCATCCACGAGCAAGCTACCGGCGACCTCGAGCAGACGCTCCCCGACGGCCACGGGTAGGTTGCGCAAACGTGAGAGGGGGTAGAGCAGAAAGGGATCCTTGCGAGCGAGCGCGGCGTCGAGCAGTGCCGCTTGCGAGCGTTCGCTGAGCGCGCCCGTCAGATCGGCCAAGGTGCCGAGGCCCGCCGCGGCGGAGCGGATGAGCACGTCGGCGTCGGCAGCGGGCGATGGAGCGAGCCAGCCCGACAGCGTGGCCTCGGCGCTCGTCGTCTGACAGAACCCCAGCGCGCGCGCGAGCACGACGAGCTCGTCGTCAGGCCCCTTCGTCGCTCCCGAGAGCCAGATGCCAGCGCTCGCTGCCAGCAGTGGCTCGACCTGCTGCGTCGCCGAGTTGCAGTGCAAACCGAGGCCGAATGCAGCCCAGCTGCGCAGCCGTGGGCCGCCGAGCAAAAGGCGCGCCAGATGCTCCTCGACCTCCGTCAGTTTTCCCGCAGACGGCGCGTCCTCTGCAGGCGCGCCGTCCAGGCTGCGCGCGCGAGCGATCGCTTCCGACAGCAGCTGTTCCTCTGCTTTTGCCAGGGCTTCCGCCGCGTCGACGGGGCGCGCAGCGGTCGGCGAAGGGGGCCGCTCCTCGATGGGGTCGACCGAGTCCTTCTTGGCAGTATGGCAGGCAAGGCTGCCGGCGCAGACGAGGCCGCCCACTGCCAGCGTCGGGAGGAAACGCGTCATCGTGGCTCGAAGTGTCCCAGCAGGAGTGCGCCGATTTCCCGCAGCGCGAGCCGGGCCATCGTGAGGTAGCCGAGCTCGGTGCGAGCGGGAAAGGGCCTGACCAACATGCCTTCGCGGCGGAAGAGCCGGGTGGCCCGTGCCATGTGAAAGTCGGAGGTGACCAGCCCCACCCGGTGCCAGCCGCGATCGCCGAGCAGCCGAGAGACCTTGCGAGCGTTCTGTCCGGTGGTCAAGGACTCGGACTCCAGGATGATGCGGCTCCGCGGCACTCCATGTGCCTCGAGCCACTCGGCCATGACCTCGGCTTCTCGGTCGCCGTCCCAGCGGCGCCCGCCGCTCACCACGACGGGCGGCGGGGACGCCCCCCTTTGGGCCTGGTCCGCTTGCGCGAGCCGGCAGGCGAGCTCGAGTCGACTTTCGAGCGTCCCCGACGGGCGGCCGGCGCGGACCCGACAGCCCAGGACCACGAGCGCGTCGAGGGGCCCGGATTCCGGCACGGCCATCTTGGGTCGCTCACTCCGGTCCACGTCAAAACTACAGCAGGTGCCAAGGTGCCTGGGCAAGCCCGCTGCGCGTCCGGCTTGCTGCATCTAGCCCTTTCTGGCTAAGAGGTCGCGTTGTGTGGCCCAATCCCAGCGCTCGCTCGGCGTTGGCTCGAGCCGCACGCGACGCCCGGGCGGAGACCAGCTCCGCCGCCTTCATGTCATGTCCGAAAGCGATCACCCGACCGAGCCCGTGAGCGACCTTGCGAGGCGGCGCGAGCGTCGCCGTGCCCGCCGCGAGCAGCGGCAACGGCGCGGCGGTGAGGGCGGTGCGGAGGCCGGCCCGCGTTTGGTGAGTCCGGCCGGGCACGAGCGGGCCTCGCCGCGCGGTGAGGCACACCAGCGCTCAGGACCCGAACCACGGATGTTCCCCGTCGAGTTTCCACGCGAGGCGATCGACGAAGCGGCCGCTCGCGTGGTCAGCCGTCTTACCCGTGCCGGGTACGAGGGCTACCTGGTGGGGGGCTGCGTGCGTGACCTCTTGGTCGGCAAGCGGCCGAAGGACTTCGACGTCGCGACCAGCGCGCGGCCGGAGGAGGTGCGGGCGCTGTTTCGAAACTCGCGCATCATCGGGCGACGCTTTCGCCTCGTGCACGTACTCTTCCCCGCCGGCCACGTCGTCGAGACGGCCACGTTTCGCAAGAATCCGACGCAAGACGAGCAGCTCGAAGGCGAGGATCTGCTGATCCGCTCGGACAACGTGTTCGGGCGGAACCACGAGGATGCCGGGCGCAGGGATTTCACCATCAACGGCCTGTTTTACGACCTCGAGCGGCGCGCCATTCTGGACTGGGTGGGCGGGATGGAACACATCCACGCGCGCACGGTGCAAACCATCGGCGACCCGGTCGTGCGCTTCCACGAGGATCCCGTGCGCATGCTGCGCGCCATCAAGTTCGCGGCACGGCTCGACTTCGGTATGAGCCGCGAGGTCTACGATGCGGCCGTGCAATGCCGCGGCATGCTGGCGATGGCAGCACGGCCGCGGCTGTCGGAAGAGGTATTGCGACTGATGCGCGGGGGTGCGTCGCAGCGCAGCGTCTGGCTCCTCTGGGAGATGGGCATGCTCGATGTCCTCTTGCCAGAGCTCTCGACCTACCTGGCCGATTGTGAGGATGACTCGCACGTGTGGGCGCTCCTGTCGGAGGTTGACCGTGCGATCACGGATGATGCGGGGAGCCTGAGCGACGTCTTGCTCTGGGCGGCCCTGCTCGTCGAGCCCTTGCTGGAGGCCTGCGATCAGACCAGCGATCCACGTCGCGCTGCTCGTGACTTCCTGGAGCCGGTCATCGAACGTCTCAACTTACCCCGCCGTATCGCGGAGTCCGTCGAGCGCATCGTGGCCATCTTGCCGCGCATCGAGGCCGGTCGCGGCCAGCGCCAGCAAAAAAGCGCACTCTATCCCCTCGCCTTGCGCCTGGCGGCCCTTCGCGCCGTGGCTCGCGGCGAACGCCCGACAGAAGAGCCCGCCGCAGACGAGGGCGAGATCGAGCTGGGCGATGGACCGACCAAGAAGCGCCGTCGTCGGCGCTCGCGCGCGCGCAGCTGAGACCTCAGGCGTTCAGCTCGATGCGTAGGACTTCGCGGCCGACCATGAAATAGTCGCCATGGTCGACGGTGTGGTCACCCTTCACCCGCACGAAGGTGCCGTTCTTGCTGTCGAGATCGACGAGCGAGAATCCGTCGGCATCTCGCTCGAGCGAGCAATGCTCCAGGGATAGGTGCTTGTCGCTCGGGACGTTCAGGTCGCAGCCGTGCCGACCAATCGTGACCTTCGTGGCCTTTGGGCAATGGGTGAGGCCGGGAGCTCCGCCTTCGAGGACTTGCACCACGCGAAAGGGGGCTGCCTTGACCGGCGAGGCGAAGAAATAGGTGCCGGTCGCGTCCGCGTCGTCGGTGACCGTGGGCATGGGCTCGACCCGGAACAGTTGGTCGCCGGCCACGAACGTCTCCCCCATCGCGATCTTCGCCTTGCCGCGAATGCGAATGTAGGTGCCATTGGGCGACTTCTCATCGCGCAGCGTCAGCTGCGTGCCGCGGTAGTAGAGGTTGGCGTGCCGCGGCGCCAGGAAGCGATCGTCGAACTGAATCTGTCCTTGCTTGCCGATCACGTGCTCGGTGGCGCGCAAATGATAGCTGAGACCATCCTGTCCCTCGCCGCGGATGACGACCAGGCTGGCTTTGGATGGATCTTGCAGGTCACCGAAGTACTCGACCGCGGGCTCCAAGATCTCGCGCGGTGTGGTTTCGCCACAGCGCCCGCAGAACTTATGACCGGGGGGGATGGGTGCCTGACAGGCCGGGCAGGGTAAGTACTTGGCTTGTTCCATGCGATGCTACACCTAGAAATTGGCCGGTCTCCGCGGCCCTTTACTGAATGAGCGTCATGCGTTTGTCGACGTCCGTCCAGCCGCGTTTGCTGACCAGCCGCAGGGCGACCGTTTCCTTGCAAGAATCGATCGGAACCACACCATAGTCCCTGGAGTCGTAGGGAAACAGGCGATTGTCGCTGACCAGGAAGAAGTGCCCTTCGGGCACCTCGTAGCGTCGGTCGCCTGGCGTGAACTTGTGGCCAGTGACTCGGCCGACCTTGTGCACGAGCTGGCTGGCCAATGCTTCGTAGTAGCACTGCTGCACGACCTCTTCCGAGGGCATGGCGGGGTGTGGGTAGCGGATGGTGTTGGGGTTACACATGCGCTCGAACGGAAACGCCTTACCGTTCACCTCCGGCGCCTGGTCCTTGATGCGGAGCACGTCACCCGGGAGGCCAACGATGCGCGCGATCACGTAGCGCTCGGGGTAGTTGGGTTCCGGGCACAGGACGAGATCACCGAAGTCGGGTGTCGTCAGGCGCTGGAGGAGGACGAGGTCGCCGCCTTCGAGGGACGGCTGGAGCGAGGTGGTGAACACCGGGTCGTTCTCGGGCAACCAGATCCAGCGGACCACGAGCAGCCGGAGGCCGCCAACGATGACGCCGACGAAAATGGCCGCCCAAATCAGGAAGCGAAGAAAACCTCCCATCGCTCCGCGCCATCCTAACCAAGGTGCCCGAGCTCTGCCAGTTCCGGCCGGGCCGGTTCCGGCAGGCCAGCCCGGTCGACTCAGCGTTCGACGACCAGGTCGTCCTTGTGGATGACCACAGCGTCTTCCATGCCGCCGAGCGCGGCCGCTAGTTCCTCGCCCTTCTTGCCCGCGGACGCGGCCACCTCCAGCGCGGACAGGCGGGTCAAGCCCCGGCCGAGCTCGCGGCCCGCGGTATCGACCACGAGCACCGAGTCGCCCCGGCGAAAGTCGCCGCGGATGCCGATCACGCCCACGGGGAGCAGACTGCTGGTGCCCCTTTCGACGACCCGAGCGGCACCTTGGTCCACCACGATGGTGCCGCGCGGCTTCAAGGTGAAGGCGATCCAATGCTGGCGAGCGCGCAGCCGTTCCCCCACCTCCCCGATGCAGGTCCCGACGTCTTCGCCCGCCAGGACGCGGGTGAGGATCCCCGGGGCGCGAGCATCAGCGATGACCACGGCTGCCCCCGAACGGCGCGCCTTGCGCGCGGCATCGAGTTTGCTTCCCATGCCGCCGCGCCCGATTCGGTCCGGCGACCCGTGGTCGATGAAATCGCTGGTATCCGCGAGTTCTGGGATGCGAACGCCGTTTTCGTCCAGGACTCCGTCGACGTCGGACAGGAGCAGCAAGGCATCGGCACTCACGAGCGGAGCGACCATCGCCGCCAGCTGGTCGTTGTCACTGAAGCGAATCTCTTCGGTAGCGACCACGTCATTCTCGTTGATGATCGGAATGGCACCCGCCTCGATGAGAGCCGCCAATGCGGCGCGGGCGTTGTTCACCCGCTTGCGGTTGGACAGGTCGCCGTGCGTGAGCAGGACCTGCGCCGGGGTCAGGCCGTGACGCGAGAAGGCCTCGTCGTAGCGGCGCATGAGCAGGGCTTGGCCGACCGACGCGGCCGCTTGCAAGGTCGGCATGTCCGTGGGGCGGGTGCTCAGGCCGAGCCTTTCGATGCCGAGCGCCGTCGCTCCGCTCGATACCAAGACGATGCTCTTGCCGAGATCGATCGCGGCCTTGAAGTCGTCGGCCAGGCGCTCGGGTAGCTGAGGCTCGGTCGCCAGGGTGCGCGATCCCACCTTGACCACGATGCGGCGGGCCTGGGTGAGACTCTTGCGGGCGTCCGTCTGCGACATGAAGGTGGGCGGCTTCATAGCCAGCGCGGGTGGTGGGCTCAATCCCCGGGCATGAGTGGCGTCAGCTCCAGCAGGCAAGAGCCGAGGCCGGCAGCGATTTCGGCGATGCCGAGGCCGCCCAAGCGGCGCACGAGCATCACGGTTTGGCTCGGCGAGCGGGCGACTTCGGCACCTCTGCCAACCAGGGCAAGGACGAGCTCTTCCGTGACTCGATCGAAGCGGGCCCAGGTGCCCGGGCTCGCCAGGTCGGCCGGGCGGATCGGTCCGAGCAAGGTCCCCCCTTCGCTCGTCACGGCGTGCTGTCCCGTCATGGCCAAGCGCCGTGCCCACGGGGAGCGGAGCTCGGTGCCGAGGATCCAACAGCGCTCGGCCACCTCGCGCTCGATGATGGAGGAGAGAAGCTCCGCTTGGTCATCCTCGATTTCGTCGAACGGATCTTCCAGCAGCAAGAGCTCGGGATTGCTGGCAATGCCGTGAGCCAGGCCCACGAGGCGCCGCTCGAGCGGGCCGAGATCCTTCAAGTGACGCCTCGCCAGGCCTTCCGCCTCACACCGATCGAGGGCCCGCCTGACGTCGCTCGCGCCGAGACCGATCAGTCGTACGCTGCCGAGCAGAGCGCCTTCGACCGTGAACTCGAGTGGTGCCGGCAATACGCGTGGAGAGTACCCGGCCCGACCACTCGCCAGGAGCGCCCTGGGGGTTTGGCCGAGCAGCCGCAGCGTGCCTTTTCGCAGGACCTCCGGATGGATCGTCAGTGTGAGCAGGGCTCGTGCCTGGCCGACGCAAACCAGGCTCTGGCCGTCGACCTCGAGCGCACCGGCAGATGCGAGATCCCAATCCGGGGCGACGATGTCGAGATCCTCCGCCCGGAGCAGCTCTGCCCGAGCTAGCCCTGCCCGGTCGACCGCTGCCCGGCCGACCGCTGCCCGGCCGACCCCTGCCCCGACGGACTCGGTCACGGCAAGAGGTCCGGCTGCCATTCCATGCGGGCCAGCGGCAATTCCGGCTGGTACAGCGAAAGTGGTGCCACGGCGCGCACCATCTCCATCAGCTCGCCGGGCAGCGGCTGCTGGCCCTTGGCCATTTCCGCGCGGAGGCCTTCGACTCCGAGCAGACGTCCCAAAAGGGTGGTTTGCGGCACCGGCAGCTCGATGATCGCGGCGTCGTCCGAGAGTCCTGCGAGCACGCGCGCTTTGGCCAGTGCTTGGCGCAAGCCGCCGACTTCGTCGACCAAGTGGCGTTCGACCGCTTGGCGCCCGGTCCAGATCCGGCCACGGGCCACGGCGTCCACGTCCTTCTGGCTCATCTTGCGGCTGTCAGCGACGCGGCGCACGAACAGGGCATAGAACTGCTCGACCTTGTTCTCGAGCAGGCGCCGTTCTTCGGAGGTGAAGGGGCGGAACATCGTCTCGGCATCCGCGTGGGGTCCAGTCCTCAAGGTCTCCACGTTGACGCCGATCTTGGACAGCAGTCCGCTCAGGTCGATCTTGCCGGCGAAGACGCCAATGCTGCCCGTGATCGTCAGCGGATTGGCGTAAATGTACGTGCCAGCCGAGGCCAGGTAGTAAGCCCCACTCGCGGCCGCGCTGCCCATCGACACGACCACGGGCTTTCTCGCTGCCGTGAGCTGCACCTCGCGCCAGATGACGTCGGCAGCCACCGCCGAGCCGCCGCCCGATTCCACGCGCACGACGACGGCGCCCACGCTCGGGTCTTTGCGTAGCTCCTGCAACGTCTCGGCGATCGTGTAGGAACCCACGCTGTGGATGCCCAGGAACGGGAAGGTCTTGCTGCGGCCGTCGACCATGTCCCCTTCCACGTAAACCAGCGCAATCCGCTTGTGCGGGCCGAAGCGACCGTTTCTTCTGCGAGCTGCGTTGCCTTCGTCGAGCGGCAGGGTCTCGCCCGCGAGCTCATCCACGGCCTTGGGCAACATGTCGTCGAAGGCAAAGCCATCGACCAGGTTCGCCTTCTTGGCCTCGACCGCCGTAAACGGTCCCTTGGCGACGGCACGGCGTACGTCCGCGATGTCCTGCTTGCGTCCACGGGCGATGCTGCCGTTCAGCTCTCGTTCGACCTCCTGGATCAGGCTGGTTTTCACTTCGAGCGCGGGATCGGTGGCCTCACGGCGAGCGAACATTTCCGGCGCGCCCTTGTACTTGCCGATGCGCACGAAGTCCGTCTTGATGCCGAGCTTGTCGAGCAGGTCCTTCACGTAAAACGACTGTGATTTGACGCCCGAATACAGGATCCCGCCGGCGGGACTGATGAGCACGCGCTGGGCCTCCGAGCACAAGACCAAGCCAGCGCCGGTGGAGCTCTCCAGATGGCACAAGATCTTCTTGCCCTTTTGGCGCAAGAGCAGGAGCGCATCCTGAAGCTCTTGCAGGTGGGCCAGGGACCCGGCTGGTGCTGCCCGGAGCTCGAGCAGGACCGCCATCAGGTTGTCCTCCTTTTCGGCGTAGGACCACAGCTGACGGAGCAGCGCTACGTGCTCACGGGTGCTCGGCGTCTTCTCGATGCGAATGCGGAGCGCATAGTGCATGTTGTCCGCGGCGAAGGTCTCCCTGAAGCCACGGATGGCAACGTCGGCATGCAGGTTCTGCCACGGTTGATCGGAGGACTCGGCGCCGAGGCCGTCGCCGTAGCGCGTGCCGAGCGCGAGTTCTCCCGAGCCCTGGCGCGTATTGCCGGTGACGACCAGGGCGGTGGACGCGATCCAGGCCGGCTCTCCTTGCTGGCTCGCGGCGTCGGTCACCGCCACGTCCCCACGCAGCCGCCCGAGCCCGGGAATGCCCACGTCGAGCGTGGCACGCGGCACCCAGTAGCCGCCGTTCTCGTCGACGTAGCTCGCTTCGAGACCGATCTCGAGCTGATCCGAGCCGGTCGGACGAACGGCACTCGCCATCACGTATTCGGCGCCGAGGCGCAGGCCGCCTTGGCTCATGGGTGCATCGAGATTCTTGATGAAACCGGTGAAGCCGACGTAATCCGCCGGCCGCAAGGCCATGCCGGCCGACCAGCTACCGAAACCGTGCGCCAGCACGTTGTTCGAGAAGGAGCGCTCGAACGAAAGACCCACCGAGGCAAACTCGTTGCCGGCCGCGATGGCCCAGGTCAGCCACTGGTACTGGACCGAGCTGCCGAACATGGCCTGTGACGCGGCCGTGGGCGGGGTCACCATGTCGAAGCGAATGCCGGTGGACACCGGAATGAAGCCGAGCGGCAGCGCGAAGGCGAAGGCATGACCCGCGGTCGGGACCTCGGCCGTGTCGCCTAGGAAGTAGCCGGACCAACGAAACTCCGGCGCCGGCAGGAAGGCCAGGTTGGCCGGGTTCTGGACGATGGCGCTCGAGTCGGGGTTACCGACGACGCTGCGGCCGAGTGCCGGCAGCGGCGTCGGGCGGGCGATCGGCGTCTGCGCCTGAGCCAGGCCGGCGAACGTCGTTGACAGAAGTAGCGTCGAGACTGGAAGTGTGTTGCGCAAGAGGCTCATGTGTCCCTATCCGGCCAGCATACCCCGAGCCCGAGCAATCAGGGAAATCTCGGGCCGCCGCTCCTCGAGTTCCGCATGATCCTTCACTGGCAAGAAGCGTGCGCCCTCGCCCTGGCGCGGCACACGCAGGTAAGTGGTGTCCAAGTGGAACGTCACTTCGTTGATGAGTCGTTCGAACTGAACGGCCTTACGCTGGCCGACCGTCTTCTCCACTTTGAAGTAGGTCCAGTCGAAGGCGAGGCTCTCGAGTGCCTTGGCGTCGAAGGCAAAGCTATTGACGTTGAACACCCGCACGACGCCAGGATCGAAGCTCCCCGGGATGCGGAACTCTTCCAGGATCACGGGGCGTCCATCGAGCCGCACCGGGATCCCGCCGCGGTCGCTGCCGAGCTTGTCCACGACCTCGCAGGTGACGGGGCGACCTTGCTCGAAGTGTAGGCCGATCAACAGTGGGTCGAGCCCGCCGCCGAGATTGTCCAAGTTCGTGACCAAGAGGTAGCGACCACCCTGGTCGATGAAGCGCTCGAGCAAGCCGCTGGCCCGCAACGCATCCGGGAGGTCGCCATGCCCAGGGGCATGCAGGCTCGCGCTGCCGTCTTCCTCTCGGAAGAGCTCGCCTTCGGCGGTGACGCGTGCACTGAGCCCCTGCGTGAACGTGGCGATGTGGTAGCCGTCGCGGCGGGTACCGAGCGCCGCCTCGATGCCACCCTTGGTAGCGTCGCTCGTCATCAACCAGAGTGGCGGAACCGCGCCGTAGCGCTGGGTCAAATGACGTTGCTCCGCCAGACGCAAGTCGAGGAAGCTTCGTCCCGGCAGTGCTTCCACCAGCGCCTTGACGACGCCGCCCATGCGCGTCGCCATGCCTCCGGCCAGCACCACGAGCGCGCACTGCCCGCTGGCGAGCGCCGCTTCCCCCTTGGTGACGAAGTGGGCGTAGGCGCTACTGCCGGCCGCCGGGAGGTCGACCAGGTCGGAGTCGCTCGGCGGCTCGATGCTGCCTCCCACGTGGTTCGACAGCTCGCCTCGCTTCATGCGACGGACGAGATCGATGAGGAGCTCGGCATCGAAACGATGCTCTTCTAGCAACGCTCGGGTATCGCCGGGAAGGGAGGAGAGGGCTTGGCGGAGATTCGATTCGCCGTCGACGTGCATACCGGTTAGTATCAAAGCGTGCGTGGCGTGGCTCGCCTGCGTGGGTTCTTCCCTATTTTCGCCTTGAGCGGCCGTCGTACCCGCTGGATCGGCTGGCCACTACTCGCTCTGTCGGGGGCGCTCTTGCCGGGCGTGGCGCTCGGGGAGCTCGCCGTCTTGCACGAGCAGTTCGAGCCGGATCCGGAGCAAGACCTGGCGCTCGGGGCGACGACGCTGGATGGCCTGATGCCGGCAGCCGTTCGTACCAGGAGTGGTGTCGTTCCGGCGCCGGATGCAACCGCAGCTGGCTCCTCCGGCGGCGTCTACCGCGCAGACGCCCTCGCTACGGGTCAGGATGCGTCGTTTCGACTCGATGGGCTCACCATGCGGCCCGAGCGCGTCTCCTACACCGATCCGTTTCGCCCCCTGTCGATGCCGTTCAAGCGCCTGTACGCGTTCGATCGCGTCCTTGCCGACTGGTCGCTCGGGATCTCGGCGGGCGCGCTGCGCACGCTGCCCGTCTCCCCGGAGGTGCAGGCGCACGAGGACGTTTTCTATGCGGATTTCCAGGTCGAGCTCAGCCCCGGCGTTCTGGTGCGGGTGCCTGCGATCGGCCCGGGAGCGCGTCTGCTCGCGCTCGGAACGGAGCCCGCGGCTCGCGTCCAAGTACTGGAGGATCCCGCTGGCAACTGGTTCTTGCGCGGTGAAGAGGCAGGCAGCTGGCGCGTGGTATACGAGTCAGCCATCGATCGCGATGTCTTCGGTGGGGTCTTTCCCCAGCTGTCTTGGGATGCGCTGCGCGGGAGCGACGCCCTACTGCCGCCGAACGTGCAGCAGATTGCGGAGCGCGTTCTCTCGCACATCGGTGTCACTCGAGCGGAGACTCCCACGCACGCCCTGCGCATCCTGGTCGACTACTTCAGGCGCTTTCGCGCCTCCGACGAAGTCGAAATCGGCCACGATCCAGCGGACCTCTATCTGAATCTCAGCTTGCAGCGCAAGGGCGTCTGCCGTCACCGCGCCTATGCATTCATGGTGACGGCGCTTGCCCTCGGTATTCCAACGCGGCTCGTACACAACGAGGCTCACGCTTGGGTCGAAGTGTACGGCGGCACACATTTTCACCGCATCGACCTTGGTGGTGCGGCCGTGGCCGTGCACGACTTCAGGCGTGACCCCGGTGTCCCCGACCACCGCTTGCCGCCGGATGCGTTTTCCTGGCCTGCTGGTGCCGACCCGGGGTCGAGCTTGCTCGCCGACGCAGGCGGCTCGGGACCGGCGAGCATCCCGTTCCGCATCGATCGGCCAGCCCCGTCCGATCCGGGGGAGGAGCGCGTCGACATCACCATCGCCGCGCAGCAAAAGGAGATCCTGCGGGGGGCGCCGCTCACCGTGCGTGGACGCGCGACCAAGGGTGGCCGGCCTTGTCCGCTCTCCCGCATCGACTTGGTGCTCGAGACCGACAGCGACGAGCACGCCATCGGCTCGGTGGCGACCAACCGCGACGGCGATTTCTTGGGTCACGTCACCGTGCCCAGCGATCGGGCCGTCGGCACCTACCAGCTCGTGGCTCGCTTGGGCGCGGGCTGCGACTGAAGGCCCAACGCTTGGAGGCGCGGCGCTCAGGCGCGGGCTGCGACTGAAGGCCCAACGCTTGGAGGCGCGGCGCTCAGGCGCTGGCTGCTACTGAGGGCCCAGCGCTCAGGCGCTGGTCATGCGGGCGGCAACCTTCGAGATCTCTGCCAGCGCCGAGGCCTGCTCGTCTGCCAGCTGAGCGACTCGCTCCATGCGCGCCAGTGCTTCGGCCGAGCCGAGCGCGTACTCGCGCTGCGCCTGGCTGACCTGCGTCACCATGCCGTTGATGGCCTCGATGGCGCCCGCGATCTGGCGGCTGCCACGCGCCTGCTCTTGGCTGGAACGTTCGACCTGCTGGCTGATGGTGCGCATCTTCTCGCCGCTCTTCATGATGAGCTCCGAGCCACGCGCCTGCTCGGCGGTGGCAGCGGCAATCTGTTGGACGGTGTCGGCGATGCGGCTGATCGCATCCGTGACCTGCTTGCTGCCCTTGGCCTGTTCCACCGTGGCGCGCGCGATGGCGCGCACCATGTTGGTGCTCTTTTGCGAGCTTTCCAGGATCTTCTTCAGCGCACGTTCAGCCTCGTTCGAAACCTCGACGCCACGGTCCACGTTCTCGGCGCCGGCTTCCACGGCGGCGATGGCGTTCTTGCTCTCGGACTGAATGGTCTTGATCAGATCGGCGATCTCTTTGGTACTGGCGCCAGCACGCTCGGCGAGATCCTTGATCTCGTCGGCGACCACGGCGAATCCTTTGCCGTGCTCACCGGCCTGAGCGGCGATGATGGCAGCGTTCAGCGCGAGCAGGTTGGTTTGCTCGGCCACGTCGTCGATCACGTTCAGGATTTCACCGATGGCCTCGATGCGTGAGCCGAGGTTGTTGATGACGCCGAGCGCCTCGTGGCTGCTCTCTTTGATGCGATAGATCTCGCCCATCGTCTTCAGGATGGATTCGGCACCGTGCTCGGCGTCGCGCGCCACCTCTTCACTGAGGCGTGCCGTCTCGTCGGCATTCGATTGGACCTGGTCGATGGCCACATCCATCTGGTTCATGCTGGAGCTGGTCTCCTCCGCCGTGAGGGACAGCTCGTCGATGTTGGTGGCGACCTCACGAATCGAGAACGCCATTTCCTCGATGGAAGCCACCATCTCGCGCACGCTGGAGGCCAATTCGCCGATGTTCTCGGCCACCTCCTCGGTGGTTGCCGACATTTCGAGCACTGACGAGCTGGACTCGTCGGCGCTCGTTGCGAGCGTCTGCACGTGTGCGGCCAGGCCTTCGAGCTTGCTCTGGGCTTGAGCCACGGCCGTTCGCACGTCGCCGTTGGCCCCACGTTGCTCCACCACTGCCTTTTCCAGCTGCGAGATGCCGACGCCGAGTGCCTCCAGTGATTCGTCACTGAGCTCGCGCGCATCCTGCGGGCTCGGGGCTGCTGGACTGAGGCTGGGCGGCCTGAGCGACGGCTTCTTCTTGGACAGGAGCTGTTCGACTTCTTCGAGCTCGTCGTAAATGGCGTGGATGATGTCCGGTTCTGCCTCGGGGCGTTGGAACGGCTTGCCTTGGAGCACCTTGCGCAGGGCCGAGCGCAGACGATTCATGCTCGTCATGTCCTGCTCTGCACCGGAGAAGTAGGCGCCAAAGCCGCCGACGGCAGCGACGAGGGCCATCTCGAGCACCAGGTCTCGCCGCCACACGGCGACGAGCAGGGCAGGGCCCATGGCCAGAGCAATTCCAATCAGCTGGCGCGGGGTGAATCCGTTCATCGTGAAGTCAACCTGTCGGGAGACCCGGAGGGTACCCGGGCGCTGGCCCCGAGGAAACCAACTTGGCCGCGCCCCGCTTGCGTAAGTGCTCTGCCGTTTGCGGGGGGTGCTTCTTTCGGCGGCCTGCTAGGTTCCGAGCCGGTGAGAGGATCGAGTGGCGAGACAATGCGGCGAGCGCGGCAGCTGGCTGCTCTCGGCATCTTCGTGTCGAGTGCGAACCTCGTGTCCTGCGGCCTGACGGGGGCGCCTGAGCCGAGCGCGACCACCCGGAGGAAGCCAGCGCCTCCCACGCTCGACAGCCAGATCGGCACGGGTCCGATGGCTCGCGTACCGAGCGGCACGTTTGGTCCGCACTTGGTGATGACCCATGAGGGGCCGTTCGTCGCTTGGGCCGAACCAGCAGCGGATGGCGCTAGCTGGCAGGTCAGGGCCCCGGGCACGAAGGATCGTTTGCGGCTCGGCCCCACCTTGCCGAAGACTTCGGGCACGCTCGCCTTCTTCAAGCTCGACCGGGCCAAGGGCGGGGCGCTCGTGGCCCGTGTGACCCGGCAGGATCGCGTCGACACGGTGTCGGTCACGACCATCACACCGAGCGGAGCTGGTGCCCCTCACGAGGTCAGCACCGGGGAAGGCGAGGTGCTTTGGGCGGCCAGCGCTGTCGAAGCGCAAACTACGCGCCTCTTGTGGGCGCGACGGCGCGGAGCCGTCGCCGAGGTCAGCACCGCTGAGCTCGATCTCGTCGGGCTGCCGGGACCAAGCCAAGTGCTGCGCAAGGAAAGCATTGGCTGGCAGCTCGGGCAGGGGGGCGCTGGCACTTGGCTCGTGACGTTGGAGGGCTCTTCCCGGCAGGCCGCTTTGATGCTCACGCGCCTGGACACGGGCGCGGCCGAGCGGCGGCCCATCGAGCTCGGCAAGGGTTTGGTGAGCGCTGACCAGGTGGACCTGGCCGTTGGAGCGGGCGGCGTCGTCGTCACCGTGCGCGTAGGCGGGACGCAGGGTGGCCGGCTTTTCATGGCTGAAGTCGACGCTCGCGGCACCGTGACCGTCCCACTCCGGCCGATTTCCGGACCGCGCGGGGCCCAATCGCTCTTCGAGCTATTGCCTGGCGCTGGGACCGAGCGACCGTGGGTCGCCTGGGAGGAGGCAGCGCTGGATGGCGTGTCGTGGCGGCGTGTCCTGTTGGCCCGCTTGCGCCCAGACGGGGCGCCTGTGCCCGATGCCTGGCTCGACGTGCGCGACGCCGGGAGTCTGCTGCCTGCCCTGGCAGCGGGGGACGGAGCGATCGTAGCCCTCACGCGGGAGGCACCGTGCGCGGGCGAGGACTGCCGCGGCAGCGCGAGTGGACTGTCACTGTTCGCCCTGGGCCGCGCAGCCGGCGAGCGCGCGACCATCTCCCGTCTTCCCGGGCTACCGGCCGAGCTCGATCGGAAAAGTGTGTGCTGGGATCTCGATTGCCTCGATTCCGCCTGCGCGCTGCTTTGTGCCGATAGCGATACGCCGACGTCGGTTCACTTCGTCGCCGTGGAGGGAGCGGTTGCGGGCGGCGCCGGGTCCGCGGCCGGGGGTGAGGGGGCGCTGCGCGCGCTCGCCGGACTCCCGCGCCTCACCCGGCGAGAGCCGGTTGCGGCCGTGCCCGAGCTCAGTGACCTGGCGCTGGGTCAGGGCGAAGGGCAAACCGTGCTGGCGTGGGTCTCGTATTTCGACCCCGCTCTCCGGCCGACTCCTTTGGCTCGGCCGGCCGCCGATGGGCGCCGCGAGCCCTTTCAAGCCGAGCTGCGCGTGGTGGCCCTGGGGCCCAGCGGCACGCCCGAGGGGGCAGCGGAGGCGCCCCGAATTTTGGACGACGTCACCGTCTCGCGGCGCGCGCGGAGTCTGGGTGGCGTTGCGCTCAGCGGCCCGCGCGCAGGACGCCGAGTGCTGGGCTGGGCCGCGCTCGACCAAGGGCACTCTCGCGTATTTTTGACGTTGCTCGACGAGCACGGCCGAAAGCTCAAGCAACGTCTGCTCAGCCGCAAATCCGGTGAGGTCACCGACGTGCAGCTTGCGGTGACGAGTAGCGGCTACCTCGCCGTGTGGGTCGACGATCGCTCGGGGCGCGGACAGATCTACGCCCAAGCCATCGATCCCGAGCTCAACTCGGTGGGGCCGGAGCGCGCCTTGACGTCGGAAGCGACGGAGCCGGTTGGGCTCACGCTCCTCGAGCGCAAGAACGAGGTGGTGCTGGCCTTTGCCGACGACGCTGCGGGAGGTTCGGAGAGCATCTTCCTCCTGTCCGTGGACCTGGCGAGCTTGGAGACGACGGTGCCGGCCCGGATCGTCACTCGGGGCGACGGCCACGCTCATTCGCCGGTGCTGTTGGCCAGCCCGGGAGGAGATCTCGGGCTCATGTTCATCGAGAATCTGGTCGTGGGTGACGAGGAAATGACCTCGACGCTCAGGGCCCAGACCGTCGACCTCGGCCTCCGCCCCGTCGGCGCCTCGACGGTCGTGATCCCAGGCATTGATGTCAGCAGTTTTGCCGTCGAGTGCAGCGCTCGTTCCTGTCGCCTGCTCGCCATCTCGGCTGGCAATAGTCGCGCCGAGGTTTGGGCGGGGACTTCCATCGGATCTGGCCCGTGGCGCACGGAGTTCATCCAAGGGCTGGACGGCGACGCCCAGCGGCTACCGACGCCCGTGCTCTCGGGCAGCGAGGCTTACGTCGTGGCGGCCAACGATTCGGACCAGGGGTTCGCCCTCGAGCGCCTGGTGATCGATTTCGCCGAGGGTGCTCCTGGGAAATGAGCGGCGGGCTCGGAGGTGGTGGACCGCGTGAGCGCCGCCGCGGACCGGCGGGCTTCGAAGCGCATTACGCGGAGCTATTCGGTCCACGTTGGCCCGCCTTGCGGGCCGCACTCCTCGGGACGGGCGCCGTGCCCAGCGGCCGCGCCGTGCGCGAGAACTCGTTTGCGAACCTGGCGGGCTTCTGGGAGCGCCTGGGTCCGGTCGAAGCGCTATCGGTGCCAGGCTGTCATCGGGTGTCGGTTGATGCGCCGTGGAGCGGGCGTGACGAACGAGGCCTCGCCCTTTGCTACGCGATGGATCCGGCGTCGGTGATCGCTGCGCGGGCGCTGCCGCTCGACGGAGCGAGCGACGTGCTCGATTTGTGTGCTGCGCCTGGCGGAAAGTCGCTCATCTTGGCCGAACGGGCGCCCGCGCATGCTCGCCTGGTGCTCAACGATCGCTCACCGGAGAGGCGCGTGCGCCTGAAGAAGGTTCTGCTGGATCATGTGCCTGAAGACGTGCGGGCGCGGATCAGCGTGACCGGCCTGGACGGTCGGAGCATTGGGGTGAGAAGGCCATCCAGCTTCGATGCGGTGCTCCTGGACGCGCCGTGCTCGTCCGAGGAGCACGTGCTGTTGGATCAGACGGCACTGTCTCGCTGGTCGAGCACGCGCAGCGAGCGCCTGAGTCGCGATCAGTACGCGCTCCTTGCGGCGGCTCTCTTGGCAGCTCGCCCAGGTGGGTACGTCCTCTACGCGACGTGCGCGCTCTCTCCGCTTGAGAACGACGGCGTGGTCGGTCGCTTGCTCGAGCGAGGGCGCCACGCGGCCCGGACCGAGCCCGTGGTGGCCGAGCTCGGCGAGGCGACGGAGCTCGGCTGGCAGATCCTTCCGGACCGGGACGGCTGCGGCCCCATGTATTTTTCGTTGCTCCGGCGGCAGGACTGACCTTCGATGCGCTCATAATCTATGTAAATACATGAGCTTGAGCGCAGATCAGGCCGTCGAAGAAAAACATTGATCATTTTCTGAACATCGTTCACTCTCCGAACACTGTTACGGGATTGAACGATGGTTACGGCACTTCGGCGGGAGCGCGAGCGGGAGGAGCTGCGGGAGAAGATCCTGGCCGCCGCGAGGACCTTGATGGTCGAGGGCGGCATGGAGGCCGTGACCATGCGCGAGGTGGCTCGCCGCGTGGAGTACAGCCCGGCGGCGCTCTACCAGCACTTCGCGGACAAGGAGACGCTCATTGCCGAGCTCTGCCGGCACGACTTTGCGGAGCTCGCGGGCCTGTTCATGTCGCTCAGTCAGGAGGGCGGGCCGATGGCCGTGCTCGCCCGAGCGGGCATCGCCTATTTGGATTTCGCGCGGGACTTTCCCGAGCACTACCGGTTCATGTTCCTGATCCCCAAGGACGTGCCCCCGGAGGGTGAGGAAGAGGCCAACGATCCGGCACGCAACGCCTACGTGTTTCTGCACTCCGTCGTCGAACAGGCGATGGCAGCGGGGCTGGTCAAGGACGGATTCGAGAGCAGTCACGACGTGGCTCAGCTCATGTGGGCCATCGTTCACGGCACGGCCTCGCTGTCCGTATGTCGACCGGGCGCCGAATCGTGGGTGGAGTTTCGCCCTTGGGAAGTGAGAGCTCGCACCGCGGTGCGGGCGGGGTGCCATGCAGTGGCGCGCACGTCGGAGATTGCGGAAGCGGCCCTCCTGGCTGCGTTCGGGGAGGTGGGAAATGGTTGATCTGGCTTGGAAGATGCTCTTTCACGACAAATTGCGCTTCTTCATCACGCTCTCCGGCGTGGCCTTCTCGGTGATGCTCGTCCTCGTGCAGACGGGTCTGTTCGGCGGTCTGCTCGAGAACGCGACCGTCACGATCGAGCACATGGGGGCGGACGTTTGGATCACGTCGCGCAATTCGCCGAACCTGGACTTCGTGCACCAGTTCTCGGAGAGCAACGTGGAGCGTGTCCGGGCGCTACCGGGCATCAAGCGGGCCGACAACCTCATCCTGTCCTTCATGCAGGTCTCGCTGCCTACTGGCGCGGAAGAGACGACGGTCGTCTACGCGCTCGAAGACTTCGCGGCTTGGGGTGTGCCGTGGAAACTGACGGCGGGCGACCTGGCCGATCTCAAGCGCGGGCCCCACGTGATCTTCGACGAGTTCGCGCGCAAGCGTTTCGGCGACTTTGCGGTCGGTGACTATCGCGAGGTCAACGGGCAGCGCCTCAAGATCGTCGGCACCACGAAGGATGCCAAGAGCTTCACCACGACGCCGCTCGCCTTCGTCGACTACCAGCGCGCCCAGCAGATGCAGCCAGACCTTTTGCGTGGCCGAGCATCGTACATCCTGGTCAAGCTGGAAGCGGGCGCCGACCGCGAGCGCGTGATGGCCGAGCTGCGCCGGATCCTGCCGCACAACGACGTCTACACCGCCCACGACTGGGCTCAGCGCTCCCGCACCTATTGGGTGGAGAACACGGGCATCGGCTTCAATGCGTTCTTGACCGTGTTCCTCGGCTGCTTGGTCGGCGTCGTGGTCGTCGCGCAGACGCTCTACACGTCGACCATGGAGCACCTGCGCGAGTTCGGCACGGTGAAGGCCATCGGCGGCAGCAACTGGGACATCTACAAGATCCTCGGCAAGCAAGCAGTGCTGTCGGCCATCTTCGGCTTCGTGCTCGGCTATCTGCCGGCTCGAGCGCTCGAGCCCGTCATCGCCAAGGCCGATCTGAAGCTCATCATCCCGAGCGAGCTATCGGTCACGGTGCTCGTCGGCACGGTGCTGCTTTGCCTCATCGCCGCGCTCGTCTCGTTTCGCAAAGTGGCCACCATCGACCCGGCCCTCGTGTTTCGCGTGTGAAGGGACCGTTCATGACCGCAGCCATCATCGCCGAAGGGATCACCAAGGAGTTTCGCGAGGGCCAAGAAACCCTGCGCATTCTGCGGGGCATCAGCCTCGAGGTCAGTCAGGGCGAGATCGTGGCCATCGAAGGTCCGTCGGGCTCCGGCAAGACGACGTTCATCTCCATCTTGGGCTGCTTGCTGGGCGCGACCAGCGGGCACGTGCAGGTGGCAGGCAAGGACGTGAACCCCAAGAAGCCGTCCCGTCTCGCCGACATCCGTCGCCAGCATCTCGGCTTCGTGTTTCAGCAGTTCAACCTGTTTCCGTCACTGACCGCGCAAGAGAACGTCGAGTACGCACTCAATCTCAAGGGCATCGTCGGGGCCGAAGCGCGCAAGGAAGCAGGCGAGCTTCTCGATCGAGTGGGCCTCGAGGATCGCAAGCATTTCCTGCCGCGCGACATGAGCGGCGGGCAGAAACAGCGCATCGCCATCGCGCGGGCGCTCTGCGGCAAGCCCGACGTCATCTTGGCGGACGAGCCGACGGCGAGCTTGGACTCAGTCGTGGCGGAGCAGGTGCTGACGCTGTTCCAAAAGCTGGCGCGCGAGGATGGGCGAGCGCTCCTAATCGTGACGCATGACAGCAAGGTGAGGCGCATCACGGATCGAGTGGCGCGCATCGAAGCGGGTTTGCTAGCCGCATGAAGGTGAGGATGGGATCATGACGAAGTTCAAAGAATGGCGAATCGGTTGGGGTAGTTTGGTAGCCGTCGTCGCTTTGGGCGGCTTCCTGGCGTACGAGGCCCAGCGCGCGAGCGTGGCGCAGGCGGCGCCGACCGAGAAGAAGTCTCCAGCGCTGCAGCGCAAGGGCGTGTTTGCCGAAGGACGCATCGTCGCCGAGGCGGGCGCCGAAGTGACCCTGTCCGCCGAAGTCGGCGGCCGCATCGTCGCGCTGCTCGCGTCCGAGCTCGATGCCGTGAAGTCGGGACAGAAGCTGGTGGAGCTCTCGGCCAGCGATCGGCAGGCCGAGCTCAGCGAAGCGCGCGCTCGGCTATCCGAGGCCAAAGTCGATGTCACCTTTCTCGAGCGTGAGCTGGTGAGGGCTACATCGCTCAGCTCGCGCGGCGTCGTCCCCGAGTCGCAGCTCGATCGCGCTCGCTACGATGCGGACCTGGCCAAAGCGCACACGCGCACGCTGGGGGCCGGCATCCTGCGGCTCGAGGACGTGATCGACAAGGCGACCGTCGTCTCTCCGCTCGACGGTGTGGTGACCGTGCAGCACGCCGACCAAGGTGAAGTCGTGACCGCTGGCGCGCCGCTGCTCACGATCGTGGATTTGTCTCGCCTGCGCATCGAGGTCGAAGTCGGTGAGTTCGACATCCCCCGTGTGAAGCTCGGTGATGCCGCGACCATCCGCGCCGAAGGCTACGGCGGCGAGCCCCTGCGGGGCGAGGTGGTCGAGGTGCCGCCTTGGGTGACCAGTCGCCGGCTCAAGCCTTTGGATCCGGGCCGCCCCACGGACACGCGCGTCTTGCCCGTGAAGGTCAGCTTGCCCAAGGGGCATTCCTTCAAGCTCGGACAGCGGGTCGAGGTCGAGATCGGCGGCTGAGCCCGGGTTCGGCTGGCTACTTCGACTGCGACCAGATCACGACGCCGATCACGATCAGGGCCAGGACAGCGGCGAGCGTGACTTTCACCCAGCTGACTGGGTGCTCGCCGCCGACCTTGGCGGAGTCGCCGTTGACGGCTGCTTGGAAGGTCTTCTGCCCGTAGCGGTAGGTGAGCAGCCACAAGGGCACGAGCACGTGCTTGAAGGTCTGGCCGCTGTAGCTCGCATTCACGTCGAGGTTCCGATACGTGTCGCCGGGCACCTGCTGGCCGCACATATCCCGCAGCGCTCCATCCATGCGCGAGCGCGACGAAGCGGCCGCCGCGATGAGGTCGATCTGGTAGCGCTCGACCACCCAGCCCGATAGAAAGTGCGCGCTGTACGGCTCGAGGCGCTTGGTATCGAAGGGCTCGATCTCGTGCAAGAGGGGGCCATGCACGCCTTGTGAGGCGGCGACCAGCTCGTCGTCGAAGAAGTGCTCGAGGTGACCGCTGGCCGGCGACCAGCGCGTCATACGCACGCGCTGGCTCTTTCCGTTGACGGTTTGCGTCACGTAGTAGTAGGTGCCGCTCTCGGCCGTCCAATCTGCCTTGGCCTTGGCGTCGAACGTCCAATACGGGATGTAGAGACCGCGCACCTGATCGGTGAGCGCCTTCTTCCCCAGGTCCGAGGGCGCCCAGAACAGGCCCTTGAGCCACGAGCGGAGCGCGTCGCGCGCTTGCCGCTCGGACACCTTCATCGGCAAGAGACTCTCGGGGCGAAACGGCTGCTTTTGCTCCTGTTCGGGCACCAGCGCCGTC
>Ga0247744_1000023_pt1 | contig 40705 bp, 31 predicted proteins | sample UWRJS154409C5_FD_180946 | JGI IMG/M metagenome (GOLD analysis project Ga0247744, IMG submission 180946) | Soil microbial communities from Arlington Agricultural Research Station in Wisconsin, United States - UWRJ-S154-409C-5 | ecosystem: Environmental > Terrestrial > Soil > Agricultural land... | reverse complement strand
ACGACGCCCATGCCGCCGCGCCCCAGGACCCGCTCGATGCGGTACTTCCCGGCCAAGATCTGGCCGGGGGAGACTTCGGTTTCGCGGCTCAGCATCTCGGGTAGCGCCAGTTTACCAGCATAGGGAGAAAGCAAGCGTCAAAAAGGATTCGCCGGGAATTTGGCTGGAAGAATCGAGGTTCCCAGTCCCGGCGGTCACTGGGGGATGAGCTGCTCGTCGAGCTGACCGAGGCAGACGTTGTACGAGGCCTGACCGCCGTTCGACAGGACCTTGATGCCAACCTCGTCGATGAGCGCCGTCGCGGGCTCGAAGGCGAGGCCGCTGCCCGTGTCGCAATCGGTGTTGAAGTCCTGCCAAGGGATCATCGTGGCCCCCGAGCCACCCGGCCAGTACGCGCAGTAGGTGTTGTTGGCAGCGAGGTCGTAGATCTCCGCTTTGATCGGGTGCGTCGAGCTCGTGTTGAGCCCAAGGCCGAGGGCGCCGAAGTCGTTGAGCTGGACGGCGGTGTTCTGACCGCCGTAGGGCTGGTTCGTGTAGTAACGCAGCGCCACGTACGAACCCGGAGACGCATCGATGTCGCCGAAGATGCAGTTCGGTCCGGGGTTACTGGAGGTGGTGTCGGCCACGGTCGCGCCGCCCTGCGTGAACACGATGGCTTGTCCGTAGAAGTCCGGGCCGTTGAGATAGCCAAACGGCACCTCGGCCGGCTGCGCATCCACCACGCAGACTTCTCCGTACTCCTGTTGTCCGGTGGAGGGCAAAATCACGCCGGCGGCAATCACCAGGTCGTTGAAGATGTCGAGCCCTGCGCCCGTGTTCGCGTTGACGCAGTCGGCCCTGAACTTGGACGCGGGCACGAACGTGGACACATCGTCGGGCAGCGGTGCGCAGAAATCGCCCGACGTGGTCTGGAGCTTGGCCAAGAGCGGACGCGACGTCGCCGACGTGAAGTTGATCCAAACGCCGGAGTCGGCGAGCGCGACCGGTGAGTTGTCGCCGCCCGCGGTGGATTCGTTCACGTTGTAGAGAACCCCGACGAAGGAATTCGAGTCCGCCGTGGTGTCACCCCAAGCGCAGTTCGGCGGGAAGGACTCGGACAGGTTGTCGCCCGGGTTGATCACGTCCGGCGAGGCGTCGACCCGGCCGTAGCCGTGCCACTTGGGCGTCCACATGTAGCCAATCTCGAGGGGCGGCGCGTTATAGTCTGGCCGAATGTCGACAATCCAGAAGTCGAACGGGTCGTCCGGCGTGGGCGTACCGCGCACGACGACGCCGGCGCTATCGAGCGCCACGTTGCTCGGGAGGGTCGTGCCACTGCCGTCGCACACCGTGTTGAAAGAGCCCCTCGGGACGTAGTGCGAGCCGGACACCGACGGCACCGAGGCGCACCAGGACTCTCCCTCGCCGCGGAGCTCGACGAACAGAGGTCGCGCACTCGCGGTCGACAGGCTGACCCGAACGGCCGGCGCGGTGAACGCGACCGGCGAGTTCGTACCTTGGTAGGGCTGGTTCAAGTTGTAGTGGAGGCCGGCGAACGTCACGCCCGACCCCGTCGTGCCGAAGGCGTGGTGGGGTATCGGGCTCACCAGGTTGGTGTTGATGGTGGACGAGGTGTCCGCCTCGGCGAAGCCCTCCCCGTACCACTCGACACCCGGCAGATAGCCGGGTGGGCCGCCACTGCCATCACCGGTCGTCAGCTCGAGCAAGCAGAAGTCGAAGGGCTGGTTCTGGAGCGTCGACAGGACGGTGAAGCTGATTTCCTCGACCTGGTCGACCTGCGGATCGAAGGCCGTGCCATCGCCGAGTTGGCAGTTCGTGTGGAAGCCCGTCCACGGGATGAACTCCGCGCTACCAGGACTCATGACGTGGGCGCACCATTTGGCGCCGGCCGTCGTGGTGTCGACCAGCTCGACGAGCATCGGCCGAGCGCCGTCCACCTCCGTCCAGTTGATCCAGAACCAGAGACCCTCATCGGTGACGAGGGTCGGCGTGTTGTCGCCGCCCGGCATTTTGGATTCGTTGATGCGGTAGCCCACCGTCGCCGTCGAAGTCGCTTCGACACCGGTGTCGCCCGACGCGCAGGTGTAGGGGCCCGGTACGACCTCCACGTCCGAGTCGATGTTGGCCGCTGCCCCCGCGCCGAAGAAGCCGTAGCCGTGCAGCGTGCCCTCATCCAGGTAACCGGGCGTGCCGTTGACGCCGCCGGTCCCGCCGAAGCCGCCGGTCCCGCCGAAGCCACCCGTGCCGCCGGAACCACCAGACCCGCCCGTACCGCCACTGCCGCCGCTGTCCCCGCCCTTTCCGCCATCGCCCGTCGGCTCGCCGCCGCCGCCGATCACGACGACGCCGCCGCTACCGATGTCGCCGCCACTGCTGGTCTCGCCGCCGCTGCCGGTGCCCGTCTCGCCGCCCGTGCCCGAAACGTCACCCCCGTACAGCTCCTCCGCCACGCCGTTCGGGTCCGCGAAGACGCCGTAGTAGCTGAAGCCGTTGATCTGAAAGCTGGCTTGGCCGCTCTCGAACTTGGCGCCCGGCACGACCTCCCAGGTCGTGTCCTGGTCGTTGTCGAGCTTCATGGCCACCAAAGGGACGTCCGCGTCCGCTGGCTCCTTGAAGCCCATGGTGACGTCGACCGGCTCGTCGAACGTGAGCCCGTGGGGTGTGAACTTGGCGGGCACGCCGGCCAGCTTCACGCCGTCGCTCGTCTGCGGCAGCGCCTCGGTCTCGTCGCTGTCCAAGGTCGAGACGGTCACGACCGTCCCCTTGGGCACGGCACCCGCCGGAAAGCTCAAGGTCACGCTGCCGGCGGACACCTCACCGCCGTCCTGGCCCAGCGTGCGCTCGACCGTCTCGCCGCCCGCCCCACCCTGGCCCCCGTTGCCCTCATCCGCGCCATCGCCGCTATCGGACGAGCAGGCAAGAGCAAGGGCGGTCAGTGCTACTGGAAAAAAAGGACGGAGAGAACGAAGATGAAGCACGGCATTTTACCGTACGCTGCCGCGCGCAATCTGGTCAAGTAGTCCAGAGGACGGCCGTCTCGCTCGGCCGTCTCGCTCGGCCGTCTCGCTAGGGCGCCTCAGCCATGCTCTCGATGCAGAGCTTGTAGGGGTCGTCGGCGACGGATTGCGACAGCACCCGAACGGAGATGCGATTGATCGGCGTGTTGCCTGGAATGAAGAAGTCGGTCGATGCCGAGCAATTGACGAACTCGCTCCACGGGACAACGTCGAGCGGGCCCGAGGGGACGGCGAAGTGCACACCGCTGCAGTACTCGGTGGTCGCACTCCACATGTGGAACTCCAGGGCCCGTTCGGGATCGACGATCAGGTCGAAGGCCAGCCCCGATCCACCAAGGAAGACGTCGCCCAGGTCCTCGTTGTGCACGTCCTGGTTCAGGTAGTAGCCAAGCTCGGCATAGGACGCGAGATCCGAGTCCGTGGTGCCGTCGATGCAGTTCGGCGCCGGGACGTCGTAGAGGTCGCTCGTGATGGTCGCTACGCCCCCGTAGCCGGTGAACCCGTAGCCCATCCAGGTGGGGCCGCTCATGTAGCCGTTGGGGGAGCCGGCATCGAGCTCCTGGAGGCAGAGTCCGAAAGCAGTGCCGGCCGAGCCCTCAGAGAGCACCGTCACTCCGACGGTCAAGAGCTCATCGGTCGCTGGATCGAAGTTGTACTCGCTGTAATACGTGGGGCAGTTGTAGGGATTGAAGCTGTCCCAGGAGAGGAAGTACGGACCAGATACTTCGGGTGCAATATTGGCGCACCAATTGCTCTGACCATCGCTGAGCTCCACCCGGAGGTGCCGGTAGCTGGCAATCTCGAGGTCGAGGCGAAGACCGGCGCCCGTTACCGAGGTCGGCTGCGCTGCGGAGGCATCCGCGTCTTGATTGACGTTGTAGAAGAGCGTGACCACGTCATCCGAGTTCGCCCCGGTGGTTCCGGTCACGCAGTTCGGTCCGGGCTCGGTGGTGAGATCGGTGGTCTCAAGCGCCGCGTTTGGACCCACCAGGGTGTCGCCGAAGCCGTGGAAGTTGGGCGTGTACAGATACCCAGGGAGGTTCGGGTCGCCTCCCCCACCCGCGCTGCCACCGGTGCCGCCACCGGTGCCGCCAGTGCTCGTTTCGCCGCCGCTGCCCTGGCCGCCGGAGCCCGTGCCGCCGCTGCCCGGCTGCTCGGGTCCGTAGATCATGTCCGCGACGCCGTCGGGGTCATGGAACACGCAGTAGATGGAAAACCCATCGACCTGCAGCGACGCCGAGCCGGACTCGAACTTGGCGCCCGGCACGTACTCCCAGGTGGGGTCCTGATCGTTGTCGAGCTTCAGGACGGCGAGCGGCTCGCTTTTGTTCGTCGGTTCGTTGTAGCCGAGGATGATGTCGGCCGGCTCCTGGAACGCCAGGCCGTGCGGCTCGAACTTGGCCGGGATCCCCGCCATCTTGATGCCGTCGCTCGTCGCCGGAAGCGCGGCGATCGCAGCCGCGTCGAGCTCGGTCACGGTGATCGTCTTGTCCCTGGTGAGCGCACCGCTCGGGACGAACAAGCTGACGTTGCTCGTCCGCAACCGGCCGCCCTCCGGGCCGATCGTGCCCCGGACCGACGTCACGGCCGACGATCCGCCGCCGTATCCCCCTAGGCCTCCCTCTCCCCCCTGACCTCCACCGCCATCGGGTCCGGAGGAATCGTCCTTACAGCCGAAGACGATGGTGCTGACAGCGAGGGGAAGAAACAGGATGCGGGTGAGAAAGCGAGACACGACCGCCCTACCTAATCCCCCGCTCAAACGGGGGTCAAGCCGAACCAGGCTCCGCCCGGATTCGTAGGGGGCAACGCGAGGGCGATCACTCCGACCGGCGCCAGCGCCCTACCCTTTGTGGGCATGGGCGACGCCGGTCGCAGTCCTCTCGCTATCGCCTCAGCCGGCGACCTTCTTGCAGAGATCGATGACCTTGTTCGAGTAGCCCCACTCGTTGTCGTACCAGGCCACGACCTTCACGAAGGTCTTGTCGAGCTGGATGCCAGCCTTGGCATCGAACACCGACGTGCACACTTCGCCGACGAAGTCGGTCGCGACGACTGCGTCCTCGGTGTAGCCGAGCACGCCCTTCATCGAGCCCTCGGACGCCTTCTTCATGGCGGCACAGATCTCGTCGTAGCTGGCTTCCTTGCTGAGCTCGGCAGTGAGATCGACCACGGACACGTCGGAGGTCGGCACGCGGAAGGCCATGCCGGTCAGCTTGCCGTTGAGCTCGGGGATGACCTTGCCCACGGCTTTGGCTGCACCAGTGCTGGACGGGATGATGTTCTCCAGGATGCCGCGACCGCCGCGCCAATCCTTCTTGCTGGGTCCGTCCACCGTCTTCTGGGTCGCGGTGGCCGCGTGCACGGTGGTCATCAGGGCGCGCTTGATGCCCCAGTTGTCGTTGAGCACCTTGGCAATCGGCGCCAGACAGTTGGTGGTGCAGGAGGCGTTGGAAACGATGGTTTCGCCCCTGTACGTGTTGTCGTTCACGCCCATGACGAACATGCGGGTGTCGTCCTTGGACGGAGCCGACATGACGACCTTCTTGGCGCCAGCGTCGATGTGCGCCTGAGCGCCCGCCTGGTCCAGGAAGATACCCGTCGACTCGACGACGACGTCCGCTCCGATGTCGCCCCAAGCCAGCTCCTTCGGATCCTTCTTGTCGCTGCAACGGACCTTGTTTCCGTTGACGACGAGCGCGCCATCCTTGATGGCGATGTCGCCCTTGAAGCGACCATGCACGGAGTCGTACTTGAGCATGTAGGCGAGGTAGTCGACATCGAGCAGGTCGTTGATGCCGACGATCTGCACGTCACCGCGGCCGACGGCTGCGCGAAAGACCATCCGACCGATGCGACCGAACCCATTGATACCGATTTTGATCATGTTGACATTCCTTCTGGCTCGCGCCGCCAAGGCGGGTTTGACCGCCCGAGGGGAGTTACTGGGTCTCGCTTAGCAGAACGGGCGCCCGAGGGGCAGCGCTCCCGCAAGCAGTTACGCCATTCGCTTCCATGGTACTGTTCCCTCGGCCAGACCGGCCGGGCGAGCGGCCCTATTTTTTAGCCAGACGGAAAGTGCCCCTGGCCGATACGAAGGAGAAACGAATGGCAGCGTTCACCAAGGAACAAGTGGCGGCGGCTCTCGACGCCAAGGCCGCTCATTTGACCAAGAAAGACGTGGAGCGCATCGGCAAGAGCCGCGACACGGTGCTCCGCATGGTGCAGGAGTTCCCCGACTCGCATGGGCAGGCCAAGCGGCAGGCGGTGCTCCTGCTCGACATCATCGCCGCTGGCACGGCGCCGGCCGAGGCCCTAGTGCAGGCGGCCGCCGCGCTCATCTATTTGGGCGCCCCCATCGACCTCGTGCCCGACCACGAGGAGCACGGCTATTCCGACGACGCTGCCATCGTGGCGCTGGCCGTCACGCGCATCGAGGAATCGGTCCGCGTGCACTGTGCCGAGCGCAACTTGGACGCCGACGTCTATCTTTGACCATCGAGCTGGGAGGCCCCTCGGGCGGTCAGGATTCCGAGGGGCTGGGTCCCGAGCCTATTTCACGATGATGGCGCCGCAGGGGAACGTGATGCTCAAGGTCGGGCTCTCCCGCTTGAACGTGGTGCAAGCCTCGCCGAGCAGCTCGATCTCGGTGGGCGAGTTGACCTGCCAGTCCACTTCGTACTCGAGCTCTTCGCCGCCCAAAGTGACGGTGCCGTCGTCTTCGTAACCGGAAACGATTGAGCCGTCGAGCGTGACCACGCAGGACTGGGCGTCGGCGATGATCTGCTCGAAGGCGTCGATGAGACCGGCCGGATCGGTGCCGTCGTAGATGTCACCACCGCCAGCCGTGGCCACGTTGGTCAGGTGGTCGCGAAGCACGAAGCCGCCCTCGGTCTGTCCCGGTGAGCTGACGTCGATGACGTGCAGAGTGATGCCGAGCTCGCTGTGAATGCGAGTTGCCTCCGCGACAACGGCGTCCATTTCGGCGCCCTGGGCCCCCGCATCGCTGCACGGTGCGGCCCCATTGAAATCCGGGCATTCGCAGTTGTCCGGCGCACCATCGGTAGCCAAGACGATGAACTTCGGGCCCTCCACGTCGAGCGCCGCGAAGGCGTCCGCCGTAGGCGCCAGGGACTCTCTGGTCGGAGTCTGCAGGATGAGGTCGCCACACGCGAAGCTCGCCAGCATCGCATCGCGATTGTCGAACGCGAGGTCGACGTTCACGAGCGTTGGGCACATACCGGGGTAGTTGACCTCGTCGCTCGAGTACGTCGTCAGCCCGAAGCGAACGACGTCGCCCAGCGTGGTCACGACTCCGTCCGTTTCGTTGAACAATGCCGTGCGCACCACGTCCCAGCGCCAGAACTCGGCGTCACCGGAACCGACTGGTGCACCCGCAACGGGACCCGTGCAATCGGGCATAGGCACGTAGTCGCCCGCGGTGATCGCGTCCTCTACCCGTTGCATGTAGCCCGACGCGCCGGTCATCGACAGCGAGCGATCGATGAGCAAGGCGACGTTGGGAATGATGGGCGTCGGTGTGACGCTGACGTCGATGCAGTTGTTCCCTCCGCCTTCGCCACCGCCGCCGGAGCTCGGGCCCGGATCGATGCCGCCGCCGCCCGCGCCCGTCACGCCGCCCGTCCCCCCGCCGAGGCAACGACCGTTGGCCGCGCAGGGTGCACCGGCGCACTCGGGGGAGGACGCGGTGCCCGCGACGCACTCGGCATCACACTTCTTGGAGTCGGTGTCGCAGAAGAGCCCGGTTCCGCACTGATTGTCCCCCGTGCAGGACTCGCCGCATCCGGTGACGCCAGCGACCGGACAAGGCCCACCCGCGCCGCCGCTGCCCTCGTCCGATCCGTCGAAGGTGGGCGTCCCGCTACAAGCGGGTGATGCCGCGAGGAGTCCCCCAACCAGGAGGGTGCCGACGCCGAGGGTTCGAGGAAGTGATCGCGAGAGCATGGGGAAAGGTCCTGGGGGGCAAACGGCCAGCGGTTTCGAGCACTCTAGCAGCCCGAGCTCAAGCTCCGCTGGGAGGAAAAAAAGCTGCCCGGGTGGCTCCTTTTGGATCGAGGAGTCCAGGCTGCCAACCATTCTTGACCTTACCTCTACCCACCCTTCACTTTTTTCTTGCTCAATAGTTAACCTTGGTTAACTATTGCCTCGTGGAAACAAGGCCACAGCTGGAGCAAGCCCTTTCCGCGGTCGAAGTGATCAGCCGCCTGGCGGGCTTGTTCGCCGTTCGCCGGCGCCAGCTGGCCGAGCGCGCGGGCCTGACCGTGCAGCAGTGGCAGGCGCTCGAGAGCGTGCAGCGCGAGCACTTCATGCCCAGCCTGTTCGCCGCCGAGCGGGACAGCAGCCCCGCCGCCGTCAGCAAGATCCTGCGTCAGCTCTCGGACAAAGGGCTGATCGAGGCCGAGCTGTCGCGCGTCGACGGGCGCCAGCGCAACTACAGCGTCACGCCGGCCGGGCGCCTGTGCTTGGACGGCCTCCGGGCCGAGCGCCAGCGGGCCATCGAGCACGTGTGGATGCAGCTGAGCGAGCGGGAGCTCGAGCAGTTCGAAGCCGTGGGAACCAAGCTGGCTTCGCTGCTCGAACGGTTCGCCGAAGAAGACTCACGAAGCGAGCGCCAAGCGCGCTAGGACGACGAAGGAAGAAGGAGCCAGAGACATGGGAAAAACTCTCTACGAAAAGGTGTTCGACAGGCACACGGTGCGGCGGCTGCCGTCCGGTCAGTATCAGCTGTTCATGGGGGTTCATCTCGTTCACGAGGTCACCTCGCCGCAGGCTTTCTCCATGCTGGAAGAGCGCGGCCTCAGCGTGATGTTCCCTCGGCACACCTTCGCCACGGTGGATCACATCATCCCGACCACCACGCAGCTCCGGCCCTACAAGGATGGCCTGGCCGAGCAGATGATGGTGCACCTCGAAAGCAACGCGAAGAAGCATGGCATCCGCTTCTTTTCCCCGGACAAGGCAGAGCAGGGCATCGTGCACGTCATTGGCCCCGAGCGCGGCCTGACGCAACCGGGCTCGACCATCTGCTGTGGTGACTCGCACACCTCCACGCACGGCGCCTTCGGTGCACTGGCCTTCGGCATCGGCACGAGCCAAGTGCGCGACGTGCTCGCCACGCAGACCCTGGCCATGGACAAGCTCAAGGTGCGCCGCATCGAGGTCAACGGCCAGCTGAAGCCGGGCGTCTACGCCAAGGACGTCACGCTCTACATCATCCAGAAGCTCGGCGTGCAGGGCGGCGTCGGCTACGCCTACGAGTACGCGGGCGAGGTCTTCGATCGCATGACGATGGAAGAGCGCATGACCGTGTGCAACATGGCCATCGAAGGCGGCGCCCGCTGTGGCTACGTGCAGCCGGACGACACCACGTTCGCGTACCTGAAGGGGCGCGAGTACGCGCCGGTGGGTCCGGCTTGGGAACGCGCGGTGGCCGACTGGCGCAGCCTGCGCAGCGACGCCGATGCCGTCTACGACGACGTGGTTCGCTTCGACGCAGCCGACATCGAGCCGGTCGTCACCTGGGGCATCACCCCGGGCCAATCGACGAGCGTTGGCGGAACCGTGCCCCGCGCGGAGGAATTCTCCGCCGACGAGCGCGCGACGGTCGAGGAAGCCTACAAGTACATGCAGCTGAAACCCGGTCAGCCGATCCGCGGCACCAAGGTGGACGTCGCCTTCATCGGCAGCTGCACCAACGGCCGGCTGAGCGACATCGCCGAGGTCGTTCGCCTGCTCCAAGGCAAGAACCTGAAGGTGAGCCCCGGCGTGCGCGCGCTCGTCGTGCCTGGCTCACACCAGGTGAAGAAGGCCGCCATCGAGGCGGGCTACGACAAGGTCCTCACCGAGGCCGGGTTCGAGTTCCGTGAGCCCGGTTGCTCGATGTGCTTGGCCATGAACCCCGATCAGCTCGTCGGCACGCAGCTCAGCGCCTCGAGCAGCAATCGTAACTTCAAGGGCCGCCAAGGCTCGTCGACCGGTCGCACGCTGCTGATGAGCCCAGCCATGGTGGCTGCAGCCGCGATCAAAGGCGAAGTCGCCGACGCGCGCGAAGTTTTCGGCATCTGAGCAGGCGAAAGGACGCACAGACATGACCAACCAAAGTCAGAGAATCATCGTCAAAGGTCGCGCCATTCCCGTGCGCGGGAACGACATCGACACCGATCGCATCATTCCCGCCCGCTTTCTCAAGACCGTCACCTTCGACGGACTCGGGGAGCACGCCTTCGAGGACGACCGAGCCGGCCTGAAGAAGGACGGCAAGACGCACTCGTTCGACGAGCCGAAGTTTGCGCAAGCCACCGTGCTCTTCGTGAACAAGAACTTCGGCTGCGGGTCGAGCCGCGAGCACGCACCGCAAGCCATCGCCCGCTGGGGCCAGGGCATCGTCATCATCGTCGGTGAGTCCTTCGCCGAGATCTTCTACGGCAACTGCCAAGCGCTGGGCGTCCCCTGCCCGGTCGTCGACGCAGCCGGTGCGGAGACGCTCATGTCCCTGTGCGAAGCGAACCCAAGCCTCGAGTTCGAGGTCGATCTCGAGAAGCTCGAGATCCGCGCCGGTGATCGCAGCGTGAAGATCAGCCTGCCCGACGGTCCGCGAAAGTCGTTTTTGGAAGGCACCTGGGATTCGACGGGCATCCTGCTGTCCTCCGCGGAGCTGATTCGCCAGAAAGACGCGGAGCTCGCGTACCTGCGTCGGTACGCGGACTGAGGCACACTTTGTGGCATGTGCCTTGCTATTGGCTTGGCAGGGAGACCCACATGTCCACGAACGTCCGCTTCGCTCAGCCTGCTTCTCGCTGCTTCCGCTCCGTCCTCGGCCCCCTGGCCGTCGCGATCCTGGTGTCAGGCTGTGCCGCCACGCCGGGTCCCGATGGCAGTAGCGGCAGCGGCGGCGCCTCGGCCCAGGTGATTCACGGCCCCACCTACGACGTCACGGCCCGGGACGAGGTGCCCGAGGCCCTGCGCCAGGCGGTGAGCACGGCGTCGAGCCTCGACGGACCGGGCCTTTTGGCAGCTTACCCGCCGCCAGCGGCCGAGCCCCTGGGCTACGACCCCGCCACGGCGGCAGGGCTCGATCTCATCCAGGGCTCCGTGCTCGCGCTCACCGAAGCGGAGCAGGCGGTCCTCACCGAGCAAGGCCTCGTGATCTCCACCCGGGAGCAGTTTCCGAGCTTCGCCTACGGCTATAAGAGCATCTACAGTAGCGATCTGCCGGTCTACGTCTCGGCCGATTCGATCCTGGAGGCGGTGCACCGCGCCTTCGACAAGCTGCTCCAGGGCGCCGAGCAGACGGTGCTGATCGGCGAGCTGTCGTCGCTCCTCGCCGGCATGCGAAGTCGCCTGTCGACGGCGCCTTTCGACGCGCAGACCATCAAAGACGCCGACACGTATCTCACGGTCGCCCAAAGCCTGCTCGACACGGCGGACCTGACGCCCACAGCGGGCGCCAACCCCACGGAAATCAACGCCCTGGTCGACAAGGCCGTGGCTGGTGTGGGTTCTGCCAAGGTCAGCCTGTTTGGTGTCGACCGCGAGGAAGACTTCTCGCAGTTCACGCCCCGCGGCCACTACACGGACACGCCCGGGCTCTCCGCCTATTTCAAGGCCATGATGTGGCTCGGCCGCGTCGATTTTCGGCTGATCGAGACGCAGTCGGACGGCACTCAGGTGTTCCACCGCCGCCAGTTCGACGCGGCCGTGGCGCTGCACTCGCTCTTGCAGGACGACCTCGAGACGTTCACGCTGATCGACGACACCATCGGCGCCTTCGTGGGCGAGCACGACAGCATGACGCCGATGGACATGACGGGCCTGCTCGGGGCCCTCGGTGTCACGAGCGTCACCGAAGCGGCCGCTCTGAGTGACGAGGCCATCGTGGCCGAGATCGCGAGCGGCGGCTGGGGCAGCCAGCGCATCGCCAGCCGATTGATCGTGAACGACTCCGAGACCGCGACCTTGCCGCTCGATCGCAGTTTCGCCCTCTTCGGCCAGCGCTACACGGTCGACAGCCACACGTTCTCGAACACCACCTACGATCGCGTCCCCGATCGCTGGCTACCCAATCCCCTGGACGCGGCCTTCACTTCATTCGGAAATGGCGCCGCCCTGCCGCTGCTCGAGTCCGAGTTCGGAAACCAGCCCTACGTCGGCGCCCTGGCCAAGACGCGCGCCTTGGTCGATGCCCATGAAGCCGAGTACTGGGAAAGCAGCGTCTACACGCGCTGGCTCGGTGCGCTCCGCTCGCTGTCGACCTTGCCGGAGGGAGCTGCGACGCCGAGGACCGCCGGCTGGCAGGCGCGCACGCTCTCCACACAGCTCGGCTCCTGGGCGGAACTCCGGCACGACACCATCCTTTACGCGAAGCAGTCGTACACCTCGGGCGTCAGCTGCGAGTTCCCGGACGCGTACGTGGATCCCTACCCCGAATTCTATCGGCAGATCGGCGAGCTCGCCGCCCAGGTTCTAGCCGTCATGGAGTCGCTCCCGAGCGGCGCCGGAGACTACAAGACGGTGGCTCAGACCTGGGCCACCGACACGCAGACGATCGCCGCAAACTTGCAGGCCATGGCCGAAAACCAGCTGACGGGCGCCGAACACTCCGCCGAGCTGCTCGACTTCATCAATGATGCGGTCAACTGGGACGAAGAGGGCGGTTGCGGCGGCACGACCTACACCAACTTGCAGGGCTGGTACCTGCGCCTGCACCTATCGGAGTACGACGCGATCGAGCTCGACCCGACGATCGCCGACGTGCACACCGATGGCAACTACATGCGCGTCCTGCACGTCGCGACGGGCATGCCGCGGCTGATGGTGGTCACGGCCAACACCTGCAGTGGACCGCGAGCCTACGCTGGCGTCGTCTTCAGCTACGGCGAGGTGGTCACGGACGGCCTGAAGCGACTCACCGACGAGGAGTGGCTCGACAAGGTGACCCACGAGCAAAGCTCGTTTCCCGACGTGCCCTGGATGAGCCCAGTCCTGGCCAAATAGCACCCTCTGCAGGGTGCGCCGGCTCGTGGTACGAGGCGGCGTGGCTTCTCCTCAGACGGCCGGAAAACGCCTTCTGCAGGTTTGGCATGGCCCGCTGGGCATGCCGACCTTGCTCGCGCTCACGGGAGTCGCCTGGCTCTTCTACGTGACTCGCGTTCTCGACTTGACCCCGATCAAGAACTCCGAGGGCTACTTGATGCGCTCGGACCACTCACTCTGGTCCAAGCAGTTCTACTTCGGACCGCGGCCCTTCGTGACGTCCTTGATGTACAAGTTCTACGGGTCGACCGAGAAGAGCGCGGTACTCGGGCAGCTCGTCACCTCGACCGTCTCCTGGCTGGTGCTCACGCTGGCCCTCGGACGACTGATCAAGAACCCGTGGCTGCGTCTCGTGCACTGCCTGGCCTTCCCCAGCTTGATGGCGTGGTGGAACGTGATGGGCTGGAACATGGTGATGCGCGCCGAGTCCACGGCATTTTCGTGGTTGGCCCTGTGGTGCGCGGCGCTCGTCACCTACTGCCAAAAGCCGGCGCTGTGGCAGGCGGGGCTGCTCGGCGCTGCGTCGTTCTTCCTCTGCTTCACGCGCGATAGCTTGCCGCTCTTGGTGCTGCCCGTCGTGGGCGTGGTGCTGACCGTCGAGGCGCTGCGTGCGCGGGCAGGGCGTGCTCGCTTCGCTGCGCCGCTGAGGAGTCGGCTGGCGCTCCTCGTCGGCGCGCTCGTCGTGATCGCTGGCTTTCAGCTGTCGACCTCGCAGTCCGTGATTCACCCGCAGTTCAAGACGCGGCACGAGTTTCCCCTGGTGAACGTCGTCATCCAGCGTGTGCTCCCCAAGCCCGAGGTGCGCGCGTGGTTCGAGGAGCGCGGTATGCCCGTCCACCTCGAGATCCTGAAGTGGAGGAAGAAGTGGGCTTCGGGCAATCGCTTCGCCATCTTCGAGAAGAAGAGGTACCGAGCCTTCCGCGACTGGGTGCGTTCCGAAGGGAAATACACCTATCTCCGGTACCTGGCGTCACATCCGGGCTACACGCTGAAGAGCGCCTTTGCCGCGCGCGACCGGATCTTCGCCCACAGCCTCGACTACTACACGAACAAGGCGCCCAAGCGTTTTCCGTTCCGGGCTCTCGACTTCGCCTTGCCCCTGGTGAGCCCGGCTTTGGCCTGCCTGGCCGGCCTGTGGGGCCTCTGGCGCTGCCTGAAGCCGCGCGTCGATCTACTGACCATCGCCTTCACGGCGGTGATCCCGCTCACGCTCGTCAACGGGCTCTTCGTCTTTCACATGGACGCGATGGAAGTGGAGCGCCACGCCATCCTCGGCCTGGTGATCCTGCAGATCGCAAGCTACGTGCTGGTCCTGGCTTGGGGACGTACGCTAGGAGACTTCCGGCGCGTCTTTCACCGCGATGCCGCGCTGCCTGAGCGGCGCGATGACCAGCTCGCGTAGCGAACGCTGCGCCAGCTCCAAATAGGCGCCGGTTTCCATCCAGGCCAGGGCATCACCGGGCACCTTCTTGCGCGGCGCTTGAAGCGCGACTCGCCGCCAAATCGCCCCCACGTCGTCGATGGCCAAATTGGCGCGCTCGGTCAGGTACGCTCGACTCTGGTCCGTCAGCTGGGGCGCCGCCCAATCGAGGAACCAGAACCCGAACACTCCGTGAGCGGCCTCGTCTTTGACGATCCTCCCGAGCACCGCCCGCGGGAGCGCTTGCTCTGCCGCCTTCCAGGTGCCCCGGAGCAGAGGGATCGACAGCGTTTCACCGACGCAGAAGAACCGCACCACGACATCGGCCGCCCGCTCGAGCGGTGAGCGCGCCGGGTCGACATCGACGATCATGTGATCGGGCTCGAAGCGGATCTCGGTGCCGCCACCGAACTCCATGGCCATGCGGGCACACAGCTCGACGTGCACCATCTCGTCCAGAGGAAAGCGACAGGCCTGCGCGATGAGATCGATCGGCGCCTTGACCTGAATCAAGGCCTGCAAGGTGGCGGCGCAGGCAGCTCCGGTGCGAAACTCCTGATAGGCAGCCGAAGTCCAGGCTTTGCGCGCCAGCACCAGCTGCTCGGGGCTCGCGCCCCGAAGATCGAGCGTACCCCACGGCATCGCCTCCACCTCGGGCCGCATGCGGCGAAAACGCTGCTCGATGGGCCCACCCATCATCTCGAGCTCGAACAAGGTGCCGAGCCCAGCTTCACTCACTGCGGGACCTCGGGGTCGCAGTAGTTTTCGCCGCCCTGCCCGGCGACGCTCGTGACGCACTCGATGGTGCCGCCGGCGCCGCCTGGGGGTCCCACCAGATTGCCGGAGGTGAAGGCCCCACTACCGAGGATGACGCCGCCGCTCCCGATGGTCCCGCCGCCGCCACCCGTCCCGTAGGAGTCGCCACCGCCGCCGGGCGGCCCGACCAGGTTGCCCGAGGTGTAGGAGCCGGTGCCGATGTCACTCGGGCCACTGCCCCCCGTGCCGCTGTCCGCCGTCTGCCCGCCGCACGCCGTCGTGCCGAGGTGGCTCACCACGGCCAGTCCGAGCGTGGCCGTGAGCAACTTGCGAGCCTGGTAGGGCCGTGCCTCACGCATGACTCAGACAGGGTAGCATGCTTGCTCCCCAGTGCGACAACGACCGGACCCGGCCAGGCCTCTCGATTCGCTGCGGAGCCTAGCTTCGCTGCGGATCGGGGCGTGCCTGGCGCTCTTGCTCGAAGACAGCAGTGGGCCTGCACGGCTCGTCGTCCGCCTGGCCCCAGCGCTCCGCACCTGGCCGGAAGGCCTGCGGGAGGTGAGCTCGGTCCTGCCTCGCGATCCGGCGCTCGTCGATCCACTGGTGTGGGCCTTCCGTCTGGCGGTGCTGCTCTCGCTCGTGGGCCTCGGGACCGAGTGGAGCCTGCTTGCGCTCTCTCTCTTGGGTGCCGTGCTCTTACCGCTGGCTCAGGCCGCAGGACCGACGGTGCACAACCACCATTTGTTTTGGTTCCTGCTGCTCCTGACCGCAGCGGGGTCGAGCTCGGGCGCCGTGTGGTCGCTCGATGCGTGGCGACGCAGAGAGCCCTGGTCGACGGACCAGGCGAGGCGCGCGAAGCTCGCCGTCGCGTTCGGTCGCGCGCTGCTCGGGCTCGTCTATTTCTTCCCCGGCTACTGGAAGATGAAGACCTCCGGGCTCGCCTGGCTCTCGCCCGCAGCGCTGACCCACCTGTTTCACTCCAAGTGGTACCAGCTCGACCTCTTGCCGTGGCTGCGCCCCGATCGCTTTCCCATTCTGCTCAGCGCCGGTGCGGCCGGGATCGTGCTCCTGGAGCTGTCCTTTCCCCTACTCGTGCTGACGGCGCGGGGTCGCACGCTCGCGCTGATCGGAGGCCTCTCCTTTCACGTGGTCTCGGCGCAGCTGCTCGGCATCGCCTTTGCCCCGCTTTGGCTGTGCTACGGGCTCTTGGTCGACTGGAGCCGTGTCGACGCCTGGCTGCGCAGCGAGCCCGCTCCCCCGCTGGCGAGAGGCGGGGTGCGTCTGCCAGCCCTCCGGCAGGCGCCTCTCGTCGCCGGCATCGGCGTCTTGGCGTGCGGCGGCTTCATCCTGCAGGGGCTGCGCGGACAGGGTCAGGGCTGGCCGTGGGCCTGCTACCCCACCTTCCAGTGGATCGTGCCGGCAGAGCAGCGCGACGTGCTCGCGACCACCGTGGGCAGTGACTCGCCGGCTTCGTACCCGTCCCCTGGCCAGGCACGCCGACGCAGTCAACGCGAGTGGGGCCTGATGTATCGCTTGCTCGGGGCCTACGGAGACGACCCCGTCACGCTCGCCGAGGCCCGCTGCGCCTATGCGCAGCGGCTCGTGACCGAAGGTCACTTGCCCCATGCCCACTCTGGACCGACGAAGGTCGAGCTCGCCGAGGTGGCGCGTCCCACCGCTCCGGAGCGCTGGGACGACCCGCCGACGCCGCGGCGCGTCTTGGCCCGCTGCTCGGCATTGTGAGTGAGCCACCTGGGAGGCTCGATTGACGGGTGCCCGCCGGCTGGGCCATAGCTGCGGCCATGCCGAAGTTCATCATGAGCGCATTGCCCGGTCTCCTCCTGGGCCTCGTCGTCGGATTCGGGGCAGGACGCGTGGGTCAGGGGGACGATACCGAGGCCCGAGCAGAGAGTGAGCGCAAGATCGCCAAGCTCTGTATGGTCGAGGCCAAGAAGGCGCTCTCGAGCGCCGAGCGCCCGCTGCGGGAGCGGGGCCCATCGATGCGGCCCGAGCGCAGCACGAAACAAGAAGCTGCGCCGAGCGACGACGCGGCAGGTCGCGCCGAGCGCAGCGTCGAGACCACGCTCCGGCGTGCTCGCAGCGAGAAACGCTGGACGGTGGCGCACGGCAAGATGGCCGAGCGCATGTTCCCGCGCCTATCGGAGGAAGCATCGGCCAAGCTGTCGAAAGAGATCTTGAGCGCGGTGGAGAGCGGAGACCTCCCGGCCGAGGCCGACGCCTGGCTCCCCGAAAAGAAGTAGCCCCGCGAGTGGAGCTCGCGGGGCCGGCGGGTTCGAGCCTGAAGAACCCGACTTATGGCTGGGCGGTGAACGCCGTCTCCAGCCGCTCGATGCAGAAATCGAAGGGCTCCTCCATGCCGCTCGACGGCACCTGAATCGACACGTTCACGACCGAGTCGACCGCGGTATCGAAGGGCACGCCCGTGCCGTCCCAGCAGGCCGTGTTGAAGCTCGTCCAGGGCACGAAGATCGTGCCCGGGGCACCCATCGGGAGACTCGCGCACCAGGACGTGCCCGTCGAGGCGTCGTACAGGTTGACCCTGTGCTCGCGCGGCATCTTGACGCTCAGGTCGACGAGCACGCCGTCGCCCGACACCGAGGTCGGAGCACCATCATCGATATCGTAGCCGACGGAGGCAAACTCCGACCAGGGCTCGCCGACCATGCCGGAGGCGCAGGCGAGCGGCCCGTCCCACTGGTTCACGTCGGAGTTGATGAACGACAGGTCGGTCGCCCAGGTCGTACCCGAGCCAAACCAGGTGCCGTCATCCAGGTAACCCGGATGAAAGTCCGTGCGGTCGACCGGCGGTCCACCCGGACCACCACCACCACCCGGAGCTCCGCCCATGCCGCCACCGGGGCCGCCGTCTTGGTAAGGGTAGAGCCCGAAGAAGCAGGTCGAGAAGTCCGACGAGCCGCCCGGCACCACGTCGAGCGAGATGGCCAGGAAGGGTTCGTGGCCATACGGCGTGCCGGAGCCGTCGCAAGCGACGAAGTCCTGCCAAGCGACCCCGTAGCCGAAGCCGGCAAAGTCGGCGCAGAAGTCCTGCGTCGCGGTGCTCAGCACGACCCGCATCTTTTCCTCGAACATGCCTTCGAAGTTGATCTGGAGCCCATCGCCCTGCGGGAAGGCCAGCGCTTCGCTACCGCCGGGCTGCTGATTGGCACCAAAGCGCATGCGAGCGAAGTCGTCCGCAGAGGAGCCCAAGACGCCCTCCATGCAGTACGGAGTGGACTCGTTCGAGGTCAGGGTCTCCGACGTCACCTGCGTGGTGCCGCCGAAGTCGATCGTGCCTTGTCCGTGGTAGGGGCCATCGTAGTAGCCGAACACCGGCTCCTTCCGGCTTTCGAAGCCCTGGAAGCAGATGCTGTAGTTGGTCTCACTCTCGAGGGACGCCGGCACCACGAGGCCGCCGTGCGTCAGCAGCACGTCGGACAGCAGGGCAACGCCGCTACCATCGCACTCGGTGTTGAACTCATCCCAGAAGACGAAGTCCGTCTCACCAACGGTCGGGTAGCAGTAGCGCGTCCCATCCTCCGCGACGAGGATGGCGTTCACCGGCGTGCCACTCTGGCTGTACATGCGGATACGAGCACCGTCGTTGGTCACCGTGACGGGAGGCACGATCGTTCCATCACGCTCTTCGTTGAGGGCGAACAGGAGCTCGGCGCTGGCGTCGAACCCGGCCGGCAAGGTGCCGCTCGAGCAGTAGTCATTGCCGTTCGTGTGGGTGAGGTTGCTCGAGCCCGTGGCGCCACCCGCGAGCTTCAACTTGCCGTAGCCGCGCCAGCTCGGGCCGTAGTCGAACTCCATGTGGCAGTCCTGCCCGCCCATACCGTCGTCGAAGCAGACTTCCTGCTGCGTTTCCAGGAACTCGCCCTGCTCGAGGTAGCCTTCGTTCTGGAACGAGCGCTCGAAGAAGTTGCTGATGCCGACGCTGAAATCCGTGAACTGGTCCGCGATCGCCTGCGGGCTCGCCCAGAACTTCATGCCGAGCGCGGTGATCGGCTCGAAGGCGTAGGCAGAACCGGAACCGTCCGCGCAGTTGGTGTTGAACTCGGTCCAGGGCACGAACTCCCCGTAGCCGCCGTAGTGCGGCGCGCACCAAGTCGTGGTGCCGTCCGTGATCACCACCTGCATCCACTCGCCGTTGTCCGTCTGCACGTCGACCTGAACGCCGTCCTGCTGGGGCAGGAACGTTCCTTCGTCGCCGCCGGCTTCGACCTGGTTGAGATTGAACCACAAGGTCACGTCACTGCCGGGGGTCGCGCTGAAGTCGCCCCAAGCCATGACGGGCAGCTCGTAGCGAGTGCTCAAGGTTTCCTCGAACACCTGCGTGTCGCCGCTCGGCTGGACGTAGCCGTCGCCCTGGAAGCCGTCGTGGACGAAGTGGCCGTAAACCGGTGCCAAGCCAGGCTGCAGCTTGCGCAGGCAGAAGTCGAACTCTTCGAATTCCTCGCGGCCGGGAACGGACACCCCAGCGCTCTCGATCACGTCGACGGCCGGGTCGAAGGCCTCTCCGCCGGCCGGGTCCCAGCAGGTGGTGTTGAAGTTTTCCCAAGGGATGAAGCCGTCCCCGGAGTAGACCGCGCACCAGTTCTTGGCGCCGCCTTCGGCCGAGAGCTGAATGCGGTGCTCGCGCATCCAGAAGTCGTCGAGGTCGACGAACACGCCTTCGCCGGTCACCAGGGTCTCTGCGTTGTCCCCGCCGTCGAGGCTTTCGTTGATGTTGTAGCCGAGCAGGGCCACCTCGCCGAAGCCGGCGCCCGTGTAGCCCTGCGCGCAATTGGGCGCGTCGCGATAGCCGACGTCGCTGTCGATGCTCGAGCTGTCGGTCGCAAAGGTCCAGCCGTAGCCGTGCCAAGCGCCCGCTGACAGATAGCCCGGGTTTTCGCTGCCTCCGGGGCCACCGCCGACGCCACCGACGCCGCCGCCGCCACCTGGGCCCGCTCCGCCCATGCCCATGCCGCCGCCTTGGCTGCTCCCGCCGTCGCCGGGTCCTCCCGTCGCTCCGCCGGCGCCGGTGCTGGCCCCGGTCCCGGCGCTCGTGCCGCCGCCGCTCGGGCCGCCCGCCGTGCCACCTTGGCTCGTGCCACCGCCGCCCGGATCCGCGACACCACCGGCACCGGTGCTGCTGCCCGATCCGGTGCTCGTACCACCCGCGCCGGTGCTCCCGGCCGTGCCACCTTGGCCGGCGCCTCCGCCACCAGGGTTTGCCATACCGCCGATGCCGCTGCTCGTGCCGCCCGTGCCCGTGCTGCCGGCACTGCCGCCCTGGCCGGAACCACCGGAGCTCTTCCCGCCCGAGCCATCAACGCCGCCCGAGCCTTCGTCCCCGCCCGCGCCGGGGCCGCCCGCGGTGCCCTGGCCACCGACGCCTTCGCCACCAGCGGAGCCCTTCCCGCCCGAGCCATCAACGCCGCCCGAGCCTTCGTCGCCGCCGGTACCGTCCGTGCCGCCACTGCCCGTGCTGCCGCCCGTGCCCTCCTCACCGCTATAGAGCTCTTCGGCCTTGCCCTTCGGGTCTTCGAAGATGCCGTAGACGCTGAAGCTCGTGATCTCGAAGTGCGCCTGCCCGTTCTCGAACGTCGCGCCCGGCACCACTTCCCACGTGGTGTCCGACTCGTTGTCGAGCTTCATGACCACCAGGGGCACGTCACCCACCGACTCGACGTCGTAGCTGAGCGCCACGGCCACCGGCTCGTCGAAGGTGATGCCGTGGGGCAGGAAGGCCACGGGCTCGGCTGCCAGAACGATGCCGCTCGTCGTCTGCGGCAGCTCCTCGATCGCGGTGGAGTTCAGGCTCGCGACGGTGATCTGCTGACCTCCGCCGAGCGCACCAGCCGGGAAGTCGAGCTGGACTCCCTCGGATTCGACCTTCCCGCCCTTTTTGCCGATGGTCTCCTGGGCCTGGACCGACAGATTGCCGTTGCCGCCGAGGTTCAGGTTGCCGGAGCCGCCCGTCTCGCTGCTCTGGCCGCCTTCGCCTCCCCCGCCACCGTCCGGTCCACCCGAGTCGGTCGAGCTACAGGCGAGGAGAACCGAGGTGATCAGGACCGGAGTGAGAAAGCGGAGCTTGGGCATGGGAGTCAGCCGCCGAATCTACAGATCCGAAACCGGGACTCGCAACCCTGAAATAGGTAATCCGAAAGATTTGTCCTACACGAGCCTACTAATAACCTCCTAAAATCGCTGAGTAATATTCAACTCACAAAATCCAGGTATCTGAGATTAGGACGTTGACATTGAACAAATCCCTATCCTTCCGCTGGGCAGGCCTACCCAGGGGTTGGATTCGCAGCGGCGTGCCGCAGACGACTCAGAGGCCGAGGATCCAAGCCTCGATCGCCGCCGCGCCGTCGGGGTCGACGAGCTCGGTGCCCAGGGGGGGCATCGAGTACTCCTCGCCGCGGCTGCTGACGCGCACGAAGAGGGCACTCGTGTCCGGCGAGCCAGGATCGACGATGAGCGTGGCCCCGGGCGCCGCCCCTTCGGCCAAGTCGATCGTCTGGCCCACGGTCGAGGTGTACGTCCGCGTTTCGGTCACGCTGCCGAGGAGGCCCGTTTCGAGCCAAAGCCCGATGGCCACGCGCGACGAGACGCTCGAACGGGGGTTGTGGCAATGGCCACAGTTGGCGTGCAGGTAGCCGAGGGCCGCTTGCTCGGTAGCGTCCCCCGGGATCTGGATCGCAGGCGGCGTGTCGGTCAGGCGACCCTCGCTCACCAGACGATCGAGCGTCCATTCATCGGGGTCGGCGCTGTCGTGCGCCAGCTGCACGGCCGAGAAGCCGAGCACCTTGTCGGGCATGCGCAGATGGCAGGTGCCGCAGTCCTCACTGCTCGGAATGTCGTGCTCGGTCCCGGCCGCGTTCATCACGCCCTCCGGTACGGCGTCCGCTTCCATCTGGTCTTCGCGCCACTGGTAGCCGACGCGCCACCAGGCGCCGTTGGCTTGTCGGTGCAAAAGTCGCGTCTCGATCCGGACGCCATCCTGCGAGAACTCTTTGTAGAGGCGCGTCCCGGCCGGGTACTGCCAGTAGTCCATGTTGCTCGTGTCGATCTGCGTCCCCTCGGGCAAGTAGATCCAACGCTGCTTGGTCGCGTCGTCCGACCACAGCTGGTGGCCCGGAGCGTAGGGCCGCACGCCCGGTGCGAGCGTGATCATGTCCGCCTCGTAGAGGCCCGCCTCGGAGAGGAGGGCCGGTGCGCCGGTCGGGGCTGGCTCGTCGCTGCCGCCGGTACCTCCGCTGCCGAGGCCCCCCGCGCTCGATCCTCCGCTGGACACGCCCCCGGAGTTGCTACCGCCGGACGCCGCTCCTCCCGACTCCGTGCCGCCGGCGCTTGCGCCGCCCGAGCTCGATCCTCCGGACGCGAGTCCCCCCGATCCGACTGGCGGGCCGGAGGGCCCGGTTGAACAGGAGACCACACACCCGAGGAGCAGGGCGGCGGTGAGCCGGAGGGAGCCAAGGCCTGTGAGCATCATCCGCATCGAATCGGTCCAAGAATTTTAAGTGATTGCGGAATATTCCGCTCCGGTACTAATAGACCGGTCATGGTCAGCGGTAAATCCCCTACACCTCCCCACCACGCTCGGCAGCGCGCTCTAGGAGCCTATTTCGCCGGAGGAACAGTGCTCCTGACCATTGGCGTCGCTTGCTCGACGACGCCAGCGCCGGGACCCGGACCGAGCACTGGTGGCAGCGTGAACGCTGGCGGCAGTGGCGGCGGCGGCGCGAGCGGTGGCACCCCCGGAACCGGCGGTGCGCCGATCGGAGCGGGCGGCACCGCAGCCGGCGCTGGCGGCGCTGGCGTGGCCGCGGGAGGCAGCGGCGGCGGGACCAACACTGGCGGCGGAGCGACGACCACTCTCGTTCCCGGCACCGAGCTCTACGACTGCAGCCCACCGAGCGGGACGCTCCCGCCGCTCGAGCTGGCCGAGTTCGTGACCGAGCTCGACAATCCCATCTACGTCACGCACGCGCCCGGCGAGGTCGATCGCCTGTTCGTGCTCGAGCAAGAAGGGCGGATCCGCGTCGTGAAGAGCGGCACACTCAGCGCAGCTCCGTTCCTCGACATCTCGACCAAGGTCGACACCGAGGGCCGGAGCGACGAGTCGACCTGGGAGCAGGGCCTGCTCGGCCTCGCCTTCCACCCCGACTACGCGACCAACGGCCTCTTTTACGTGCACTACAACTCGTTCGGCGTAGCGGGCCACGACGACGGCGCCGGCATCATCGCCGAGTTCAAAGTGAGCGCCGCCGACCCCGACGTGGCCGACCCGACCGAGCGCATCCTGTTCGGCGCACCAACCACGAACAAATACCACAACGGCGGCAGCATCTTCTTCGGCCCCGACAAACTCCTCTTCATCGCCTACGGCGACGGCGCCGGCGACACCAGCAATCCCGATCTCTTCCCCGACGCCGACCCCAACGACGCGCTGAACCGCGTGCTGGCTCAAGACTTGACGAGCTTCCGCGGCAAGCTCCTGCGCATCAATCCGCTCGTGTCCGGCGAGCTCGGCTACACGAGCCCCAACGGCAACATCTACGAGTCCGACCCGACGGCAGCACCGGAGGTCTGGAGCTATGGCCTGCGCAACCCGTACCGCACGAACATGGACCCCTGCACCGGCGACATCTACATCGGCGACGTGGGCGATCGCGCCTGGGAGTCGATCGACATCGAGCCCGGCCTGACCGGCCATTTCAACTACGGCTGGCCGATCCGCGAAGGCAACGCCTGCCACAAGGATACCGATCCTCCCGATTCGTGCGTCGACCCGGAGCGCTACCGCGGCCCCTTCGACGTCCACCCCAACACCGATGGCGGGGGTCCGGCGACCCAAGCGGTGATCGGCGGCTCGGTCTACCGTGGCAGCGCCATCCCCGCCCTCCGCGGCACCTATTTCTTCACCGATCTCTACGGCCCAACCAAGACGCTCCGCTACGACCGCGCGACCGACACCTTGGTCCAGCCCGTGATGAGCGTGGAGACGCAGCTGAACCCCGCCGAGAACGACCAGGGCATCGTCGCCATCCAGAACGGCGGCGACGGCGAGCTCTACTTCGTCAGCCGCGGCGGCTCCGGCATGGACTTGCCGGCGTCGGGCGTCATCTACAAGCTCGTGGCGGGGCAGTAGGAGGCGGCACCAGGAAGGTCACGGGCCGAGCGCCATCGCGATCGTTTCGATGCCGAGGAACATCGGCAGCGGCTCCGACACCAGAAGGCCCTCGCGCACGCCTTCGAGCGCCTGGAAGCCGAGGGTCTCGTAGAACGGTATGGCATCGGGCTTGGCGTCGGTCACCACGCCGACGCAGCCCAGGCGCTCGCGCTGCTCGAGGGCTAGACGGAGCACGTGACGCAAGAGCGCCTTCCCGATCCCGAGGCCCTGCGCTCGCAGGTCGACGCCGAGGCGCGCCAATCGCAAGACGGGAAGCGGGTAGTTTGGCAGGCGTTTCCGCAAGCGCACGCTCGGCAGCGACGCGCGCTCCATCGAACACGGGGCGACCGTCGCGTAGCCCACGATGCGCCCGTCGACCAGCGCCACGTAGGTGACGGCAAGGTGGAGCTTGAACTGATTCTGTCCGGCGTAGTGCTCGAAGAAACGATCGAGGTCGGCCTGCCCACAAGCGAAGCCACTTCGGTCGTCGTCCCGCGCGAGCGGACGAAGCTCAACGGTCCTGGTCACCCATCAGCTCGCGAAGCGCCGCGGTCGGTGCAGTCGGAGTCTCGAGCGCCGCGACGACCCGGTCGAACGCCTTGTCCTCGAGCACGAAGCGCGCCGGGATGAGCGCTTCGTCGGGTAGCTCCCGTCGCGCCTCCATGAAGAACAACAGTGCCTGCTCGACCACGAAGTTCTTCTTGAGCCCGTGGCTCTCGGTGAAGCGATCGAGCTTGTCCTTCGTGGCGGCCGAGACTGTCGCCGAAATCTGCGATTGGTCGCTCATCGTCGCCTCCACTGGGCCCCTGCTAGCACTGGGCCCCTGCTAGCACTGCGCCCCTGCTAACACTGGGCCCCATGCAAAACCATGCATGACCATGGAAAACCTAGCTCACGCGCCGCTGAAGGCAAGCCCGCCCAGCCGCCCGTCGTCGGAGAACAGGCCGGCATCGCTCGGCTGCCAGCGCTCGAGTTCTGCCGGTACTGAACTACGCCATCAGCGCGTGAAGTTCGCGAACATCGCGTCAAGGCTTTCCTTCATGCCTTTGCGCGCAGCTCCGGCGAACATGCTCATCAGGCCGCCGATGCGGGTCATGGCCGTGACCTTCACCTCGACCTGATCGCCCTTGGGCGTCAGGGTGAAGAGGGCGTTCGAGGCGTCGAAGGCGGGGGCGTTCTCGAGCTTGGTCTTGGCCACGAGATCGGCCAAGAGCTTCGCGTCCGTGTCCTCGTGCAGACTGCGGATGTTCACCTTGGTGACGGCGCCGGGAACGACCTCGACGCGCTTGAAGAACTTCACCGTCTTGATGCCGGAGACGTGCGTCCATTTGTAGTAGAGGTTGGGCGTCGCCAAGTGGTCGACCTTGATCTCACGCACGGTGTCGGGAGCGAAGTACTTGCAGCCTTTTTCGCAGATGTCGCTCGACGCCAGCACCTCGAGCACGTGAGCCGCGCTGGTGGCGACTGTGGCTTGCCTGGTCTCGTTGATGTCCGTCGCTGCGCTGGCCGTCAGCGTCCAGGTGAGCGCGCCGAGCACAAAGGACCTACACCAACCGCGAACCTGGCCTGCTCTCGCTTGCATGAGGCCTGGAGTATGTGACGATCTGGGTGGCCGGGCCACGCTGGCGGCGCGCACAAAACGACCCCAAACCGCGCGACCCGCGCGCGCTCGGCCGAACGGGTTCATACTGAAGACTGGACGTGCAGCCTTACTTCACTCACCCCGTGGTGCTGTCCGTCTGGACCGCCGCCTGGACCACCGCGGCGCTCTTCGCCTGGCTCACGTTGAGCAATGCCCTGAGCATCCGCGGTCACGCTAGTGATCCGAGGCGTCTGTACGTGTGGTTCACCGCGCTCTCGTCTGCGCACGCACTGACGATTGCGCTCGCCTTCATGCCCACCAGCACCCCCGTGAAGGTTGGACTGTTTCAGCTGATGTGGGTGCTGGGTGCTGCGTCGCTCTCCTACTGGGTGCGGGCGGTGCGCGAGTTCTGTCGTTCGACCTCCCGCTTCCTGGCGTACAACTCGCGCGGGCTCCTGCTCGTCTCGGCCTGCGCTCTCTTCGACCTGCTTCTGACCCCGATCCGGGGCAAGAGCTTGATGTTTCCCCCCGACGCCGTGCCAGCGGTGTCCCTGACGATGAAGGCAGCGGGCATGTCAGCCACGGTGAGTCCGTACGCGGCCGCGATGGGCGTTGTCGGGGTCAGCCTGATGCTGACGGCCTGCGTCGGACTCTACCGAGAGATCCTGCGCACGGGCAGTCGGGACCAGTTCCTGATGTTCGGCATCGCGCTGAGCGGCGTCTGTACTGCGGCGGAAATCGGCCTGTCGGCGACCAACTCGCCCTACAACATGCCGATCGTATTCATGGCCAACCTGATCGAGGCCTTTCGGATCAGTTGGGTGACCCAGCGCGATGCCTCGGCCGAGCTCGAGCGCATTCGGCAAGCCAAAGGCCAGCAAGCTGCGATCATCGAGCGCCAGCTGAGCGAGCTCCGGAGCATCTCGCGCCTGGCCAAGGTCGGTGAGAACACGGCTCGGCTCAGCCACGACATGCGAAACCCCTTGACGGTGGCGCTCGGTAGCCTCGACATGCTCGAGGGCGAGCTGTCCGCGCCCGCGCCCGATCAAGCCGCGATGGAGCGCCTGGTGGTCTTGGCTCGTCAGTCGCTCCAGCACGTCACGGGCCTGGCCATGAAGGTCACGAGTCAAGCGAGGCCACCGACATCCGAGGCCCTGAGCGAGGTGACCCTGGTTTCGGTCATCGACGATGCCTGGAGCCTCAGCCCTGCGACCGGCATCCGCCTGATCAATGCCGTGGACCCGAAGCTGCACGTGCTCGGACGAGCGACCGAGCTCACTCAGGTTTTCGTCAATTTGCTGTCCAACGCCGCCCAGGCGCAAGCGACAGCGACGGCGCCTTGGATCCGCATCGAAGCGGAAGAGCACGAGCGGATTGTGCGCATCGTCGTTCAGGATGGCGGACAGCGTCCGAGCGACGAGACCCTCGATCGCATGTTTCGCACACCGTTCACGACGCACGCGGACGAGCGCGGGACCGGGCTCGGGCTCAGCATCTGTAAGCAGATCGTGGCCGAGCACGACGGCAGTATCTGGGTGGATCGGGACGCGCCCCATACGAGCATCGTGGTGGAGCTGCCGAGGTTACTCGCTGCCGCGGCCCAGTAGACGGCGGGGCTCAGGCCGCTCTCTTGGACACCCAGCTGAGCGCGAGCCCCACGAGGAGCGCGGCCGCGCTGAACAGGAATTCCTGCCAGCTCGCGGCAAACCAGATGGCGAAGCTCGCCAGCGAGCCCGTGACCGACAAGAAGAGCCTTGCCCGGCGACGCGGAGCCCCCACCTCGAGCCAGGCTCGGCGCAGCACGGCCAGGCAGGTGGAGCCGTACTGCACCGCCACCGCGACGTTCGACATGCCGATCAGCGTTCGGTAGTCGAACGGCAGGATGAGGAGTGTGGCCAAGCCGCAGGTAGCGAGCACGGCGACGTGCGGGGAGTGGAAGCGAGGGTGCAGCTTGGCCAGCGCCGTCGGGAGCGAGCCCCCCGCGGCCATCGCAAACAGGTAGCGCGGAGTGCCGAGCGCACTGCCAGAAACGAAGCCGAGTGTGGAAATCAGCGCGCCGACCGCCACCACGATGCCGAGCCCCGGACTGAGCGCGACCGCTGCCTCGGCCAGCGGAGCGTCACTCGCCACGCCGAGCTTTCCATACGACAGCACCAGCACGCACTGCACCACCACATAGAGCAGTACGGCGGACAGCAGGGTCGTGAGGATCGCGAGCGGGGCCTTGCGCCGGGGGGCCTTGGCTTCACCGGCGGGGACTGGCACGACCTCGAAGCCTTGCAGCGCGAAGAGCGCCATGAAGATCGCCGAGGCGACGCCGCTCGGTGCGAGCGCAGCGTGCGAGCTCGCGCGCCCGAGCTCGACCTCGGGCAGGAGAACCGACACGAGCAAGATCAGCACCGCGAACTTGCCGAACGTAAACAGGCGCACCGCCCACGCGCCAGGCCTAGCGCCGAAGTAGTTGAGCGCGCCAAAGGCCAGCACCACGAAAACCGCCCAGAACCGCTGGTTCGAGGCCAGATTCGGCGCGAGGCGCTCGGCGTAGGCAGCGGCGGCGGAGGCGACCGCCGCAAACGAGAAGGCTGCGTTGGCAAAGCACATCCAACCGACGACGAAGCCCGCTCGCGCGCCGAACGCACTCGTCACGTACACGTACGGGCCACCGGTTCGATCCGTGCGCGTGGCCGCATCCGCGTAGCACCACGCCACCGGCAAGAGTCCGAGCGCGCAGAGCAGAAACGCGAGCGGAGATAGCCATCCCATCGCGCGAAATAGATCGTCTGGGAGCAGAAAAATCCCGGAGCCTACGGTGGCGTTGAGGCCGAGCGCCGTGAGATCGACGAGGCCGAGCGACCGGAAAAACCCGATGGATCGAACGCCGGACGGCCCTGAGGGCGGGACTGACTCCATGGCCTCTGCTATGGTGGCGGAATTCACGTCTCACTTCGACCCTCACGGGTCGGTCTTGCTCCATGAACATCAAACTTTTCTCCTATTCGCGCCTCGCGATCGCCCTTATCCCCGTGACCTTGATCGCCAGCGCCTGTGGCGGCACAGGGGCGGATGACCTGGTCACCGCCGGCGGAGGGAGCGTTGGCGTCGGCGGCGGCACTGGCGGGGGCGGCCCGGTCACGGGTGGAGCAGCGAATTCGGGCGGAGCCCCAACGACCGGCGGAACCGGGTCCGGCGGTGTGACGCCCAGCACCGGCGGCACGATCATCGTGCCCACGGTCGAGTGCGAGGGCCCGTTCCCGACGGAAGACGTGAGCGCAGCCCAGCACAAGGTGACCGCGGGTGGGACGCTCGGCACGCTGCCCAAGTTCTGGACGACGTTCGGCTTGGGCCGGCTCGGCCTCTACTTGCCGAGCACCTCCCTCGAGACGGAATTCCAAGCTCAGGACAAGACGAACTTCGACGGCGAGAAGTGGTCCGACGTCTTCCGCGCCCAGACGACCGAAGCCGTCGAGACACTCGGCCTGACCGGCGTGCGCGCCCATGGCCTCTTCCACGATGACATCGGCATCTACAGCGAGGACGGCAGCGGCAACCCGGTCTACGACTTCACGCGCTCCGACGAGATCTTCGACTTTTTGGTCCTAGAGCTCGGCATCTCGCCCATCGTCGAGCTCGCCTCGATGCCGTCGGCGTTGGCAGCCGATCCGTCGCAACAAGTGTTCGACTGGAATATGATCGTTTCGGTCCCCAAGGACTTCACCAAGTGGCAGGGGCTCGTGCAGGCGTTCGTGCAGCACAGCGTCGACACGTACGGCGAGGAAGCCGTGTCGAAGTGGTATTGGGAGGTCTGGAACGAGCCGGAGTGCTGTAGCGGCAAGTTCTGGAAGCAGTCGGGCGGAACGGCCGGCACTGCGGCGCAGTACTTCCAGCTCTACGACGCGTCCGTCGCCGGCGTGCACGCCGTCTTGCCGAACGCCAAGTTGGGCGGTCCGGTGACGAGCCAGCCGGTCGAGCTCGACGGCGGATCCCAGTGGGGCGGCGGAGCGGGCAATCAGTTCCTCGACCACATCACGAGCACCAGCCAGCACCTGGGCTTCTTCGCCTACCACACCTGGAGCTTCCTCGACTCGGTCGCGGGCTACTTCAAGGGCCTGGACATGCTCGATCAGCGGGGCCTCACCGACATTCAGATCGCCGTGACGGAGTTCGGTCCCACCTGGGAGTTTGGCCTACGCGAAGTCGGCGAGGACGGCGTGTGGGAGCCGCAGGAGCGCGATCAAGGCGCTGCCTTCGTCGCTCAGACGTACGCCGACATCGCGAACCGCTCCGCCAACGAAGGCAAGCGATTCCCCATCACCTACGCGTGGTGGACGCTGAGCGATGTGTTCGACGAGGGCTATGAGGACTCCGGGGACTACGTGCTCGAGGAGAACCCCTTCATGGGCGCCATGGGCCTCTACAGCCGCGAGGGCATCAAGAAGCCGGCGTACAACACCTACAAGTTCCTGTCCCAGATGGGCGGGGAGCACCAGGCCGTCACGGTCGAGGGCTTGGGCGACGTGGGTGGCCTGGCCGCGCGCGACACGACGGACGGCGGCATTCAGCTCCTCATCTACAACGGCCAGGATCCGGGCGCCGGCTTCTCCACCGACACCTACTATGCTGTGGCCGCCGAGCAGAGCATCGGCGTGACCATCAGCGGCATGGCGCCGGAGTCGGCGTACGACGTCACCGCGTACCGGGTCGATCCGACGCACGGAAACGCATGGGCCCTGTGGGATGCGCAGGGTCGCCCGACCATGGCCAACATGAGCGCGGACCAGTGGGCGGAGCTTCGCGCCGGCATGGAGTCCCCGGGGGAACCGGTCGGTACCGCGATGTGCGGCGAGACGTTCAGCAAGAATTTCATGCTGGCCTCGCCGGGCGTCCTGTTCGTAACCATCGAGCCGTCGGTGCCTCCACCGACGGAGTGACGTCAAAACGTGATCGTGATCGACTCGGCGGAGCGCTCCCCGGGGCCGTGGTACACGGCTTCGACGTTGTTGCCGTCCGGATCCAGCAGAAACCCAGCAAAGTAGCCGGGGTGATAGGCGCGCGGCCCCGGCGCGCCGTGGTCGCTGCCGCCTGCGGCTAAGCCGGCGGCGTAGAAACGTTCGACGGCCTCGCGGTCCTGGGCCTGAAAGGCGAAGTGCGTGCGGCCGGTCAGCTTGCCGGACGCGGCGGGGCTGTCCTTGGTCGAGACGAAGAGCTCGTCGGCCCAAAAGAAGCCGGGCCCTTCGCCGCCAAGCTCGATGCCGAGGGCTCCGAGCACGGCCTGGTAGAAGCGCTTGGAGCGGTCCAGGTCGGCGACGACCAGATGCAGATGATCGATCAGGCGGCCGCGAACAATCTTGGGGGCTTCCATGACGCTCGCGATGCCACGCGGCCACGCTGCTGTCGAGGCGAGCCTCAGCTCTTGCCCTGGCTCTTGGACCACTCCTCCACGCGCCGGTGGCTTTCTTCGGATGAGATGTCTTCCACGCGCGTCATGATGGCCCAGCGCACGCCGAATGGATCCAAGATCGACGAGTAGCGGTCGCCGGAGACGAACGTAGTCACCGGTTCACGCAGGGTGGCGCCGCGCGCGACGGCGCGCTCGGTCACGTCGTCCACGCTCTCGACGTAGAGCGCGAGTGAAACGCTGGTGCCCCGGGTCGGGTCAGGCGCAATGAGCCCATAGGCCTCGAGCGGATCGCTCAAGGTGAGCTTGCCGTGGCCGAAATCGAGCTCCGCGTGGGCGACGGCGTCCGAGCCGGGAAAGCGCGCCACGTGGAGCACGCGGGCCGAAAACGCCTGCTCGTAGAACTCGAGCGCACGCGCTGCTGGCGAGACGACCAGATGGGGCGTGAGGGAGGTGCTGCCGTGCGGCAGGCCCCTTTTTGTGTGGGCGCCGCTCGCTGCCTGAGTGGATGTTGTGGTCATGCGGACAGGCTAGGAGACGAGCCGCGGAAATCTTGTATTTTCGCGACAGGAGGGCCGTGACCGAGTCGAAAGGACACCTGAGTCCGGGCTTGCCCGGCGTGAGCCTCGAGCGTTTCGATGTGGCAGCGGAGCTCAGCGAGCTGGTGCGTCATGTGTGGATCGCACGCTGGGATCTGCCGGACGGTGTCAAGAGCGAGCAACGTGTGCTCACCTACCCCGCGTTCAACTTGGTGCTGAGCCCTGGAGCCGTCGAGCTCTACGGTCCGAGTCCCAAGCTCAGCCTGCGCAAGCTGTCGGGCTCTTCGTGGACGGTGGGCCTCTTGCTTCGTCCTGCAGCGGGCACGCTGCTCGCGCCGGTCGCGCCCGCTGCACTGCTCGGCAGTCACGTTCGGATCAACGGACCGGAGAGCACCCGCGCGCTCGCCGACCTGACGAGTGCCATGAACGATCGCGCGCCTACGCCGGTGCTGCTCGAGTCACTCCGCTCATGGCTCGAGCCCGTTGCAGCCGGAGTGACGGACGTCGGACGCGTGGTGAACCGAGCCTTCCGCCTCGCCGAGGAAGACGAGCACATCGTGCGCGTCGAGGAGCTCGCCCGCCGTGTCGGTGTCTCCCGGCGCAGCCTCGAGCGGCTGACGCTCGGCCACGTGGGCGTGACGCCCAAGTGGCTCATCGAGTGTCGCCGCCTGCAGGAAGCGGCGTCGACGCTCCACCACAAGCCGGACACCGACCTCACTCGCTTGGCCCAGACGCTCGGCTACGTCGACTACGCCCACTTCTCGCGCAGCTACAAGAAGGTGCTCGGCGAAACACCCGACCAAACCCGCACCCGGGCCACGGAGCGGGCCCAGCCAGCCGCCCCGAGCTAGCCCGCGCAGCGCCCGGATGCTATCGCGGCGCCTGCCGAAGCCGCTCCCATGCAAAGACCACCCCCGAAGCGCCGCGCCGAAGCCGGGAGCGCCAAAAAGCCCGCCCCCCGCGGACGCCCAGCCGCGGACCGCTACGAGGGCACGTTCCGGCGGGATCGACCGGCGCGCGAGAAGCCCCAGCGGCCCTTCGAGCCCGGTCGCCGCGAGCGGCGCGCGCTGAGCCACGTCGGCGGCGCGGTGACGTTTCAGGGCGGCACGGCGGACGAGCAGGCCGCCATCAAGAGCGCGCTCGACGTCTCGGCCGACGAGAACAGCGTCATGCGGGACGTGCATGGCTTCCACAGCTACCCGGCGCGCCTGCATCCGCTGACGGCACATCGCTTGATCGAGGGGCTATCGAAGCCGGGCGCGCGCGTGTTCGATCCGTTCTGTGGCAGCGGCACCGTCATCGCCGAAGCGCGGGCGCTCGGTCGGGTGGCGCTCGGATCGGACTTGAATCCTCTGGCCGTCGAGCTCGCATGGCTGAAGAGTCGCGGACCGACGGCGCGCGAGGTGGAACAGCTGCTGGCTTCGGCCGAGCGCATCGCCGAAGTGGCCGAAGAACGCCGAGTGCGCAAAGCCGAGCCGTACGTGCGCTACGGTGCGGACGATCGGGAGCGCTACCCGATTCACGTGCTGCTCGAGCTCGACAGTATCGCCCACGGCATTGGCCTTTTGCCGAAGACGGAGCAGTCGCGCATCCTGCGCCTGGTCGTCTCCTCCATTCTGACCAAGGTGGCCTATTCCGAGGGCGATACGACGCGCCAGAAGGCGCCGCGCCGTTTGCCGAGTGGCTTCACCATCGGGCTCTTCATGGAGAAGACGCGCGAGCTGTGCGAGCGTTTCGCGGCGTACAGGGACCGCATTGGGGACCGCGCGCCACGCGCCACGGTGGCCACTGCCGACGCGCGCGCCGTCGAAGGTCTCGAAACGGCTTCGATCGATCTCATCGTCACCTCACCGCCCTACCCCGGCGTCTACGACTACCTGGAACACCACATCCATCGCCTGCGCTGGCTCGGCCTGAAGCCGGGCTTCTTGCAGGAGCAGGAGATCGGCTCGCGGCGTGGCTACCGACGCCTACGCTTCGATGAAGCAGTCGACCTGTGGCGGGAAGAGATGGGCGCATGTTTGCGCGAGATGCGGCGCCTGCTCGCGAGTGACGGACGCGGCGTCGTCATCGTGGCCGATTCGGTGATCGATCGGCAGGCCTTCCGGGCCGACGAGGCGTTCGCCGCCATCGCTGGACCGAATGGCCTCGAGGTGAAGGTGATCGCCTCGCAGGAGCGGCCTATCTTCCTCTACGGAGCCGAAGCAGCGTTCGACGAAGCGCCGCGGCGCGAGCACCTCATCGTGGTGCGTCCCGGCGAGCGTCCCCGGCGAGCCAAGCGACCACCTGAGGCTCCAGACCGAGAGGAGCCGCGAGCCCCAAGTCGAACCCAGACCCGAAGCCCAGATGCCCCGCCGAAGGATCCCACACGACGTCGAATCGTGTCTGGGCGAGAGCCGGCAGCACCGAAGAAGGGGGCACCATCGGGTCGTGCGTCGCCCCGACGTACAACGCGTCGACCTTGATCTCGCCGAGGCGCGGGCCGACGCTCACTTTTCCGTAGTAGTCGGCGGCGCCGGAAAAGCCGAAGCGCGGCGCTATGACGCGCTCGTCCCAGGCACGGAAGCGGCGGATAAGGCGCGCTTCCTCGGGCACGATGCCGCGCGGATTGCGCTGGTAGGCCACGGTGTAGATCTCGTGCAGGCTCTTGATCACGTGAGTGCGGTACACGTTGAGCCGCGCCGCATCGAGACTGGTGGCGATCGGGTCCAGGAGCAGCGGCGCCCCAATCGCCGCCACACGGCGCAGCTTCGCATGCGCGCTCGACGCGGCGAAGCTCAGAACCAGATGCCCGCCGAGTGAATACCCGAGCAGGTCGACAGCTTCGATGTCGGCAAACAGCTCGCTGTCCAAAGCGGCCTGAATGTCGCTCCACAGCCCGGCGTGGGCGAAGTCCTGGCCTGAGCGATCCGAGCCCCGCGTCGACAGGAGCAAACAGGAGATGCCGCGGCGGTCCGCCTCACGCAGCGCGCCCGCCATGTAGCCGCTCTCGGCACTGCCCCCGAGTCCGTGCACGACGAGTAGAGCCGTCTTGGATTTTCGGACCAACGCTCGGCCCGACAGGCGCACGTTGCCGACGTCGGGATCGACGAGCGTCGTGCTCCAAGGCGCGGTCTCGGGACGGACCGGCGCCATGAGCGTTCTGGAAAAGAACGGCCCAAGCGTAGCGGCATGGCCGCGCAGCCGATCGAGCATCATGGGCCGCATTCTGTGCACAAGGGCGCAAAAAAGCACCTGTTGTCCGCCGACGCCGCGTGCTTGGATAACGCCATCATGGAAAAGGCCCTTCCGCTGTCTTTGCTCCTGTTGTCTTTCTCCGGCGCGGCCGCGCTCGGAGCGTGCTCCGATCCCGGGACGCCGGACGGAAGCGGTGGCGCGAGCAGCGGTGGCGCGAGCAGCGGCGGCGCCACATCGAGCGGTGGCGGCAGCGGCGACGGCACCGTGCCGAGCGACACCTCGCAGGCGGGCATCGAGGCCTTCCTGGCCGCTGGGTCGTACAAGAACGCGCCTTGGGTGGGCGATGCCGCACCGCGGGCCATGGTGGGATCGACGAGCCCGCACGGCAACGTGCAGGTGTTCTCCAACCCCGCTGCCATCAGCAGCCGGAACGACGGCCAGAACGACTACGGCGACGAGCCGGGTAACGCCCTCGGCTCCATGGCGGTGAAGGAGCTCTACAGCGTCGGCGGGGAGCTCCAGGGCAAGGCGGTCATGCTGCGCACGGCCGTCAACGGCAAGAGCAGCACGAATCCCAACGACTGGCTCTACTACTGCGAGTCGTCGACCTCGAGCTGCACCGGACAGACGGAGGCCGGTCCCATTTACGGCCAGGGCGCCATGGACTGCCGCGTCTGCCACGGCGGCACGTTCCTCTCGCCCGTTCCGCCCTGATTCGTTGGCCTAAAGCGGCGGCAGGCCCGCGAGTCAGCGACGTTTCCAGCGCGCAGCCAGCCTTTTCGCGGGGGCGAGCCGTGGCATGGACCGGCGTCTTTACAGGCGCCTCGCGAGGGCGTTATGCCCCCGCCCATGTCGCTGAACAAACTGAGCATTCGGGATCTCGATCTGGCCGGCAAGCGCGTGTTCATCCGCGTGGACTTCAACGTGCCCCTGGCCGACGGCAAGATCACGAACCCCGCGCGCATCGTCGCCGCCCTGCCCACGATCCAGTACGCGCTCGAAAAGGGAGCCAGCGTGGTCTTGGCCAGTCACCTCGGCCGGCCCGACGGTGAGCGCAAGCCCGAGGACTCGATGGCCCCCGTCGCCGTCGAGCTCGAGAAGCAGCTCGGGCGAAAAGTGACCTTCTTGAACGACTGTGTCGGACCAGAAGTCGAAGCAGCGTGTGCCAAGCTCGCCCCCGGGACCGTCGTCCTGCTCGAGAACCTCCGCTACCACAAGGAAGAGGAAGGCAAGGGCGCGACCAAGGAAGCCATCGCTGCTTTCCGTGCGTCCTTGACCAAGCTCGGTGACGTGTACGTCAACGACGCCTTCGGCACCGCGCACCGCGCGCATTCGTCGATGGTCGGCGTCACCCACGAGAAGCGCGCTTCTGGCTTCTTGATGCAGGTCGAGCTCGACTACTTCAACAAGGCTCTGTCGAGTCCGGATCGGCCGTTCTTGGCCATCATGGGCGGCGCCAAAGTGGCCGACAAGATCCAGCTCATCGAGAACCTGCTCGACAAGGTCAACATCATGATCATCGGCGGCGGCATGGCCTACACCTTCAAGAAGGTCGTCAATGGCATGCAGATCGGCGAGAGCTTGTTCGATGCGGAAGGCGCCAAGATCGTCGAAGGCCTGGTGAAGAAGGCCAAGGACAAGGGCGTCGAGCTGGTCTTCCCCGTCGACTACGTCACGGCCGACAAGTTCGCTGCCGACGCTGCGACTGGCTCCGCCACGGACGAGTCGGGCATCCCCGCCGGCTGGCAGGGCCTCGACTGCGGACCGAAGTCGCGCAAGCTCTTCGCCGCCGCGATCAAGAAGTCCAAGACCATCATCTGGAACGGACCGGTCGGCGTGTTCGAGTTCGAGGCCTTCGCCGCCGGCACCAAGGCCGTGGCCGCAGCCATCGTCGAGGCGACACAGGCCGGGGCCATCACCATCATCGGCGGCGGCGACACGGCAACGGCCGCCAAAAAGGCCAAGATCGTCGACAAGGTCAGCCATTGCTCGACCGGCGGCGGCGCTTCGCTCGAGCTGCTCGAAGGCAAGACGCTGCCCGGCGTGGCGGCACTCTCCGACAAGTAAGGGCCGACGAGTCAGGCTGCAGAGTCGGCCTTGCGACAGTGAAAGAAGGAGCGCCCTCGAATGAGGTGCGCTCCTTTTTTTGCGCCTTGCTGCCCATGTAGGGCTGTCCATGCAGGCTCGGCGAAATGACCACGTCATGACGTACGGGTCGCGCGAGAACGGCTAGATCCTGCGGCATGAATTCGAACGTCGAGGTTGCCCCCCGGTTGGTCGCGGGCGACCCCAATGAACGCATCAACTGGCAGCTCTCGCTGCCCTTCTTCGTGATGCATCTCTTGCCGCTCGGTGCCCTGTGGTTCCACCCGACCTGGGTCGATTGGCTCGTCTGTTTCGGCCTCTACGGCGCGCGCATGTTTTTCATTACCGGGGTCTATCACCGGTATTTCGCGCACCGCGGCTACAAGGCTGGGCGGATCGTGACGTTCCTCTTGGCCTTCGGCGGCGGCACCGCTGCCCAGAAGGGCGCTCTGTGGTGGGCCAGCCACCACCGCTGGCACCATCGCTTCTCCGACACCGATCGAGATCCGCATCAGTCGAGCCGCGGCTTCTGGTGGAGCCACGTGCTCTGGATCCTCTGTAACAAGTACAATCGGACGCACTACGAGACGATCAAGGACTTTGCCAAGTACCCCGAGCTCGTCTTCTTGAACGAGCACCACCTCGTGCCGCCGGTCGCGCTCGGCTTCGTCGTGTGGCTGGTGGGCGGCTGGAGCATGCTGTTCACCGGCTTTTTCCTGTCGACGGTGCTGCTCTACCACGGCACCTTCTCCATCAACTCGCTCACGCATCGCTTCGGCCGCGTCCGCTACAAGACGGGGGAGACCAGCAAGAACTCCTTCGTGCTCGCGCTCGTCACGCTCGGTGAGGGCTGGCACAACAACCACCACTACTACGCGTCGACCGCCAACCAGGGCTTCTTCTGGTGGGAGATCGACATCAGCTACTACGTGCTGCGTGTGCTCTCGTGGTTCGGCTTGGTCAGCGATTTGCGCCTCCCCACCAATCGCGCCCGCTTCAAGAACTGGATCGACGTCGCGGCCCGTGACCGGCTGCTCGCTCGCTACGGGCTCGACGCCCCGGAAGAACACACCCACGATGCTCCGGAGGAGCGCGAGTCTTCGCCTGCCCTCCCGAGCGTTCCGCCAGCTCCAGCGGAGTGAGCTCGCCCAGGCTGAGCTCGCGCAGGCTGAGCAGGCCGCGTCAGAGGTGGAGGAGCTGGACGGCCAGGTACAGCGCAGGCAGTCCCACGTAAGGGAAGATGCGCCAAGCCAGGATGATGCCCAAGAAGTAGTAGATGCCGGTCGTGCGCACCTTGTCGTAGAAGGAGCCCATCGTGCGTGGGAAGAGCCCCTCGAGCACGCTGGCGCCATCGAGCGGCACGGCCGGAAGCAGGTTGAAGACGCCGAGCAGCACGTTGAGCGACAGCATCACGCTGAGCCCCAGGGCCAAGGCTCCGTACGGACTCCGGTAGCCCTCGGGACCTTTCGCCTCGACGATGGTGTCGAGGCTCATCGAGCTACTGAGATCCAGCACGTCCGCCCCGACCAGCAAGCGAATCGCCACGAACGCGACCAGCGCGAGCGTGAGGTTCGCGGCAGGTCCGGCGAGCGACATGACGGCGTACTTCTTCGGATAACGACGGGCCCACCTGGGATCGAAGGGCGCGGAGGCCCAGCCGATCATCCAGCCCGTCATGAAGAAGCTGAGCAGGGGGATGAGCACGAGCCCGAACGGCGAGCGCCGGATGTGCGGCACCGGGTCGAGGCTGACCTGGCCGCCTTCGTACGCGGTCGAATCACCGCCCCAGTAGGCCACCTGGGCATGGGCAAACTCGTGGAACGTGGTGCTGAACAGAAACACCACGTACCAGACCAAAAGTTCGGGCAATTTTTCCATGAGCAGTGGAACGACGACGGAGGCGCAGCCCGTCGAGCCCGCTTTCATACCCTGGCGGACACGAGCCAACCACCATTGCGCCCTCTTGAAGCGCGAAAAGCGCTGAAAATCGCAGCGACCCAAGCGCGCGGGCGGCGCCCGGCGAGCCGCTCGCGCTCGGTGCTCGGAGCGCCTGCGGCGCCGGTGTCGCGGCACCCTCCGGCAGGGATCGACGGACTCCTCAGGCAGCCCAGGGGGCCATGCCAGGGCCAGGTATATAGGAAATCCGCTCGTCTAATGGCCAGGAATCACTGAGATCTTGTACATCATTTTGCATCCTGCATGCAGGATGCGAATATGCTGCAGCCTTGGGTTGGTTGCGTGATCTGATGCGGCTCTCCGTGCCGCCCATGCCGAGCTTCGGGCGGCTGGCGGAGACGTGCTTGGAGCATTCGGACTGGCCCGCGGAGGTGGACCTTCAGCCGCGTAGCTTAGCGACTTTGTTCAGTAAGCTCGATCGCGAAGTGGATCTCGACTGGCTGCGGGATCGGGTGGATGTGCAGCGCGTCATCTGTCGGGTGCTCGAGCGGCCCCTCGGGGATCTGCGGGTCGCGCTGGGCGAGCCGCCCACCTTGCTCCACGGGCGACGGCTGCGGCTCGCGGACGCTCGCTATGCCCGGGAGCTGGACCTGGGGCGTGAGGCGCTCCCCCCCGGCATCCCGGAGCGGGCCCAAAGCCCCAGTGATTGGCAGAAGGGGTATTGGGTCGCAGCGCCGGGCGCCGGCAAGAGCTTGGTGGGGGCCTGGCTCAAGGCACGCGGCTTGGCCGAGGTCGTGACCGTCGAGAGCGAGGGCGATTGGGCCCGTCTGCCCAAAAGCGGACCTGTGTACGTGGAGCTTGGCCGCGCTGCGAGGGCGCCGATGGGCTCGACACTCGCCGAGCTGCTCCGCCGTCCGTCGCCGATCTGCCTCGCCGGCCCTGGCCCAGAGGCTCCCGAGGGCTTCGACGCCTTCCAATCGCCGCCCATCGAATCCTATCTGCAGGCGCTGATCGAATGGCTCGCGGCGCGTCTCGACGGCAGCGGCCACTTCGTCCCCGCGCGCGCAGAAACCTGGCTGCGGCAGGTGGCGATGCCGCACCGCGCCGTCGTCGGCTTCGGTGAGGTGCTCGGCCTCTTGGGAGCGCAGGACGAGTTCACGCCACAATCGCTACGTGGCAAGTCGCTGGACGACCTGGCTGCCGCGTTCGTGGAAAGGCGCCTAGCGAGCGCACTCGTGGATAGCAGCTGGGGACCGCGAACGGCGACGCAGGCATTCGACGCGCTCAGTCACGCCGCGGCGCGTTGTCTGGTCGAGCCAGGTCTCGAGCTCGGAGCACCGCGCGCGCTGGACGTCTGGGCCGAGCTGCTCGCGGTGACGCAGGACGCGCCCGACGAGGAATGGCTCGTGCGCGCCATGCGGCTGGCCGACGACGACTCGGGCCGCACGAAACGCGTAGAGCAAGTCGCCAAACGGCTGCCCCCGAGCGGCTATCGCCTAGCGCGTTCGCTGTCCTTGGGCGGCCTCTTGTCGGCACGGGACGGCGCGCGAGTCGACAGCGAGCTCACGCTCGGACCGCGCTGGCTCGTGAGCGTCCTGTCG
>Ga0247744_1000022_pt1:30000-40852 | contig 40852 bp, 26 predicted proteins | sample UWRJS154409C5_FD_180946 | JGI IMG/M metagenome (GOLD analysis project Ga0247744, IMG submission 180946) | Soil microbial communities from Arlington Agricultural Research Station in Wisconsin, United States - UWRJ-S154-409C-5 | ecosystem: Environmental > Terrestrial > Soil >... | reverse complement strand
GTCCCCGCCGCCGAAACCGCCGTCATCGGCCACGACACATTCCCCGTCGTTCTCCTCGGTCCCTTCGCCGCAGGTGAGGCCCGTCGTGCAGCCTGAGCCAGCACCGAGTGCAATCAGCGAAAGAAGCGGCGCGAGCCGGACGGAAAGACGGAAGAGAATCGACATATCGAGGTTTGACCGTGACGAGGAAGGTGGATCAGGTGGCCCGAGTTGGGAGGGCCTTCAGGGCACGAACGTGATCGGCGTGACGTTCGTGGAGTCCTGCACGAGCACGTTGGTGACGGTGTAGTCGGTCGTGTCGGTGTTCGAAATGCAGAGCGCGGTCAGCGGGGATTCGGAAAAAATCCACGAGTCCTCGAGATGGATGGGCTGTGCGGCTACGAGCGCTGCGGCGCAGGGGGCGTTCGCCTCGAGCTCGCTGGCCCTGAGATCCATATGCTCGATCGCGACGTCGTCGGACCAAAGGCGAAGGCCACTCCAATCGCTGTCCCCCTGCAAGTACACGGGCGCCGAGGCCGTGCCCAGGATGGAGAGGCTGCCTCCGGCCTCGACCTCGATCAGGTCGCTGACGCTCACAATCACCCCCGCCGTTCCCGATTCGATGTGGAGCGCCCCGCCGGACTCGATCACGATCCCGCCCGAGTAGTAGTACGTCCCGTTGTCGCTCAAGGCTTCGAACGAGCAGCTCTCGCCAGCGCCGATCAGGCTGTCGCCGAAGTAGACCTCGTAGGCGCTGATGATCGACGGCAGGTTCGGCTGCGCAAGGCAGTCGTCGACGTGGATGGTTTCCGTGGTGATGCTTTCCGAACCCGCCGCCAACGGCGTCCCGGACAGGGTGAGCTCATCGACGTTGATGTGGCTGAGCAGGACCGGTCCACTGCCGTCGAGGACGAGCGCCGTTTCCCACCCACCCACGAACACGTAGGTCCACTCACTCGGACTCGAGGACGCGATCCGGTGCTGGAGGTTGCAGTACGGGGTCGCCTTGGGACAACCGAACTGGACCGCAGCGCCAGGCGCACCTTGGGCAAGCACTCGCGCGGAGTAGAAGTCGATGCTCGCACCGAGATAGGTCACCCCGGGCTCGAAGACGATCGTCGCGTCCTCATTGTCGCTCGTCGAATCCGGCGACAAGGACTCGTAGGTCACGCCCAGGTTGCGTAGCGTGATGTCGCGGTCGAACGTTGCGCCGTAGATCTGGATGGTCGGGTCCGGGCCTGCCGCCTGGACCATCGAGTTCTCCGGCCAAGTCATCGCAGCTGGACCAACGACGATCGCCACGATGCTCCCAGCGGTCTGGATGTGGACCGTCTCGCTGTCGTCTCCGAAGTCGACGGCACGGACCCCCGGTGCTTGAGTGTCCTGGACCTGCACCCCGCGTAAGGTCAAAAGGCCGTCCATGTAGAGTGCCGCCTCGGCGCCAGCCGCTGTCGACCCAGCGCCCGAGATCAGGACATTCTGCAAAATGCTGTCCGAGGCCACGTTCGAGGCTGTGTGCAGGGTTTTCCAGTAGCCCGCACCGGACTCCTCACCGCAAAAGCGGATCGGGGCATCCACGGTGCCTTCGGCGATCAGCGTCGGCGCTCCGTTCCACCCGCCAAAATAAATCTCCACGCCCTCTGCCACGATGACCTTGGTGCCCGGCAAGATCGTCAGCGTGGCATCGCTTTCGATCGAGAGGTCTGCCGTCACGTGAATCACCCCGGACCAAGTGGTGTCTGTGGTGATCGCGCCCCAGGCGATGGTCGCCTCCGTCACGTCGCGCGAGCCGCAGCCGAGGAGCGAGGTGATGATGTCGTCCGAGCCGCCGCCGCCGGAGCCTCCGGTGCCGCCGGATCCCTGGTCGCCCCCAAAGCCGTCATCGCCACCAGAGCCCTCGTCGCCCCCGGAGCCGTCATCGCCACCCGAGGCCTCGTCACCGCCGGATCCCTCGTCACCGCCGGAGCCTTCATCACTCCCCGAGGCCTCGTCACCGCCGGAGCCTTCATCACTCCCCGAGCCTTCGTCGCCGCCGGAGCCATCGGTTCCGCCGTACCCGCCGTCGTCGGCGCCTACGCATTCGCCGCCTTCTTCCTCGGTCCCTTCGCCGCAGGTGAGGCCCGTCGTGCAGCCTGAGCCAGCACCGAGTGCAATCAGCGAAAGAACCGGTGCGAGCCGGACGGAAAAACGGAAGAGAATCGACATATCGAGGTTTGACCGTGACGAGGGAGGTGGACCAGGTGGCCCGAGTTGGGAGGGCGGCTTCAGGGCACGAACGTGATCGGCGCGACCTGCTCCGAGTCGCCGAACTCGTCCTCTTGAATGAGTGAGTTGGTGAGCGTGTAGTCCGTCGAGTCGGTGTTGGAAATGCAGAGGGCGGTCAGCGGGGAGACGCCACGGATGTAGGAGTCGGACAGCTCGATGGGCTGCGCCGCGACGATGGCTGCGGGGCAGGGAGCGTTTGCCTCCAGGTCGGTGGCCTCCATGCTCAGGTTTTCGATTGTGACGTCATCGGACCAGAGGCGTAGACCACTCCAGGTGTCATTGCCCCTCATGTACACGGGGGAGTAAGGCGCGCCCACGATGGACAGACTGCCTCCGTCCTCGACCTCGATCCGGTCGCTGACGTCCACGAGCATATCCATCATTCCCGCTTCGATGCTCAGCGCCCCACCGCTCTCCACCACGAAGCTGCCCGTGTAGTACCAGACCCCGGAACCGCTGCTGAAGGCTTCGAGCGTGCAACTTTCGCCAGCGCTGATCACGCTGTCGCCGAACTGGATACTGGATGTGTGGACGACCGGCTTCAGGCTTGCAAGAGCATGGCAGTCGTCGACCTCGAGGCTATTCGCTGTGACCTCCTCCGAACCCACGGCCAAGGGAGCGAACAGAGCGAGCTCACCAACGGAGAGGTGGCCGAGTAGGACGGATCCACTGCCGTCCAGTACGAGCCTCGATTCCCACGTGGGCGTTTGCACGTACCTCCACTCACTCGGACTCGAGGACGCGATCCGGTTTTGGACGTCGCAGTACGGGTCCCCGCTCGGGCAACCGAAGTAGATCGGCTGGGTCGCCGTACCCTGCGCAAGCACGCGCGCGGAACCAAAATCGAAGCCCGTGCTCAGAACGGACACGCCTGGCTCGATGACGATGGTTGCGTCGTCGTTGTCGTAGCTCGACTGAGACGACATGTGCGCGTACGTCACACCCAGGTTGCGGAGGGTAATGTCACGGTCGAACGCTGCGCCGTAGATTTGGATGGTCGGGCTCACTCCGCCCGCCTGGACCATGGAGTTTGCGGGCCAAGTCATCGCACCCGGGCCAGTGACGACCGCCACGATGTTGCCGGTGGTCTGGACGTGAACCGTTTCGCTGTCGTCTCCGAAGTCGATGGCGCGGATCCCGGCTGCCTGAGCTTCATGGACCTGCACACCGCGCAACGTCACGAGGTTGTCCATGTAGAGCGCCGCCTCTGCGCCAGCCGCGGTCGAGCCGGCGCCCGAGATGAGCACATTCTGCAAGATGCTCTCGGGGGCGACGTTCCAACCCGTGCGTAGAGTCTTCCAGTAGCCCGCGCCGGCCACTTCGCCGCAAAAGCGGATCGGGGCATCCACGGTGCCTTCGGCGATCAGGGTCGGCGTGCTGCCCTCCTCACCAAAGAGGATCTCCACGCCTTCTCCCACGATGATCTTGGTGCCGGGCAAGATCGTCAGAGTGGCATCGTTCCGAATCGAGACGTCCGCCGTGACGTGCATCACCCCGGACCACGTAGTGTCAGTGGTGATCGTGCCCCACACGACCGACGCCTCCGTCACGTCGCGCGAGCCGCAGCCGAGGAGCGAGGTGAGGATGTCGTCCGATCCACCGCCGCCCGTGCCACCGGAGCCACCCGATCCGCCTGAGCCGTCGCCACCACCCGATCCGTCGCCGCCGTCGCCGCCTGAGCCTTCGTCGCCCCCCGAAGCGTCATCACCGCCGGAGCCTTGGTCGCCGCCCGAGGCCTCATCACCGCCGGATCCCTCATCACTCCCCGAGCCGTCGTTGCCGCCGGATCCGTCCCCGCCGCCAAAGCCGCCGTCATCCGCGGCGACGCATTCGCCGTCTTCCTCCACGGTGCCCTCGCCACAGGACAGGCCGGTCGGGGAGCCTGCGCAGGCCCCGAACGTGAGCAGCGAAGCGACGGTGAGTAGCCAGGTGGATGAAGCACGCAAAGAAATCGACATAGGGCGCGGCACCCTATCATGCGTGCCCGGACGCCGAGCCGTCTTCTGACCCCCGGAAATTAGTTAGCATGCTAACGATCTTTTCTCGGCGTGGCGGAGTAGTCCCTGGCGACACGGCGTCCCGCGCGGTCCATGCCCCGCGCGTTGACACACCCGCCCCCGGCAGTCAGAACCCCTCCCCCACCCAGCCATGGATCTCTTCGCACACCCCTACGCCTCCTTCCTCCAGGAGGTGAACAAGCCGGCCCGCTACATCGGGGCCGAGCACGGTGCGATCAAGAAGGACTGGGACAGCGTGGAGGCGCGCGTCTGCCTGGCCTTCCCGGATGTCTACGACATCGGCATGAGCCACCTCGGCTACCGCATCCTCTACAACCTCTTGAACGCCGACCCGCGCATTCTGGCGGAGCGCTGCTACACGCCGTACGTCGACATGCTCGGCAAGCTTCAGGATCGAAACTTGCCGATCGCTAGCCTGGAGAGCGTGCGTGCGCTCTCGGAGTTCGACATGGTCGGCTTCTCGCTCCAGTTCGAGCTCACGTTCACCAACGTGCTCTTGATGATCGATCGCGGCGGCATTCCGCTCCGCTCGGCCGATCGCAGCGAGACGGATCCGCTCGTCGTGGCCGGCGGTCCGGTGGCCACGCACGCCGAGGCGATGGCGCCCTTCTTCGACGCCATCTTGGTGGGCGACGGCGAGGAAGCGGCCCAGGAGATGGTGCTGTCCTGGACCGACGGTAAGCGCGCCGGCAAGACGCGTCGTCAGCGGCTCGAAGATCTGGCGCAGATCACCGGCGTCTACGTGCCCTCGCTCTACGGCACGGAAATCGACGTGGACACCGGCTTTCACGTCGTTTCACGCCCCACGGAGCTCGATTCGCAAGGACGCCGCATCCCGTTCCCCATCGAGCGGCGCCTGGTGCCGGACCTCAGCAAGTTTCCGTTTCCGGATACGTTCCCGGTCGGCGGCCCCGAGGCCATCTTCGATCGCATGAGCATCGAGGTGGCCCGCGGCTGCACCGAGGGCTGCCGCTTCTGCCAGGCCGGCATGATCTACCGCCCGGTGCGCGAGCGCGACCCGCAGGAGGTCGTCGATACGGTGCTGCGCGCCATCGAGAAGAGCGGCCAGGACGAAGTCAGCCTGACGGCGCTGTCCACCGCGGACGTGTCCTGCATCTCGCCGCTGATCAAGAAGCTGGTCGAGAAGACGGCGCCCGAGCGGGTCAGCCTGAGCGTGGCCAGCCTGCGTGCCTACGGTCTCGCGGAGGAGCTGCTCGACGACATGCGCAAGGTGCGCGCATCGGGCCTGACGTTTGCGCCGGAAGCTGGCACGCAGCGCATGCGCGACGTCATCAACAAGAACGTCACCGAGGAGCAGCTGCTCGAAACGGCGGAGCGCGTGTTTTCGCGCGGCTTCGACAAGATGAAGCTCTATTTCATCCTCGGGCTGCCGACCGAGACCGACGAGGACGTGCTCGGCATCGCGGACGTCGGGCGAAATGCCCTGGCTGTGGGCCGCCGCGTCGGCAAACGCCCGAACGTGACCGTCAGCGTTTCGGTCCACGTGCCCAAGCCCCACACGCCCTTTCAGTGGTGCAGGATGGACGAGCGTGAAGAGGTGCGGCGCAAGCAAGCGCTGCTCAAAGCGGAGCTCCGCGGCAAGAAGGGCATCACGCTGCGCCTGCACGACAGCACCGCGAGCGAGCTCGAAGGAGTGCTGGCCCGGGGCGATCGCCGCGTCGCTGACGTCATCGAGACCGCGTACCAGAAGGGCGCGTGCTTCGACTCCTGGGACGACCACTACAAGGAAGCCGCCTGGGACGAAGCTTTCCTCGAGCACGGCATCGAGCGCGCCCCGTTCCTCGACACGCTGCCGCTCTCCGCGCGGCTGCCCTGGGACCACCTGGACATCGGTCTCGAAGACGGCTTTTTGGCTCGCGAATACCGCAAGGCCCTCCAGAGCCGCTTGAGCCCGCCCTGCGGCAAGGCCCGCGGCATGTTCATCCACCACACGAACACCGTCGATGCCGAGGCCGATGCGCGAAAGCTCGTCTGCTACGACTGCGGCATCGCCTGCGATCTTGGCCGCATGCGCGGAGAGCGCATTCGTTTTCTCGGCGAGATGGGCGCCACCGCCGTGGGACAGCGGGCGATGCTGCCTGTCATCAACACTCCGCTGCCTGTCACCGCAGTGCCGCCCATCGCCGCAGTGCCCCCGGCCGCCAACGCCACGCCGGCTGCTCCCGTCGGCACGCCGGGCCCCACCGATCCCGAGCCGACTGGCACGATCCTCCTGCCCAAGACGGCCCCACCCAAGCCGCAGCGCCCGCGGCCCGAGATGTACCGCCCGCCGCGGCCCGGCAGCCCGCCGGTGCGCCTGCGCCTCCGGTTCGAGAAAACCGGCCCCGCGGCCCTGATCGGCCACCTGGACCTCCTGCGTGAGCTGCCGCGCGTCGTACGGCGCGCCGGCGTGCGCACCGCGTACACCGAAGGCTTTCACCCCAAGCCCGACGTGAGCTTCGGCCCCGCGCTGGCGCTCGGCGTGGTGAGCTTGGACGAATACGTCGACATCAAGCTCATCGATCCGCCGGACGCGAACGAGCTCGTGGAGCGACTGAACCGTGCGTCGAGCGGGGGCCTAGCCTTCCGCGCCGCGGCGTTGCTCGGTCCGAACGATCCCGGCGTCGCCAAGATCATCGATCGCGCCGAGTACCTGATCGGGGTGCCCGAGGTGGAGCTCGGTTCGGAGCCTTTGGAAGCCCGGTTGGCGGCCTTCCACGCGCGCGAGGACGCCACCGTCTGGCGCGACGTGAAGGGCATCAAACGCCGCGTTGACGTGCGAGCGGGCCTTTTGGACCTGCGTCTGGCCGATGCCGCGGCCGATGCGACCGTGCAGCGCGCCGGTGTGGTCGGGCGCCTCCGCTGGATCCACGCCACGGTCGTGATCGCTCCGAGCGGCGCCGTGCGCAGCCGCGAGATCGTGGAAGCCTTGTTCGAGCGCGCCGACGTGTCGCACCTGACGATTCGCATGAGCCTGTCCGGCGAAGGCAAGAGCCCGCTCGAGCTGGAGGCTTTCCGCAAGGTAGCTCCGGCGGTCGCCCTGCGGCGGGTCGCCGAAGAGGCCTCCGTCATCGTCGACGCTGGGCCGCTCAGCGTGGAGTCCCTGCCTTCGTGAAGCGCGTGCTCGTGCGCCGGCCGGGCAGCTTCGACCGCCTCGAGCTGGTGGAGCAAGCCGACCCAGTGCCCGGTCCGGGCGAGGTCCTGGTCGAAACGGCCGCCGTGGGGGTCAACCTGGCGGACTGCGTGGTGCGGATGGGCCTTTATCCCTCGGCCACCCAGTACGTCGGCTGGCCCATCACGCCGGGCTTCGAGTTCTCCGGCACCGTGCTCGCCAACGGGCCGGGCGCCGGGCGCTTCCAGCCGGGCCAGCGCGTCTTCGGCGTGGTTCGTTTTGGCGCCTACGCGACGCACGTCGTCGCGGCCGAGGATCAGCTGGTGGCCGTGCCCGACAACCTGACCATGGAGCAAGCGGGGGCCGCCTTCGTGCCCTCGCTCACCGCGTGGTTTGCGCTGGTGTTCCAAGGCGGCGCCCAACCGGGGCACAAGGTTCTCGTCCACTCCGCCGCCGGCGGAGTCGGCAGCACGGCCGCGCAGATGGCGCTCGCTCTGGGCTGTGAGGTGGTCGGCGTCGTTGGCTCGCCAGAAAAAGTGGCCTTCGTGCAGGCGCTCGGGGTCACGCGCGTGATCGATCGCAGTCAGGGCGGCTTCGCCGAGCGCGCCCGCGCATTTGCCCCCGGCGGCTACGACATCGTGCTCGACGCCAACGGCTACCAGACCCTGCGCGATAGTTACGCGCTGCTCGCAGCCATGGGGCGGCTCGTGATCTACGGCGCCCACACCATGCTCACGCGCGGCTCCGGGCGCCGCAACTGGCTGCGCTTGGCGTACACCTTCCTGCGCACGCCGCGCTTCGATCCGCTGCGCCTGACCAACGAGAACAAGAACGTTCTGGCCTTCAACTTGTCGTACCTGTTCGAGCGCAAGGACTCCCTGATCCCCGCCGTGCCGGCGCTGGTTGGCTGGCTCGAGCGCGGCCAAATCCGCTTCCCCCACGTCGACAGCTACCCACTTTCGAGGGTAGGGGAAGCGCATCGAGCCCTCCAATCCGGCCGGACCGTAGGTAGGCTGGTCCTCGTCCCCGATTCACCATGACCACCGACGATTCTGCACCCGCTCCGCTCGCGCCGACCGGTTCAGCGGCCGAGCTTCGTGAGCTCGAGGTCCGCCTGGCGCAGCTCGAGGCGCTGGTTCTGGCGCACGCTGAGCGTCTAGCCGAGTTCGACCAAGCCGCGCGGGGGCGTCAGCGTCGCGCGCTCTGGCTGCGCCTCGTCCTGCTCGCGCTCGCCCTCGTCGCCTTCTTCGCGCTGCGCGCCTTCGGTCCCGGGAGCGGATCATGAAGGACGAGGAGCAGGCGCCCGCGGACGAGGTCCGACGCTACCTGCGCCGCCTCCTGCTCACCCTCGCCGTCGGCGTCGTGCTGATGGCGACGGCCGCGGTGTGGGCCTACAGGACGTACGGTCAGAAGCTCGACACGGCGGCCCCGCTGCCCTCCGGCACGCCACCCATGACGAGCGATTCGGCGGCCGGGCCCCCATGACCTGGCGCGAGCGTGCAGCGGGGCGCCTGCCGGTTCTCGTCGCCGGCCTGTATTGCGTCGTCACCACCGTCGTGCCGGTGGGCTGGTCGCCAGGCGCGCCCGCGCTCGCCCGCTGGCTGACTTGGCTCTCGCTCCTGTCCTTGCCGCTCGGCTTCGAGGCGCCCAGCCCCCGCCTGGCGCTCCTGCTGGGCGTCGGCGGGGTGATCGGCGGAGCGATCGGCACCTTCGCCACCGCTCTCTGGGCCGAGCGGACGATCGAGGCGACGCCGCTGGGCGTCTTGGGATTCTTCGCACTGGCGTTGGCCTGGGGCGCCCTGTCCAGCCCTGCGGCCCAGCATGGGGCCCTACAAGGTGTGCGCGCCGAGTGGCTGACACCGCGCCGCTCCGTCGCACCCTGGCAGGTTTTCGCTGCCAGCGCGCTCGTGCTCGGGCTGCCGCTCCTACTCCTGCCGCCGCTCGCGCTGGAGGAAAACGGTGCAGCCACCTTTGCGCTGGTCGCTGCGCTGGGCCTGATCCTCCTCCTCTTGCCGCGCGTCGCCGAGCTTTCCACGCGCTTCTGGTTGCGCCGCCTCTGACGATCCGGTTCGCGCCTTCGACGACCGTGCGGGAGATTCTTGCAGACCCGGCCTCCGCACCGGCATGATCCAGGCATGAGCTGGCTGTTCGAGCGCCCCGCCTGCCGGCTTTTGCTCGCCTTGGTCCTGGCTCTGCCGACGGGCGGGTGCGGGCAGGCCACGACGGGTCCTGGCGAGCGGCCCGTGCCGCCCGGAGCGTTCGCCCTCGTGGGTGGGCGAACGCTGGGCCAGGGCCTCTTGCTGCGCTCGACGCGTGAGCAGGGCGTTGGCTCAGCGAGCCAGGCGCTGATTTCGGATGCTCTGATGGCCTTGGACTCGAGCGCACGCATGCCCGAGCGCGCCACCGTCGTCGAGCGCGGCATCCTGGTGCGAGGCCTGCTCGACCGCCTGCGCAAGGACGCGCTCGAGCGTTCACCCGTTCAGAGCCAGGAGCTCGACCTCGCTGCGAAGGCGCTATGGGCCGAGCTCGACCGCCCGCGCTGCGTGCGCACGGTGAACATCGTGGCTGCCGTCGCACCGCTCGCCAATGGCGAGCAGGAGGAGCGCGTCATGCGGCGCATTGCCCAGGCAGTGCAGGGTGCCGCCACGACGGACGAGCTCGCGGTGCGCGTCGATCAAGTGCCGAAGGACGGCGTCAACGTCACCGCGTACTTCGTGCCGCCGCTGACCGAGGACGGTCGTGTCTACATGGAGACACCGGCCGACGCCGGGGCAGGGGTTCCGCCCGCCGACTACGCCCGAGCGGCTGCCAAGCTCACCTACGCGGGGCAGACGAGCGACGTCGTCTCGACCTCGGCCGGGTATCACGTGCTGATGGCCATCGACATCTTGCCTGCGGTCTCGGTGAGCGAGCCCGAGCGAACCGCACGTTTGGAGCGCGCCGTCGCCGACCGGCGCCTCGAGCCGGAGCTCGACCGGCTCAGGCGTCAGCTCCAGGCCAACACCACCGTGTGGCAGAACCCGCACCGCGCCGCGCTGACCTCGCTCGTCTGGCGCACCCAATCCGAGCAGGACCAATCCGCGCCGGCACCCTCGGGGCCCTGAGCGACCGGTACGCACCTGCCATGCCGGATCGGCCAAGACGCCCCTTGAAGCAGAAGCACGAGCGGGACCAGGACCCGACGCCTTTCTCCCACATCCTGGACGAGCTCTGTCGTCGCACGTTCGCTCGCGCCGCCGCGCTGGTGGACCCAGAAGGGGAGACGGTGGATTACGGAGGCCAGCTGGCTCCCTTCGACGTGCGCGTGCTCGCTGCGGAGTTGCGCCTGCTCCAGCAGCACCTCGGCCGCACCAGGGCGCACGAAGGCGTCCATGAAATCGCCATCGTCGCCCGGCGAAAGAGCTTTCTGCTCCATGTGCTGCCCGAGGGCTACGCCCTCGTCCTGGAGCTGCCACGCCGCGCGTCGCGCGTGTCGGAG
>Ga0247744_1000022_pt1:0-25000 | contig 40852 bp, 26 predicted proteins | sample UWRJS154409C5_FD_180946 | JGI IMG/M metagenome (GOLD analysis project Ga0247744, IMG submission 180946) | Soil microbial communities from Arlington Agricultural Research Station in Wisconsin, United States - UWRJ-S154-409C-5 | ecosystem: Environmental > Terrestrial > Soil > Agricultural... | reverse complement strand
CGCGCGGAGCCCCTTTCGTGATCGTACTCCAAACCGACTCAGGTGGGCGGGGTGAGTATCCCAAGGCGCGTGAGAGAACTCCGGTTAAGGAACTCGGCAAATTGACACCGTAACTTCGGGAGAAGGTGTGCCCCTTTGAGTGACGAGCCTGCGCTCTGAGCTCGGGGGGGTCGCAGTGAAATGGCGGTTGTGACTGTTTACTAAAAACACAGGACTCTGCGAACTCGTAAGAGGACGTATAGGGTCTGATGCCTGCCCGGTGCTGGAAGGTTAAGGGAATCTGTCAGGGGCAACCCGAAGCAGTGAACCGAAGCCCCAGTAAACGGCGGCCGTAACTATAACGGTCCTAAGGTAGCGAAATTCCTTGTCGGGTAAGTTCCGACCTGCACGAATGGCATAACAACATCCGCACTGTCTCGACCGGAGACTCAGCGAAATTGCAACGGGGGTGAAGATGCCCTCTACCCGCAGCAAGACGGAAAGACCCCATGAACCTTCACTGTAACTTGGCAGTGATTTTCGGGATATTCTGCGTAGGATAGGTGGGAGGCTTTGATACCGGGTTTCTGGATTCGGTGGAGCCAACCTTGAAATACCACCCTGGATATTCTGGAAATCTAACCTGCACCCGTAATCCGGGTGAGGGACACTGTCTGGTGGGCAGTTTGACTGGGGCGGTCACCTCAAAAAATGTAACTGAGGTGCGCGAAGGTTCCCTCAGGCTGATTGGAAACCAGCCGTAGAGTGTAAACGCATAAGGGAGCTTTACTGTAAGACCGACAGGTCGAGCAGTTGCGAAAGCAGGCGTTAGTGATCCGGTGGTACCGCATGGAAGGGCCATCGCTCAACGGATAAAAGGTACTCTGGGGATAACAGGCTGATCGTGCCTGAGAGTTCATATCGGCGGCACGGTTTGGCACCTCGATGTCGGCTCGTCGCATCCTGGGGCTGGAGCAGGTCCCAAGGGTTTGGCTGTTCGCCAATTAAAGCGGCACGCGAGCTGGGTTTAGAACGTCGTGAGACAGTTCGGTTCCTATCTGCTGTGGGCGTAGGACACTTGAGAGGACCTGCCTTTAGTACGAGAGGACCAGGGTGGACGAACCTCTGGTGCGCCGGTTGTCAGGCCACTGGCATAGCCGGGTAGCTACGTTCGGAACGGATAACCGCTGAAAGCATATAAGTGGGAAGCCGGCCTCAAGATTAGGTGTCCCCGCCGCAAGGCGCTCAAGGCCACTCGTAGACTACGAGATTGATAGGCTGGGTGTGAAAGCGCAGTAATGCGCGGAGCTAACCAGTACTAATTGGCCCGTGAGGCTTGACCTTATTCGCTAAGGCAAACATTCGAGCTGAAGTCCGGAGTCCGGGCGAGGTTCACGCAACCGCAAGGTTGGGTAGGACCCGCACGAGATACGGCCGGCCGGTGAAGATCACCGACCGCAATGCGCAACGTGAAGCGCTCATCTTGTGACGCCCAAAATTTTCCGGTGTCGATATCGACGAGGCCACACCCGATCCCATCCCGAACTCGGAAGTTAAGCTCGTCGGAGCCGATGGTACTGCAGGGGGAACTCTGTGGGAGAGTAGGACGATGCCGGGTTAATCTCGGAACCCCGACCAGTAACCCTGGTCGGGGTTTTTTTTTGCTCGCGCGTCGGGCTGCGGCACTCGAGGTCTGACGCGGCCGTCAGGGGCCAAGCGGTCTGGCGTGCTGCGATCGGGCGAGATTTCGTGTGCTCGAGGTGCCGGCACGCAATGTGCCTAAGGCCCTTGCGGGATGTTGCGGGCAACGGGGGGACTCATTGCGTTCGTGGTGTTCACGACCTTACCGGCGCGCCATGCGCAGGCCGAGGACGACGACCAGGGCAGCACCCAGGTGGAGTTCGCTGCGGCCGAGGGCAGCGGTGCGGGCTTCGGCTGCGGGCAGCAGACGCGCGTGCACTACGTGCAGGCCGCGGTCCAAGTTCGCCATTCGGAGGGAGCCATCGATGATCCGCGGGGGCGGGGCGTCACGCTGCTCGCTGGCGCTGCGGTCGCGGGCAGTCGCACGACGGTGATCGAGGAGCCGCTCAGCGAAGACTGGGGGCGGCCGCTCGGCGACTCCTGGCTCGAGAGTCGCGTCGGCGGTCACGTGCGTCTGGGCTACTGGACCCGGTACTTCGGCATCGAGGCGGGAGGGCTCTTGGTCATTTTCCCCGATTCGTCCTTCGCGGCGGTCGGCCTGCCCGAGGGGGAGGCGTGGATCGGGCGCCGCGACCTTTTGTACTTCCTGGGCGGCGCGGGCGTCTCACAGCTCACGACCCAGCTCGGCTACGCAGAGCCTTACCTGGGCTTCGGCTGCGTCCCCGCGCCCGGTTTGGAGCTCGAGGCACTCTGGAGCAGGCAGATCGGTGGTCCCGCTTACGGCGACCGCGTGGACCTGATCTGGCGGCTGCGGATGAGCCGACACTGGGCGTTCCGCGGCGGACTCGCGCTGGGTGAGTTCGTCGGGCAGCCGTCCTATTCTCGCGAGGCGAGCATCGGCCTGCAATTCAGTCGCTAAGGGCCGCGGAGGAGTTGCCGCGCGGGTTGGTTTTGGTTACCTGCCTGTGCACTGCACCCCTAGCTCAGCTGGATAGAGCATCGGACTTCGAATCCGAGGGTCGAAGGTTCGAATCCTTCGGGGTGCGCCTCAACTTTTGGTTTTCGGCTGCCCGAAGGATTCGAACGGTGGCCGCTCTGGCGGCGGGTCGGCGGCTCGCTGGAGCGAGCCTGGACCACGATCCTTCGGGGTGCGCCTCAACTTTCGGTTTTCGGCTGCCCAAAGGATTCGAACGGTGGCCGCCTCTGGCGGCGGGTCGGCGGCTCGCTGGAGCGAGCCTGGACCACGACTCGAACTGGACGAAGTCCACGGGGTGGACGCAGTCCAGTGAGAGCGACGGCCCGCGCAGCGGGAGCGGCGAAGCCGCAGTCCATCCTTCGGGGTGCGCTCAGACCTTCGGTTTCTGGCCGCCCGTAGGTGGCGGTCGGTGAGCCACCCTCGCTGGAAACTTGCAGCGAACGAGAGGTGCGAGATTTCGCATCTCCTCGCACTGCGCGCGGGAGCGTATCGGACGGGGACCTCCGAAGTTCGCGGCGCGACCCAGCATGGCTACGGAAACAGCAGAGTTGTCCGTGTTGAGCAGCGGGCGTCCCAAGCATTCGGTCGCCTTGCTCTTGGCGCTCGCCATGGGCTGCGGGTCGACGCCGGATGATGGAGGAACTGGCGGCGGCGGAAGCCCTGGCCAGGACGGCAGCGGGGCTGATGGCATTGGGGGGAGTGATCCGACCGGCGGAACCGGAGGTGCGACGAGCGCCTCGGGCGGTGGCGCCATGGTGAGCTCGGGCGGCTTCGAAACTGGCGGAGCCGCGATGGCGAGCGGCGGTGGCGCATCGGATTCTGGAGGGGCCAGCGGGGCGGGCGGCGTTCCCAGCGCGGGCGGCGCTGTCGCCAGCGGCGGCGGGGCGAGTACTGGGGGCGAAGGGGGAAGGGGGACTGGCGCTTGCTCTGGTCAAGGCGAGATCAGGTTCGTGGCCAGCTTCGATGCGAGTGTGGACGACAGCTTTCGCCCGGGACTCTCCACGTGCATCGCCACAGCGGGCGCTCTTTGGAGTGAGCAGCTCGTTTTGACGTCCGACGTCACACTCGACGTTTTGGTCTCCTACGACCCCGCGATCGCCACCGCACAGACCCGCTCGACGACCAGCGTGACGTACGACGCAGCTAGCGAAATTTACGAGCTCAGTGCGGCGTACGAGATTCGCACCGGCATCGATCCCAACGGCGCGACGGTGGATATCGAGATGGACTTCGGGACGTCGCTCACCGATGGAACGTATTGGTTCGATCCCAATCCGAGCGAGCGAACCGCTGCCATCCCTTCAGGCAAGATCGATGTGCTGAGCACGTGTTCGCACGAGCTGGGACACGCGATTGCCTTCTCGGGTGCTCGGAGCGCCTCGACCGGGGAGCTGCCAGGTTACAGCTTCCTCTACGACGAGCATTCGACGGCTAGCGGGGGGTACTACTACTTCACCGGCACCGAGGCCGAGGCAGCCTACGGGGGGAGCGTTCCCGAAAACGCGGACATCCTCGACCACCTGGGCAACGTTTCACCGGCGCCCGGCTCCGACCTGGACCTCGATCTGATGCATGGGACGCCGACCCACTATCAGCAGCGTTACTACCCCACGGATGTGGACTTCGGCATTTTGGCGGACCTGGGACTACCCGTCTCGGGAACGCCCGCTGCGGACGCCGTGTGCGACGCTTCGCAAGCGCAAGGGCAAGCCCAAGCCCAACGTGCAGTGAGGCCGACGCTGGGGCCTACGCCTGCCTTCGTCGAGTGAAGTCTGCGCCACGACGTGGACGAGCCAGCGAGGGCGCTGGCCCGTCCAGACGGGAACGGCGCACGACTCGTCACGGGGCTGGAATGCAGAGCTCGCCTTCGCTCGTGAGGTCGGGCACGTAGCCTGTCTCGCAGCCGTCATCGCCGGGCGGACCGCCGCAGATGTACTCGCCTTCACTGGTCAGGAAGAGCTCGTAGTTGGGCGGGCACTCGTCGTCGTCGGGGGGCGGGGGGCAGTCATCGGGGAGAACTTCGATGGTGTTGCTCTCGGCCTTGGAGGGCGAAGCGTGCACGAACTCGATGATGGGCTTGCAGAAGCCCGAGGCTCCGAACGCAGCCGGGTCGATCCAGAGCTCGTAGACCACGCGGAAGTCCCACTCGGGGGCGGTGCTGCTGGGTCCGAAGTTCTCGTCGCTCGGGCACGGCGAGTTCTCCGTCTCGCAATAGCCACAACCGTTCATGTTGCGATCGAACGAGCTGCTAGCGGCCAGGATCGAATCGGCGCTGCCCACGATGACCTCGCCTTCACCGCCGGTCACACCGAGGTTGGCGTAGCCGCACGGTGCGGAGGCGTCCTCGGAAATGTAGTCCACCTTGACGTGCATGGAGAGATCGCCGTCGCAGTTTTCGAGCTTGAGCTCGACGTGGTCGCTCCCCACCAAGTCTTTGAACGTGTGGCCCCCCTTGCCAGGTTTCATCATCCCGCCCGGCCCCATCATCCCGGGTTCCGTCCCGCCGGTGCCCATCCCGGCGTCGTCCGTCTCCCCGCCCCAACCGAAGTCAGGCGCACACTCGCCGTAGATGTTGTCGACGAAGTTCGGGTCGAAAATGACCCGCAGGTGGACGTACTCCTGGCCGTTCAGGACCTCGGTGATGTGCTCCACGGTAGCGGAGGGGTCCTCGATACCTTCGCCGTAGAAGCAGACCGTTCCCGCGTCCTCGACCTCGACGCCACTACCGAAGCCGGCGCTCGTCGAGCACTCGCCGCCGGGTCCGAGGCACTCCTGCGCCGTCTCGGGTCCGCAGCCAGGGTGCAGGGGTGCCGCGTTGGTGCCACCGCCCGGGATCGGATTGACGTTGATCAGCACGGTCTCGCCATCGTTGCCCGAGCCATTGCCGGAGTCGTTGCCGCTGTCGGACCCATTGCCGGAATCGTTTGCTCCGCTGCCGCCCGGACCCCCGCTGCCGCCGCAGGCACCGAGCCCTGAAGCGGCGGCTACGATTGCCACGAGAGCGAGCCCTGTTCGTGAATGAAATCGTGACACTTTGGTCATTTCCTTTCTCTGTCCCTCTTACCTTCGCGCTACTTCACGACCCCCAGCGGGCAGCCGATCGAATAGAAGAGCTCTTCGCCCGTGGACTTGACGGCGCCGCACGTGGCCTCGCACAGGTGAATCTTGGTGGGGGCACTCGGGTCGTCGAAGTACCAGCCAGATGCTCCGTCCTCGCATTCACTGGCCTCGTTCAACCGCGACACGCTGACGTAGGTGCAAGCCTGATCCAGAAAGGCGACGGTCGAGGCGTCGATATCGACGGCGTCGGGATCGCTGACCTCGTCTGCGAGCGCGAGGTCACACGGGATCTGAGCAGAGGCGCGCACTGCTCTGAGCGCGCCCAGCACTTGGTCGGTGTTGTCCTCATCGGCCAAGTAGGCCGTCTCGGTGCCGCCGGCCGCAGCGATCTGGTCGAGGTTGTTCAGCGACGGGCCAACCCCGAGCACGTAGGTCGAAATCCCGGCGTCCTCGAGGCACTTGGCCGCGGCGGCGGTGGCTTCATCGAGCGTGGGCGCGCAGACGGCCTCGCTCAGCGGCGCTTTGGGCTCGCCATCGGTCACGAGCAAGATGGCGGGGTAGCGTCCCGGGGTCGTGGCGCGGTACTCCTCGACGTAGGCGCAGGCTCCTGTGATGGCTGAGCCGGTCGGGGTCTCTCCGGTCGGCTGGCGCGCATCGAGCGAGGCGAGGAGCTCATCGCTCACGCCGGGGACGGCCTGGATGGTGACGTCGGCGTCTCGGTAGTTCGCTACGTCGCAGCTCGTCTCACCGAGCGGCTGATGCCCGAAGTAGCCGATGCCCAGGCCAACCCCGACCGTATCGTCGTCTTGTACGAAGGCGCGCACGGCCTGACGAACGATGTCCATGCGCGTGAGCTGCGTCGCTTCGTCGACCACGGTCGCCATCGAGCCCGACTGGTCGAACATCAAATAGAGATCGAGGGGTACGGCCTCGCCGGCGTACACCTCGCTCGCACAGCCGTCGGCCACGGTCAGGCCCTGGCACTCACCGTTTTCATCGAGGCCGCCGCTCGAACCTGAGTCCGAGCCATCGTCCGGATCGACGTTCAGCCCGGACCCACCGCCGCTGCCGGAGGCCGAGCCGGTGGAACCGTCGCCGCCGGACCCGTCGTCACCGGAACAGCCCAGCGGGACCGCTAGAAGGGCGAGAAGCAGGAGGCAAGAGCAGGGCAGCGTGTGTGCCATTGGGGGGTGAGGTGACCCGACGCCCGCGGCACGGGTCACGGATCGTCCGAAATGGGTCAAAAAAGATCTCTGGACCGTGGTGGGGCGTTCCGGTCACCTTTCCAAAGGCCGATGCTCGCTCAGGCGCCCCACCCCCGGAGCCTCGACTCCAAAGTCATCCCGCTCTCCACGAGTGATGACGCCATCGTGCAGGGGCTCGTCAGCGGGGAACCGTGGGCGGCGGATGCGCTCTACGAGCGCTATGCCCCCGTAATTGAGCGCATCCTGCGGCGTACCCTGGGTCACGAACGGCACACCGAGCTGGCCGACCTGCTCCACGACGTGTTCGTGGAGGCCATCGGCTCCGCAGCGAGGCTCAGAGACACGGTGGCCCTGTTGGCCTGGCTCCAGAAGATCGCCGTCCACACGGCCTACCGGACCATGCGCCGGCGCCGGGCCCGCAGCTGGCTCTGGTTCGCGGAGCCCGAGGACTTGCCGGAGGTCGCCCACGACGATCCGGATCCCGAGGTGCGTCAGGCCTGCGCCGCCTTCTACCGCGCTCTCGCGCGCTTACCGGCCCGCCAAGGGCTGCTGTTTTCCTTGCGCTACGTGGAAGGCATGGAAGTGGCGCAGATCGCGCTCGTCAGCGAAACTTCGCTTTCCACGGTGAAAAGACAGCTCGCGCTGGCCGAAGCACGATTTTCCAAGCTCGCGCAGCGGGATCCCGTGTTGGCGAGCTACGTCACGGAGGGCACGCGATGGATCCGCTGAAGGATCGTCTTTTGGCCTTGGGCCAGAAAGTCGCTCGCGCGTCGGATGATTCCGCGCAAGCAAACCGCACGATCGCGGAGGTTCGCGATCGATTGCGCAACGCCACGAGCTCGAAAGCGGCGGGGGCCCGAGTCCCGACGATGGTGCTCGCTGGCCTGCTCGCGGTGGTGCTGTGCACGGGCGGCTACGCCTTCTGGTCGAGTCGACACAGTGAGGCGCTGACCTTCACCGTCGAGTCGCAGGCTGGGCGCAAGCAGCGCGCGCTCGAGACGGGCGCCGCGGAGACGAAGCAGCTGCGCTTCTCCGACGGCACGACGCTGTCTTTGCAGCCCTCCAGCCGGGTCGAGGTGCACGCCCTCACGGCCAATGGGGCAACCGTAGGCCTACTCGAGGGCCGCGCCCGCGCGAGCGTGCAGCGCAGCCCCGATGCCCACTGGCAGTTCCTGGCCGGGCCGTTCTTCGTGCAGGTGACGGGCACGGAGTTTGACCTGGCTTGGGATCCGAAGGCTCGCGTGTTCGAGCTGGCGCTGCACGAAGGTTCGGTCGAGGTCTCGGGTCCGAGCTTGAAGAGCACGCGTCGCGTCGGCCAGGGGGAGTTCGTTCGCATCGCGCTGAGCGCGGAGGGCAGCGACGCCCCCGTGGACGAAAGTGACCAAAGGCCGAACGAACCAGCGGCGCTCGAGGCGCCCGCTGGTGCCGAAGCGCCTGCCCAGCCCGAGGAGACTCTGCCCGAGGAGACCCAGGCCGAGGAGACGATCGAGGCGAGCTGGCCCGAGCTCCTGCGTTCTGGGCAGCGTCAGGCAGCCTTCGCTACGGTCGAACGCCTCGGCCCAGCAGCGTTCGCGCGGGCCAGCAAGCAGGAGCTTTGGGACCTCGCGCACGCCGCGCGCCTCGGTGGCCGTCCCAGGTTGGCCGAGCAAGCGCTGCTGACGTTGCGGCAAAAGCACGGCGCTTCCGGACAGACGGCGTTTTTGCTTGGTAAGGTGGCAGCTGACCAGCTCAACCGAGCGCCCGAGGCAATCACGTGGTTTCAGACATACCTGGCCGAAGCCCCTCAGGGGCCGCTTGCGGAGCAGGCCCTTGGGCGTTTGGTCGAGCTGCAAGCTGGCACCCGCGTCGGCAAGCGCGCCGCCAACGAGTATCTCACCCGCTATCCGGAGGGAGCCTACGCTTCCTTTGCGCGTTCGCTGTTGCGCTAGTCGTTTGGCTCTTCGCGTTCGCTTCGCTGGCAGCGGCGGACGTCCTGGTGGTCACGGAACGCGGAACCGAACGAACCGGTGAGCTTTTGGTCGATGAGCTCGATCTCCTAGGCCTGAGCTCTCAGCTCGAACGAGGGCAGGAGCACGCCGCCGAAGCGGGGCACGACCGCTCCGAGCATCGAGCCGTGGTGTGGCTGCACGACGACCACCAGGCGCGCATTTGGCTGAAGGGTGAGGATTCCTCCCGGCCCCACGACGTCGCGTCGTCCGAATCGCCCGAGCTCTTGGCGCTGCGGACCGCCGAGCTGCTCCGGGGTCGCCTACTGCCTGGCGACGAGCCCGCTCAGGCTGCGACGGAAGCGGATGCCGCGGGGCCTGCGTCGGCCCACGCCCTCCGCTTCCACATGGCGGCCGGACCGGGGATCGTCGTCAGCTCCTACGCCGAGCCACTACCGACGTTCAATTTGGCCTTCGGCTATCGACCCTGGCCGCGCCTCAGCGTGGGTGCGTTCACGACGGGCTCATTGGTTCCCAATGCCTGGCAAGGGTACTCGGACCAACTCACGACCTCGCAGTTTTCCGTGGGGGGACGCCTGGGCTTGCTCTGGTTGGAGCCACCTGGCAGTGGCATCCGCTCGCATCTGCTGCTCCGCGGCGCGATTCGCGGCCTGCAGGTTCGGAGCCCGAAAGGTGGCCCCATGGAGAAGGGGTCGGCGCTCTTGTGGGGGCCCACCGTCGATCTGGGCCTGGACGGCGAGTACGAGCTCACGCCGTGGTTCAGCCTCGGCGTCGAGCTGTGTTTCATCGTGGGCTTTCCGCTGACGCGCTCGGCCAGTCTGGACAATGGGATGGCGCCGGGAGCCATGTCGCCCATCCTGGTGGCGACCGAAAACCTGGGCCCCGACTTCCAGGTGGCGACGTCCTTTCTGGCGATGGCCAGGTGGTAGGCTACGGCTCTGCCCGATCGTAGGCGCAGCGAAAGCCGATGTAGGCTTGGCGGGATGCCGGCAGGTCGCCGCTGCGGGCTGCAGCCCGCAATGTGATGGGGTCGTACCCGTAAGCACCACCGCGGAGCGCGCGGTGCGTGCCCGACGACACGCGCGCGCAGTCGGTGCAGGTCGCTCCGCCGTCCGCGTACCAGTTCGTATCGAGCCAATCGAGCGTCCATTCCCAGACGCTCCCGGCTAGATCTTCGTGACCATACCGCCCGCGTCCGGCCGGATGCTGCCCGGTCGCCCCGAGCTCACTCGGGAAGAAGCTCGCGTGCGTCGCATCCGGGGTCTCGTTGCCCCAGGGGTAGCTGCGATTCTCATCGCCACCGGCTGCCGCGAATTCCCATTCGGCCTCCGTGGGCAGCCGTCCGCCGACCTCGGTACAGAAGAGGAAGGCGAGCGGCCAGCTGACGCAGTTGATCGGGAGCGCGTCGTGCGCGTCCGAGCTCGCGGTGAAGGCGGCGTCGTCATCGCATGCGAGCTGCTCGAGCAGCGTCGCTTGGGACTCGGGGAGGTCGATCGCAAAATCCGCCTGCCAGCCGCTACCCGGGATCTTCGGGTGAGCTCCGCTTCCCTCCGCGGGTAGAGGCAGCGGATAGCGCTCGTAGAAGGCTCGAAAGCGCTTCACCGTGACCTCGAACCGATCGAGCCAAAATGGGCTGACGGTCACCGCGTGCTCGGGCCCTTCCCCAGGCGCGCAAGCCTGGTCACTCGGGCACGCGTCTCCGCCGGTTTCGGACCTTCCCATTGGAAACGCACCACCGTCGACCTCGACGCGCTCGCCGTCTCCTCCATCCACTTCTTCGGGGGGCCCGCCTCCGGACGGAGACGACACGCTGCCGCCAGTGGAGCCCGGCTCCGCCCCTGCTCCGCCGAGCTCGCCCGGCTGCCCGCCGCTTGGGGCTCCGCCGGTGGCGAGAGGCGCGTCACTGCCGTCGGCTTCGGGCGTCCCCTGCGAGCAGGCCGAGAGGCTCGTTCCCCAGGCCCACAGGAGGAACACGCCTCGGCGAATCGAGACCGATCGCGCAGAACTCATGCCTTTCGACAGGTGACCGGAGGCCCCCGGCGCGGCTCAGGAAAAGTTCGGCGGCCGCCCGATTCGGGATGAGCCGGCTATTCGGGCCAGATGCAGCGGGCGAAGTCGCAGACCATGCCATCTGGGCAGGTGTACTCCTGACCGCTTTGGGATTCACAGACCAGTCTGCATTGGCCGAACACGAACGAGCATTGGCTGAGGGCCTCGCCGCCAGGGCTCTCGGGACAAGCGTAGACCGCTGCATCGTTCAGGTCCGTGGGGCAAGTCTCGGTGCAGACATTGTCGACGCAGACTTCGCCCCCTGCGCAGGCCGGGTTGTTTTCGCTGCTCACGTCCTCGTCGCACTCGGCGTAACCCGCGGCCGGCGTGCCCCCACTGCCCCCGACTCCGTCGGCTCCACCCGATGCCTCGCCTCCTCCGGTCGCCGTCTCACCGCCGAGGCCGCCCTCTGCATCGCTCCCGCTGCCGCTGCCGCCTGAGCTGATGCCCCCCGTGCTCGCGCCGCCCGTCCCGGTCCCTCCGGAGCTCGGCTGGCCGCCCGACCCAGGCGACGTCCCGCCGCTGCTCGGCCCAGGCGTGCCGCCGCTTCCTCCAACATCGCCCGGTTGCGACGCGCAGGCGAGCGCGATGCACGACGCAAAACCGCCCAGTGTGAAGTAAGTGTGAAGTCGGGCCACGACTGGCAGGGCCGTCAGCGGCGGAAACAGGGCCAAGAATTTCCAGCAACCTCGCTCAGGAGAGCCGGCGCTGAAACAGCGCGAGACTCACCGAAGCGGTGACCACGGCGATGCAGCCGAGGGCGATGAGGTTGTCGGTGAAGTCACTGACGAGCGAGGCCTTGAGGTAGATGCCTTTGGCGATGGCGATGAAATGCCGGATGGGATTGGCCCAAGTCAGCGTCTGCAGGATCTCGGGCATGTTGTCGATCGGCGTGACGAAGCCGGAGAGCAGGATGCCGGGCATCATGCACAAGAAGACGCCGAGAAACGCCTGCTGCTGCGTGGAGCACACGGTCGAGATGAAGAGGCCGATGCCGGCGAGGGCCAGCACGTACGGAACCAGGCAGAGGTAGAGCGACAGCACGTTGCCGCGGAACTCGACGCCGTAAAAGAACACGCTGGCGATCAGGATGATGGTGGCTTGGATGAGAGCGACGACGAGCGCGGGGATCGATTTGCCCACGAAGAGCATCCAGGGCGTGAGCGGGCTGACCAGGAGCTGATCGAGCGTGCCCTGCTCGCGCTCACGAGCCACCGACATGGCCGTGACGATGAGCGCGCTGAAGGTGGCGATGATGGCGACGAGGGAGGGCAGGATGAAGCGGTAGTAGTCGAGGTTCTGGTTGTACCAGTGACGAACGACCAAGGGCGGCCGGGCTGCGTCGAGCGCCGTACCGACGGGAATGCCGGCGAGGATGCTCTGCACGTAGCCGAGGGCGATCTGACCAGAGTTGGAGCGCCGCCCGTCCAGAATGGCCTGAATGGGCTCGGGCTGTCCGGCGAGCACACGTTCGGAAAAGTGTGGGCCGATCTGCAGGACGACCAGAGCGTCCTGACGATCGATGACGGCCCGCATGTCGGCTTCGCCACGTAGACGGCGAACCTGACTGAAGGCCGGGGTGTGGGACAGGCGTTCGATGATCTCGGTGGCGACGGGGCCACCATCGCGATCGAGCACGTAAAGCGCGTTGTTCTTGACCTCCAGTGTCGCCGCGAAGGGGAACACGAGCAGCATCATGACCACCGGTGCGATGAGCAGACGCAGGCTCTGCGTGTCACCGATGACCATCTGCAGCTCCTTCTTGATCAGGGCGAGCAGGCGGATGACCGTGGCGTTCACTCGAGCCTCCGTCTGGTCACGAAGAAGGTGACGCCCAGGAAGCCCACCGCGGCCAGGCCCAGGCCGATGAGCGAGGGCGTCAGCACCGACCACACGTCGCCGGCCTGGAAGACCGTCTGCATGGCGGTGACGAAGTAGCGCGCCGGGATGATCGAAGACACGGCCTGGATCGCCACCGGCATGGACCGAATTTCGAACAGGAACCCCGACAGCATCAGGCCTGGCAAAAAGGCCGCGTTCAGGGTGACTTGAGCGGCGTTGTACTGATTGCGCATCAAGGTCGAGATCAGAAGCCCCATGCCGAGGGCGCCGCCCAGGAACGTGCTGCCGACGAGGTACAGGGTGCCGATCGAACCGCGGAGCGGGACGTCGAAGTACAGGTGCGCCATGAGCACGCAGATGGTGAAGGCGACCTGACCCAGCAAGAAGTAAGGAATCAGCTTGCTCACTAGGAGCTCGAAGCGAGAGACGCCTGCGGTGAGCAAGGCTTCCATCGTCCCGCGCTCCCACTCGCGGGCGACCACGAGCGCCGTCAACAGGGCGCCGACCACCATCATGACCAGCGTGACCGACCCTGGCAAAAGCGAGTTTCGGCTCTTGGTGCTCGGATTGAACCAGGCCCGCGTTTCCAGCGAAAACGCGCGTGCCGGCGAGCGGGGTCCGTAGCCCCGGCGCGCCAGCTCCTGCTCGGACCACACTGCGAAAGCTCCTTGTGCATAGGCCGCGACGAAGTTGGCCCCGTTGGGTTCGGCACCGTCCGTGACGATCTGCACGACGGGTCGAACCCGAGACCCAGTGAGCACCTGCCGGCCGAGGCCCTGGTCGAGCACGACGAAGCCTTGCAGCTTGCCGGCGCGCAGTAGATCGCTCAGCTCGTCCGTGGACTTCCCCTCGACCACGCGGAAGCCCGGGGTGTGGCGGTAGGTTTCGACCAGGCGACGAGCCGGCGGCGAACCGTCCTGATCGAACACCCCCAAGCGGACGACCGTCGAATCGAGGCTGATGCCCGAGCCGAAGATCAGCATGAGCAGGACCGGAAAGAGAGTCGCGATGATGAGGGTGCTCGGGTCGCGCAGGATCTGGAGCAGCTCCTTTTTGATGAGGGCCGCCAGGCGAAAGAGCGGAGCTGCGCTCATGACGGCCTCCCCACCAGGCCAATGAACGCCTCTTCCATGGTGGGATACGGCAGCTCGGCCGTTGCCGCCTGGGCCTTCAGCTCGTCCGGCGTACCGATGGCCAGGGTTTTGCCCTGACTGATGAGGGCGATGCGGTCGCAGTATTCCGCTTCGTCCATGAAGTGGGTGGTGACGAGCACGGTGACACCGCGCTCCACGATGCCGTTGATGTGGGTCCAGAACTCCCGACGGGTCAGGGGATCGACGCCCGAGGTCGGCTCGTCCAGAAAAAGGATCTCTGGCCCATGCAGAACCGCGGCGGCCAGAGCCAGTCGTTGCTTGAGACCGAGCGGCAATTCGCCGGCCTTGGTGTCGAGGTAGTGGCCGAACTCGAACACGGCGACCAAGCGCTCGATGGCCTCCTTCTTCGTCTTGCCGGTCAGGGCGTAGGCGCCCGCGAAAAACTCCAGATTCTGGGCAATGCTCAGATGCCCGTAGAGCGAGAACTTCTGCGCCATGTAGCCGAGCCGCTGGCGCGCCGCAGCGCGGCCGCGTCGGAGGTCCACGCCGGCCACCTCCGCTTCTCCCGACGTGGGTGCCAAAAGGCCACACAGCATCTTGAACGTGGTGGACTTGCCCGCGCCGTTGGGCCCGAGCAGGCCGAAGACTTCGCCACGCTGGACCTCGAGGCTGATCGAATCGGCGGCGACGAAATCTCCGAACTTCTTGGTGAGCGCGCGCGTTTCGATGACGACGCGCCCATCCCGCGGCCGCTCCGCCAGCGCCTGGGCGAGCGCGGACTCGGCACTGGAGACGCCACCCAGGAGGTCGATGAATCCGTCCTCGAAACGAGGGGCCACCCGGCGCAGGAGTGCCTCGGAGCTGACCCCGTGTCGCGTCGGCTCGAGCGTAGCGCCGGCGCGGGCAATCAAGCGCACGCTCTTGCCTTGCACGACGCCGTCGAGGCTAGCCGGGTCGCGCCGGGCCTTGCGCAACGTCGCGCGGGGAGACTCGCTAGCGCCATCGAGCAAAAAGACGCGCCCCTCGACGCGAGCGTGCAGGCTCCTGGGTGGCCCTTTGAACAGCACGTTGCCTTCGCTGAGCAGTACCACGTCGTCGCACGCCTCGGCTTCATCGAGGTAGGCGGTGCTCCACACGACCGCGTTGCCCTCGGTGATGAGCTCGCGCACCATTTGCCAGAGTTCGCGTCGGGACACGGGATCCACCCCGACGCCTGGCTCGTCCAGAAGGAGGATCTTGGGCGTGCCGAGCAGCGTGCAGGCCAGGCCGAGCTTCTGCTTCATGCCGCCGGACAGTTGGCCCGCCAGACGCTTGGTGAAGCGCGCGAGATCGGTGAAGGTGAGCAAACGTTCGAACGTCTCGGCGCGCGCCTTGCCACGGAGGCCCTTGAGCTCGGCGTAGAGGTTCAAGTTCTCCGCGACCGTCAGGTCCTCGTAGAGGCCGAATTTCTGCGGCATGTAGCCCAAGGAGCTGCGCAACGTCTCCATGTCCTGCCCCGGATCGCTGCCGAGCACGCGCACGGTTCCTGCCGTGGGCAACAGCAGGCCGGCCAGGATGCGCAAGAGCGTCGTCTTGCCGGCACCGTCCGGACCGACCAGGCCCGTCACCACGCCGGGGCGGATCTCGAGGCTCACCTCCGACAGCGCCGCTCGGCTCGCACCGGGGAACTGCTTGGACAGGGCAGTCGTGGAGGCGACGGCGCCGCTGTTCATGGCTTGGCGGCGCTCGGCCCGCCTCCCGTGAGCCGCACGGTCACCGGCATGCCTTGGCGCAGTCCTCCGTCGTGCTCTTTGACGACGACGCGGAAACGGTAGACGAGCGAGCTGCGGAGCTCCGCTGTCTCGACGTTCTTGGGCGTGAACTCGGCCTGCGGTGAGACGTAGCCCACTTGGCCGGAATACGGCCTATCGGGGCGGGCGTCGGTGTAGACGAGCACTGGGGTTCCCGGTGCGACTCCCCCGAGGTCTTTTTGGGCGGCGTAAGCGCGGACCCAAACCGGATCGTCGAAGGCGACCACGAGCGCTGGTGAGCCGGCCTGCACCATGGCGCCCGGCTCGATGGCGCGGATGACGACGGTGCCGGTCGTCTTGGCTTTGAGCTCCGTGTCGGCCAGGTTGAGCTCGGCGATGGCGACGGTTGCCTGGGCCTGCGCGGCCTGCGAGTGCGCGACGATGATCTCTTCGGAGCGGGTGCCGTTGACCAGCTTGTTCAGCGTGGCCTGCGCACCGTCCACGGCCGACTTCGTTTGCTCGGCAGTGGCCCGCGCGTCGATCAAGGCTTGCGTCGTGGCCGCGCCCGAAGCTTCGAGCCGCTGGATGCGTTCGAAGGTGTTTTGCGCTCGCTCGTGGGCCGTTTTCTTTTCGGCGAGCAAGGCTCGGGCTTGGGAGATGTCCTCGCGGCGGGCGCCGGCTTCGACCGTCTTCACCTGGGCGGCGGCCACGTCGGCCGCGGCCCGCGTTTGGGCGAGCTGGAGCTCGAACGGGGCCTTGTCGAGCACGGCGACCACTTCGCCTGCTTCAACGTGATCGCCTTCGCTCTTGCGCACCTCGTCCAGGCGTCCCGGCACCCGGAAGGCCAGCGTCACGTCGCGAATGTCGACGTTGCCGTAGTACACGGGCGCGGCCGCCTCCGCTTTGGGCTGCGTGCGAACGTAATACCAGGCGCCCCCGCCGAGGAGCGCTAGCACCAGGATGGGGATGATCCGCGTCTTCTTGCTGGAGAGATTGCTCATGGTCACTCGTCCTTCGGCCCCATGGAGCCGAGATCTCGCGCGGTGAGGATGCGCAAAAGGGCGCGACAATAGCCGAGGTCGGCATCCGCTTGGATGCGCCCGACCTCGGCGGCGAAGGCCGTCTGGCGCGCGCTCAGCACGTCGAGCTGAGTAGCCATGCCCTCTTGATACTGGGCTTGGGCAAGCGCACTCGCGCGCGCCGCTGCCTCGGCCTGACGCCGCGCCGCCTGGGCCCGCTCGACCCCGGCTGCGACCTGATGCCAGGCGGCGAAGATCCCGTCCTCGACCTGGCGCCGGCTTTGCAGCTCACGCGCTTCTACGACGGTCGTCTGCGCCTGGGCGGCCCGACCGGTGTGGTAGCTGGCCCCGTCCACCGTCCAGACGAGGTTGACCTTGAACGCGTAGAGGGCCTCGTTGCCCGCGAAGAGGGCAGTGGCGTTGGTGAAGCGCTCTTCCGCGCTGCCAGTGACGACTGGATACAGCCACGACTTGGCTGCGCTCGCCTGCTTTTGGGCCGCGCGCTCCGCCGCGCGAGCGGCATCCAGAGCGGGGACTGAGTCCACACGCGCCGTCCACGCGGGCAGGGGCGCTTCCGGGCGCAGATCGTCTGCCGGGAAGTCCCAGGCCGGCGTTGGGGTCATCCCACTCAAGGTGTAGAGCTCGCGGTGCGCGAGGGTTTCCGAGAGTGCCGAGGCGGTCACGTCCTGTTCGGCCCGCGCCACGTCGGCCGTGGCTCGTTCGACCTCGAGCTCCGTGGCCGCACCGTTGTCCCGCTTGGTGCGGGCGATGGTCGCGCTCTCCTTGGCGAGCGTCAGACTTTGCTCGGCGGCCTGACGCACGGCAGTGGTCGCCACGAGCTGGTAATACGAGCGTGCCACGCGCCGCTTGAGGTCCTGGCGAACGACCTCGGTGTTCGCCGTCGCCAACTCCAGCTGTGCATTGGAGGCCCCCTTGGCCTCCCAGGCGGCGACGTTGATGATCGGTACGCTCAGCTTGAGCGAGGCGTCGAGTTGATTTTCGGCGATGATGGGCAGCGGTCCGGGCATGCCCGGGAACGTCACGTTGAATTGGATCTGGTTGCGCGTGTAGCTGCCGGCGGCGGTGAAGGTCGGCAAGAGACGCCAGGTGGCCGTCTTCGTTTCCGCCACGCGTTGCTCCCGCACCGCGTTCGCCTCGAGCAGATCGGGATGGGTGGACTCGGCTCCCTCGACGAAGTCCTCGATCGGTTGGAGCGCCCGCGCAGAGCCCACCCACAGCAGACTGGCGGCCAAGAACAGGACGCGGCTCATCGCTCGAGCCCCCGGAGCAAAATCTCGATGTGCTGCTCCAGCACTCGCTCGCGATCGAAGTTGACCGCCGTGTGCGAGAACGTCTGCTTCCACACGGCGAGCAGCACGATGGGCGCCACGATGACCGGCGCGATCGCCTCCAAGTCGACCGGCCGAAACTCCCCCCGCGTGATGCCGCGTTCGATGATGCGGCGCACGAGCGCCATCATGCGGGCCACCGCCAAGTTCGACCACAGCGTCGCCAGCTGCGGGAACGTACCGGACTCCGAGATGATCATCTTCAAGAGGGCGGGCATCGGCCCAGCGAGCGCGACGCGTGCAATCTTGAACAGCGTCCGCAAGAGGTCGGCCGAGCTGCCCTCGTAGGCGTCGAGCAGCACCTCCGCCTCGGCAAAGCGGGGCGCAATCGCCGATTTGACCACCGCCTCGAACAGCGCGTCCTTGCTCTCGAAGTAGCGGTAGATGGTCGCCTTGCTGACCCCGGCGCGCGCCGCCACCTCCTCCAGCCGTGTCGCCGCGAACCCCTTTTCGGCAAACAGGGCGAACGCCGCTGCCGTCAGCTCCCCCGGCCGTGCATCGCTTCGCCTTTGCCATCGTTTTTCCTGTTCTTCCTGCATGTGACCGAGCAATCACTTACAAATGACCATAAAACGCGCGCGATTCGCCGCGCAGACATCCGTGCCCTGCCCCAGGAATGCACTTGCCAATAAAGTGACTGGTGAGTCAAATAAATTCGACGCGCCTCCGCACTTCGGCCGGGAGGCCTGGGGCGAGCTCAGGGCTGCCGCGGCAGGAAGACGGTGTAGCCCTCGACGGTGGTCGGGGGTCCGAGCTCGCGGGCGAGCCGCTGGCGATCTTCGACGCTCTCGGTCGGGCTGGGCGAGAGGACCAAGGGCGCCTCTGGCGCGAGTCGCGGCAGCTCTGCGGGCACCGGCTCCTCCGGGTGCATCACGAAGCGATCCACCGGCAGACGGTGGCTGAGGAAATAGACAATGGGCTCGGTACCTCGCACCTCGAGCCGAGTGCCGCGCGGCACCTTCTCTTCGAGGAAGTGCGCCACGGCACGCGCGCTCTGCAAGTTGAAGTCACCCACGTGGTCGAGCTGTCGGTCGAGCTCCTCGCGGCCGAGCACCTTGCCCGCGCCGAGGAGATAGGTGAGCCGGAGACGACTCCGCTCCCAGTAGCTCTGCGGCAAGTCGCGCCCGGGGCCGCGCATGAGCGGCAGCACCAAGAGCAGGGCCGCGAAGGCGAGCGTGCCCGGGAGGGAGCCCGGCCCGATGCGGCGCCACAGCTTGTAGAGCCCGAGCCCAGCCACCAGAGACAGGAACGGCAACGCCCCCGCGAAGTCGCGTTCCTCGAAGCTCGAGCGGAAGGCGACGCCCGCCAGGTCGAGCGCGAGAATGCTGGCTACGAGCAAGAGGCCCTGCTTCTCCCGCGTTGCGCGGGGATGAACCGCCACCGCGGCGATAACACCAGCAGCCACGAGCGCCGATTGCTCGAAGAGCGCCTCCTTGAGCGCCTGATACAAGAGGTGCGGCGCCGACTGCTCGACCCAGCGCGCGGCGTGCCCGAACTGGAACACCGACAGTGCCCAACCCAGATCGCCCGCGGCCTGCATCGCCGAGAACCAAATGAAGAGGAGCGTCCAGGGAACGAGCGCGCCCAGGATGAGCAAGAGGGCCGGCACGACTTGCCGCCGCAGCACGTAGCCGTCGCGGCGGCGTGTCAAAACCAGATAGAGCCCGAGCGGCAGCGCGGTGATGCCGAGCGTGGGTTCGAGCGTGCCCGCCAAGCCCACGAGCAGTCCCGCCAGGAGCGCGGCCGCGCGCAGCCGTCGCCTGGACCAGTCGTGCGTCGTCGCGACCAACGCGAACATCACGAGCGCCCCGCCGAAGCTGCCCGGTTGCGCCGTGTGCCAGAAGTCCGACTGCGCGTGGACCAAGCACGCCGTGGCTCCGCCCAAGAGGCCGCCCGTGCGGCTGCCGAAAAACACGCCGCCTAGGCGCCGACAGCTGAGCACGACGCCGACCAAACAGAGCGCCTCGAGCAAACGGGGCGCCGCCATGTTCTCGCCGAACAGGCCGAACGCGGTCGCGAACACGAAGAAAATCCCGGGTGGGTGAGGTGACCACAGATCCCGATACGGGACCTGCCCATGGAGCAGTCCGCGCGCCACCGTCCCGTACGCGCCTTGGTCCTGCCCAAAGGAAAAGACCAGCACTTGCGCGATCGACATCGCGATGACGATCCAGGCTGCGGTGCGCAGCCAGAGATCGGGATCCTGTTCCATCTCCGCTGGGATGACCTCACCCGCCGGCGGACGGACGGACGGTGGCACCGAAGCACTCGGCATGGGGGTGTGGAACCTACCACGGCGCCGGACGAACTCCTTGGTCTGGCGCGCTACGTGCTAGGATGAAGGTTGCTTTCTCGATGTTCCGCCGTCGAGGTGCCTACCAAGTGGCCTTTTTCCTCGTCGAATGCCCATGATTCCACGCCCCACCTCACGACCTTCCGATCCGCCTCCGGTCGGGGCCCTTCGCAAACGTTGCGGAGTCTGGAACTTTGTAGCCGGCATTCAGCTGCTCGCACTGGCCGTCTGGCTGTGCGCTGGGGTCGTCCTGACGGGGTGCTCGAGTGAAGACGAGCATCCGGATTGGGCCGGCGGGTTCGGTGGCCAGCAGGGAAGTGGCGTGGCGACCGGCCCTTGCGGCGAGGGGCAAGAGCGAGAATGCGGCTATCCCGTCGACGAGACGGAAGGCGTCGTGACTTGCTACCGCGGGACTCAGGTTTGCCAAGATGGGATGTGGTCTAGGTGCGAAAATGGGGATCTCACGACCGAAGTCGCCCGTTCACCGAAGAGCCTTGAGGACTACTTCCGTCGCTACGACGTGGAGGCGGCATCTACCGCCCCAAAGGTGAAATGCACCCCCGCCGACGCCTGCGATCCGTACTGCTACGAGGCGGCGGAGACCCCCGGAACCTTCACACCCGGCGTCAACATCACCGATTGGGATCTTTGCGACGCCGCAGACACGACGCCACCGACGGAATGCATGTCATCGACGTCGACCGTGATGGCGTGCGCCCACGACCAGTGCACGGTGGGCGGCGCGCTCACACCTGGTTGTAACTCGTGCGTCGACCTGGTTTGCGCGGTCAAACCAAACTGCTGCACCACGGGGTCGGGCCCCCCAACCTGGGACGCCTCGTGCGTGCAAGAGGCGTATGTTCAGTGCGCGAACTCGCCGCCGCCGCTCGGGTTGTGCGACTTTGGGGTGTACTCGAAGTCGACGATCGTGACGGCCAACGGCCCGAACTTTGGTTCGAACAGCAGGGTGGGTGGACTCGGTAATCTCATCATCGATACCGACGGCGCCACCGGCTTCCCTACGAGTGTCGTCACGCCCTGTAACCTGTGGGTCAAGAATACCAACTCGGCAGGCCCCATTCCGCTTTCGGGTGGCATCTTCGTGGGCGGCAGCGGCGTGTTCGATGCCGGCAGCGCAACGCAGTGGACCGGGAACATGAGCTTCGGCCGTGGTCTCTACCTCTACAATCAGAACACGATCAACGGAAAAGTCACCGCATCCGGCAACTATAGCCTCGCGGCCGGCACACCGACTGGCTGCTCTGGCCCGACTGGGTGGCCTCCCTCGATCACCACCAACGCGTTCAACATCGGGGCACAAGGCACCTCGAACACGATCAACGGCAGCGCCTGGGCTGCCGGAGCGATCGATACTTACCCGACGATAAACCCGACTACGGGGCTTCATGCGAGTCAGGGAACGACCGTCGTCCCGCCACCGAATTTCAGTCTGCCCTCGACGCCTCCGTCACCAACCGTCACGACCTGCAGCGGCGCGACGAATTTCCCCGCGGTAGCAACGGCGTGCAGCCCCTCGTCGGCGGGGACCATTTCTGGGTCGGCGGGGAACTACACGCTCACCATCAACAATGGCGTCTGCACGTTGCCGGGGGCGGGCAACTACGGGACCGTGGTCCTATCCAACAGTGCGAAGGTGGTGCTGAACGGCTCGGGGACGTACACGTTCAAGAACCTCAACGGCGGCGGCGCCAATGATGGCGGGATTCAGCTGGGCACGCCGACCAACACCACCGGCAACTACACGACGACCGTGTGCGGACAGATGTCGCTTGGCGGCAACCAGAACATCATCGACTCGACCGCCTCGACTGCGGCTGCGAACAACAAGACGCCTGTCTTGACCACGCCCAGTCGTTTGAGATTGTACGTCCTCGGTACGGACACAGCAACGCCCTGCAACGGAACCCAGTGCGCCGTCTCATTTGGTGTCGACGCGTTGTTCGCGGGGATCCTGTCGATTCCGAACGGCACGTTCTACAGCAGCAATAACAACACCACAGCCACCTCCTTCAACGGCGCCGTCTGGGCCAACGCCTTCAACGTCGGGACCAAGTTCAACTTGAGTCAGATGAGCAAGTCGACCTGCGAGGCACTCAACCTCCCAGGGACCTTGCCGGGGACGCCGATGTGCCCCATCAGCAACACCACCACGGTGACTTTGCCTGCGCTGCCCGATAGCTCCGCCGAGCCATGCCGGATCGGTTCGGATTGTCAGAACAACCAGCGTTGCACGAACGCGGATACCGGGAGCGCTGGCGCCGGATATACTCCATGCGCCCACAGCAAGTGCTCGGCGAACACGACGAAACTCGATTCCACTTGCGACCCATGTGTTGCTCGCATCTGCGCCAACGCGGGAACTGCCACCTGTTGTACCGGATCAGGCAACGCGTGGACTGCCGCGTGCGTCTCCGCGGTGGCCACCCTCTGCGACGCCGAGTGCGGAACAGGAACTGGCGTCGGCGACTGCCAGGACAATTCGACCCTGTCGACCACACCGGAAACGGGCTGTACCGGGTACGACCTTGCTGTCGACTACGTCTGCAATGCAAACACCATCCCCGTCTGCAATCATGGTAGTTCGGTGTTTGGTCCCGCGTTGGTGACCGTTGGCTATTGGGACATCGCGGATCGAGTGTTTGGAGCCACCTCGCCGAGCAGCACCACTCGAGACGGCACGTGCACGGCGAGCCTGACCATTCAGCCTGGGGAGTGCCAAAATATCACCAGCTGCACGCCCAGCATGGCGACGGGGACCTCCTACACGCTGATGGTCGATCCGGACGCCGCGCTATCGGAGTGCGGAACCGGGGCGAACGCGAACCGGAGGCTGGACAACTGGTCCTGGCGTGATCAGACTTTCGCCTGCATCACGAATCCGCCGTACGTCGAGTATGAGTATCAGCCGACGTGCCCTGAGGATTCGTTTGCTGCTTGGAAGTATCTGAAGTGGGTAACGACCAACTCGGCGGGCAGTAGTGTGGTGTTCAAGGCGAAAGCCGGCAGGACCCCTTCCGCTCTGACCGCGGCGACCTACGCGACCGTTGCCACGAACACGACGAGCTGCACGGAGGCGAACGCCGACGCGTATGCCTCCGGATGCGCCGTCAACTTGGCAACCAGCCCCGCTCTCGGCCTCACCAAGCCACATCCCCAGTATTTGTCGATTCGCGTCGAGAAGAACTTGGCGCCGACCGTCACGAAATGGGAAGTCAGTTACACCTGCGAATACGACCAATGAGTACCCGATCGATTCGCCGAGCGCCGGCCGGCCTCTTCGCATTCTTGTCCGCCCTCGTCTTGGCCGCTGCCTGTGGCGGCGACCCGGACCATCCACCCTTCGACGACGCGGACGGCAGTCCGGGCGGCAACGGTCCCGAGTCGGGCGGAGCTGCGGGGGAGGGTGGAACGGGTGATCTCGGTGGCGGGCCTTCGGGAGGAGTTGGCGCGTCCGACACTGGGGGTGGTGGCGGCATCGCGACGGGCGGAACGGGCGGTGGCTCCGGCGGTACGCCGCCCGGTTTGCCGTGCGGTGACTCGGTGTGCCCGTTCAATTCGACGTGCGATCAGTCTGGAGAGGAGCCTGCATGTGCTTGCGCTCCCGGTCTCGGGACGATTCATTGCACGGACATCGACGAGTGCGCCGACGAGCCCGGAATCTGCGGAAGCAACGCGGCGTGCCTGAACACATTCGGTGGCTACGACTGCCAGTGTCAGCCTGGCTACGCAGGCGACGACTGCGACGACGACGACGAATGTGCTCTCAGCCCGTGCGATTCCGGTGCGGTATGCGCAGAAACCGAGGGCAGCTACACCTGCACCTGCACGGGGACCTACGGAACTGGTCACGCCTGCCAGGGGACGGATAGCTGCGCGGCAGATCCCTGCGGCGGCAACGGGACCTGCGTTGTGGCGCCCACGAGCGCGCGTTGCCAGTGCGATGCCGGGTTCGAGGGCGTGTCTGATTGCAACGCGTGTGGCAGCGCGCTTGCCGTTGCGGACGCTGGCCTTCGGGCCGCCGTGAACGTTGCGCTCGGGCGAGCCGCGGACGACGCAAGCGACATACCGCTAGCTGACGTGTCAACACTGACGTCACTCGATGCGTCGGCGTACGAGGTGGAGAGCTTGACCGGTCTCGAATGCTGGCCAAGCCTCGAGGAGCTCGACCTCAGCTACAACGTGGAGCTCTCGGATCTGACGCCTCTGGCTAGTCTGAATCGCCTGAAGCGACTTGACATCAGCTGCTCGGGCGTCGCCACGCTCGACGGGCTGGCGTCACATCCGACTCTCCAATTCTTGACGGATTCGGCGCTCAGCTGTGGGGATGAGCTCACGGACATCGACGCCCTGTCGACGGTGGCGGAGCTGCGTGAGCTCGAGCTTTCAGGGCATGGCCTGCTGAGCGCTGATGCGTTGTCGGCTCTGGAAGGCTTAGAGGTTCTCGTCTTGACGAGCAACGCACTCTCCGACTTAAGCCCGATCTCAGGCCTCCCACTTCTTCGGAAACTCTACGTCTCGGGCAACGCCCTCACGAACCTGAACGCCGCCAGCAACCTGTCACGCCTCGAGGAATTGGGCGCTTCTGGCAACGCCTTGACGAGTTCGCCGTCGCTGAGCGGCCTTCCGCGGCTGCACACTCTAGACGCGAGTAACAACGGGATTCAGCAGGTAGCAAGTGTTTCGAGCTCCGCACTGCGCGTTCTTCTTTTGGGCTCGAACGAGATTGACGACGCGGCATTTGCTGCGGATCTCGGTGAGCTGGCTACGCTCGACCTCTCTGGTAACCAGGTGCCGAC
>Ga0247744_1000021_pt1 | contig 41828 bp, 37 predicted proteins | sample UWRJS154409C5_FD_180946 | JGI IMG/M metagenome (GOLD analysis project Ga0247744, IMG submission 180946) | Soil microbial communities from Arlington Agricultural Research Station in Wisconsin, United States - UWRJ-S154-409C-5 | ecosystem: Environmental > Terrestrial > Soil > Agricultural land... | reverse complement strand
CAGAGGCGCTGCAATCCCTCCAGTCCGCCCGCCGAGCGCCCGGTTCGCGCCGAACTGCCCCACTTCGGCAAGCGACTACACATCTCGGCCCCGCTCTGACATATCCGCGGGTGCCGTGACCCCCGACGAAGCCATCCGCGAGATCGAGTCGCAAAAGCTGCGGCCGGTCTACCTGGTCGCGGGGGAGGAACGTCATCTGGCCGAACAGGTCGTCAGGCGCCTCCGGCAAGAGGTCACGCGGGGCGGAGTGGCGGGACTGAACGACGATACGCTGACGGCGGGACCGGACACCGTGGACGCCGTGCTGGCCGCGGCGCGAACCCTACCCATGCTGGCGAGCCGCCGTTTCCTCTTGGTTCGCGACCTCGACCGCTGGGACGGAGAAAAGGCGGACGCCAAGGCCAGCGCCAAGAAAGTGCCTCGGGAACCGCCTCTCGATCGCCTCGTCGGCTACGCCGAAGACCCAAACCCGAGCACCGTGCTCGTGCTGTGGGCGACGAAGCTGGACAAGCGTCGCCGCCTGTACACCCTGGCGAAGAAGGCTGGGTTCCTCGTCGCTGCCGAGCCACTGGATCGGCGCGAGCTGCCGGAATTCATTCAGCGACAGGCCGACCTCCGAGGTGCCCGCATCTCCCGGAGCGACGCCCAGCTGCTGCTCGACCTGTGCGGTGCGGACCTCGCGGCGCTCTCCGACGCGATCGAACGTCTCAGCCTGTACGTCGGCAGTGGTGGGGTCGTCGACGGGAAGGCCATTTCCGATCTCGTGGTCCGCATCCGCACCGACTCGGTGTGGGAGCTGGTCGGCGCAGTCGGCCGCCGTGACGCCGGTCGGGCCCTGGCGGTGCTGGCCGACGTCTACGATCCAGGCGACCGCGGACTGAAATTAGTGTCGGTGCTGGCCTGGGCCACGCGCCAGCTTCTGCGGTTCGACGCTGCCCGCAAGCAGGGGCGCGATTCCGGTGAGGCCGCAAAGGCGGCGGGGGCGCCGCCGTTCAAAGCGCGCGAGCTGGAGGACCAGCTCCGCCATTTGACGGTGGATCACCTGTCGCGCTGGCTGCGCGTGCTCGCGGCGACGGACCTCGACTTGAAGGGCGGCACCCGGCGGCCGCCGGAAGCCGTTCTCGAACGTATGATCCTCGATTTGTGCGTCCCAGGTTGACCACCGGGGCGGCGCCTTGACCCGATGCCGACCGAGCCGCATCTTTCCCCCCGGGGTATCCCGTGAACAGCATCATCAAACCGCGCCTCGAGCACCTAGCGGAGGCCCCCATTCCCACCCGGAGCGGAACCTTCCGCTTGCTCGTGTTCCGCTACGACGATCCGAGCGCCCACCCCACCCTGAGCGATGAGCACGTCGCCCTCGTGCTGGGGGACGTCAGCGGCCAGAGCCACGTCCCGGTCCGGGTCCACAGCGAGTGCCTCACGAGCGAGGTGTTCGGGTCCCTGAAGTGCGACTGCAAGGAGCAGCTCGACGCGGCGCAGGCCCTGATCGGTGAGCGCGGCCTGGGCGTCTTGCTCTACCTGCGCCAGGAAGGCCGAGGCATCGGTTTGGCCAACAAGATCAAGGCGTACGCCCTGCAGGCGCACGGTGTGGACACCGTCGAAGCCAACGAACGGCTGCACCTGCCCGTCGACGCCCGCCAATACGACGTGGCGGCCGACATCCTGCGCGCCCTCGGCGTGCGCTCGGTCGAGCTCATGACCAACAACCCCGAGAAGCAGGAATCGCTGGACCGCCTGGGTATCCCGGTCGTCGGTCGCATCCCCCTGCACACGGGGGTCAATCCCCACTCGGAAGGCTATCTGAGCGTGAAGCGAGATCGCTTGCGGCACCTCTTGCCAGGTGACCTGGGCCGCACCAAGCACTAGCCCGGACCAAACACTAACCGTGAGTCGCCTCCAGCCGGTTGGGATCAGCGCCTGGTCCTACTTGAACGCCACGGGCATGGCCCATTGCCTGACCGGGTCCCCGGGCCCTGGCCCCGATCTGCCCGCTGGCGGTCTTGGCCCCCACCCCGCTTGGCTCGGCCTGCCCGGAGCCTGTGGCCGCGTGTCGGTGGAGCTGGCACCGCTGCCGGCCCCACTGCTCGGTCACCGGAGCCGTGCGACCGAGCTCCTGGTCCAAACGCTGGCGCCGCTGCGCGCTCGCTTGCTCTCTGCCTGTGAGCGCTACGGTGCAGATCGCGTCGGCATCGTGCTCGGCTCCTCCACCGGTGGCATCGACGCCACGGAACGCGCCATCCGCACGGCCGCGGAAACCGGCAAGATGCCGAGCGATTTCGTGTTCGAGGAGGCGCACGTGTTCGGAGCACTCATCCGGGTGGTCCAGGCGCTCTGTGGCGCTCGCGGCCCGGCCTACGTCGTGTCGACCGCCTGTTCCTCGTCCGGGAAAGCACTGGGCGCCGCCCAGCGCCTGATCTTGGCGGGCGTGTGCGACGCCGTTCTGTCGGGCGGGGTGGACAGCCTGTCCGAGCTGACGCTGCGCGGTTTTGGCGGGCTCTCGATCCTGTCGCCCACCACGTGCAAGCCGTTCGACGGGGCGCGGGATGGCATCAGCCTCGGCGAAGGCGCTTCGCTCCTACTGCTCGAACGCGACTCCCCGTCGGACTACGTGCTCACTGGTGTCGGTGAGTCGGGCGACGCCTATCACCCGACGGCGCCGCATCCGGACGGGCTCGGTGCCGAGCTCGCCTTGCGCGCCTGCCTCGAGCTCTCGAACCTCGAGCCCGGCCAGGTGGACTACGTCAACGCCCACGGCACCGGAACACTGCAAAACGACCAGGTCGAGGCACGGGTCATCGATCGCGTGCTCGGGCCCGGCGTACCGTTCTCTTCGACGAAAGACCGCACTGGCCACCAGCTGGGTACGGCCGGGGCCAACGAAGCCATCCTTTCCCTCGTCGCTCTGATGCGCGGCGAGCTGCCCCTCAATCGCGCCGTGGACGTCGTCGACGCGGCACTCCCGCGCCAGCCCTTGGTTCTGCCGGTGTCGGGGCGAACGCCCACGGTCGCCCTGAGCAACTCCTTCGCGTTCGGCGGCAGCAATGTCACGGTCGGTCTGGCCAAGATGGCCAAACGAAACCCTGCCGACTCACGTGCCGACCAGCCCTACTTCGTGCTTGGTGCGGTGACCTGGGGCTTGGCAGAGGACACCGAGCTCTTGTGTGAGGTACTGCCCGTCCGCGCTCGTGGGCGAGCCAGCCCGCTGACCCGCATCTTCTCGGAGCTCTATGGCCGCCTTGCCCAGCCGCTACGCGCCGAAAAAGTGCCAATGTTCCTCGGCTCTGCGTACGGGGAGATGTCGACCACAATCGCGCTCTTGGATCAGATGCTGACCGAGCCCACCGTTTCACCGGTGAAATTCCAGGCCAGCGTGCACAACACCGCGGCGGGGCTGCTCTCCATCACGACCGAAAATCGCACGCCGGCAACGGCCATCGCTGCCGGTGAGGACACCGTCGCCATGACACTGGCCGACGCCTGTACTTGGATCGACTGTCACGGTGGGCGCGCGATCGTGCTCATCGCCGACGAACGGGGGCCCGACCGGCTGCTGCGCGGTCGTACGTTTCCCGCTCTGGGCGTCGGCCTCGTGCTGTCGGATCGCGCGGAGTTGGGCGATGCACCGCTCGGTCGCATCTCCCGCCCAGTGCGCGCCGCAACGGCCCCCAGCATCACGAACGTGACGCTGGAAAATCCAGCCCATTTCGGCCTCGATCTGGCACGCTTCTTCATGGGCCCGAGCGCCGAGCCCACGGGCCACGACAGCCTTTCGATTGGACCCGATTGGCAGCTCCGCGCCGAGCGCCTTCGCGCCTGAGCTCAGCCTTTCTTCTTCGCTTCGGCCGCGCGAGCACGCAGACGCTCGCGCAAGCCAGCCGCGTAGTCGAGCCGATTTTCCTGCCGCACTCGGCCGATGGCGAGCGCGCCGGCTGGTACGTCCTCGGTCACAGTCGTGCCCGTGCCCACGTAGGCGCCATCCCCGACCGTGACGGGAGCGACGAGTTGCGAGTCGCTGCCGATGAAGACGTCCGTCCCGACGGTGGTCCGCCTTTTGGCGAAGCCGTCGTAGTTGCAGACGATCGTCCCGGCCCCGACGTTGCTACGCGCGCCGACGTCCACGTCGCCCAAATAGGCCAGATGATTGGCCTTGGCGCCCGCCCCCAGCTGGGCATTCTTCGTCTCGACGAAGTTACCGACGTGGGCGGAGTCGCCAATGTCGCTACCCGGTCGCAGGTGACAGAACGGACCGAGCACGGCGCCGTCTCGCACGCGGCTCTGCGTGATGACGGTGTACGGTTTGATGATGACCTGGCGCCCGACCTCGGCGTCTTCGAGCACGGAGCCCACGTCGACGACGGTCCCTGCCCCGATGCGCGTGCTCCCGCGCAAGCGCACGCCAGCTTCGATGCGGGCGTCCACTTCGACTAGCACGCCATCGTCGATGAGCGGTTCGCCCACGATACTCACCCCGGTCCGCGCTAAGCGCTCGCGGATGCGCGCGTGGAGCCGTGTCTCGGCTTCGGCGAGTTGCTGTCGGTCGTTGACACCAACTAGGGACGCTGGGTCGGCCGATGCGGTGGCGACCGAAAAACGCCGAGCGATCTCGGCGACGATGTCCGTCAGATAGTACTCACCTTGGGCGTTCTGCGGCTTCAAACTGGCCAAGGCCGACCTGAGCAGCTCGACCTCCCCGGCGTAGATGCCGGCGTTGACCTCCGTGATGGCGTGCTCGGCCGCGCCCGCCAGGTCACGCTGCTCGACGATGGCTCGCGGATCCCCGGCTGCATCCCGAACGATGCGGCCGTAGCCGGTCGGGTCTTCTGCCTCGAAGGTCAGAAAAGCGAGGGATGCTCCCGCCTCGAGCGGGCCGAGGACGGGCCGGAGATCCGAGGCCTCGAGCAGGGGCGTGTCACCGTAGAGGAAAAGCACTCGACCTGGGTCCGTCAGCGGACCCAGGCCCGCCTTCGCTGCATCGCCCGTGCCCAGCGCACGTTCTTGAACGGCGTAGTCGAGCGGCGCATTCGGCAGGTGCCGAGCCAAGCTTTGCTGGACGGCCTCACGCGTGTCGGGGCTCACCACGACCACCACGCGCCGGGCGCCCAAGTCGAGCGCCGCGCGCACGGGAAAGTAGAGAAGGGGGCGTCCGGCGATCGGATGCAAGACCTTCGGCAGCTCGCTCTTCATGCGGGTCCCGCGACCGGCAGCGAGGACGACGGCATCGAGCACGCTCATGGGCTCACGCTCCCCGCAGCTGGGCCAAAGGCAGTGGAGAGCGCATTCGGCAGCAAGTCGGGACGAGGCGGCTCGAGCGCTGGCAAGGGCTCGGGCGCAAGCGTTGGCGCCGATCCAGCGGTGCGGTCCGTGTACACGACGACGCGTTCACCCGCGACGACGGGGCTCGTCCGTGAGCGTTGGTTGACGCGCTCCATCGAACCGACGGTCATGCCGTGCTTTTTTCCGATGCCGGCCAGAGTGTCACCGGGTTTGGCGAGCACCTCGACCCGGCGCTTGCCCTTGATGCCCTCGAAATGCTCGGCAAACGCTGGGCTCCCGGCCACCAAGACTGCTGCCTCAGGCAGACCCGCGAGCTCGAAATGCCGAACGTGGGATAGATCCCGGTCCTTGCCCACCACGATTTGCAAGACCATCCCCTCGGCGAGGCGCGCGCCCGGATCGATCGCGCTATCGCGGACGAGCTCGGTCTCGCTGACGCCGAAGGCCACGGCGAGGCTCGCCAGGTCGTCTCCTGGGATGACCTCGTAGAAGACGACACGCTCGACGGGACCGGCCTGCGCGGGGCGGCTCACGACGAACGGCCCGAGGGGTTGGTCCCGTCCGACGTCCCGCGCGCCAGGCGGCAGAAGCAGCACCGTCTTCGGCGCCAGCTCGACATCCGGTAGAAGCCCATTTTCACTGGCTAGACGCGGCTCCGTCACCCCGTAGCGCTGCGCGATGTAGGACAGACGATCGCCAACGCGCACCAGCACGACCTCGCGGCCGCTCGTCCCGCTCGCTCCCCGCAGAGCGAGCTTTCCCTGCCCGATGGGCACCTTGACGGGAAAGGTCTTGGCGGAGTCGGCGCTGGCGACCGGAGGCACGCGGCCAGCCAGATAGTGTGGATTCAGGGCCGCAAGCTCAGCCTCGCTCGCCTTCGTCAGCGTGGCGACTTTCGCCAGCGTCGTTCCCGGCGCCACCAGAATGGTGTCGAACCCGACCGCTGGCTCGGCTTTGACGCGCCCCAGACCAAACGCCTGGCGGTTGTTCATCACGATGGCCAAGGCGTAGATCTTGGGCACGTAGAGCGTCGTTTCCCAAGGCAGCCCCCCTTCCAGGCGCGACAGAGTCCAGAAGTCGTTGGTGCTGTATTTGGCGATGGACCGCGACATGCCTGCGTAGCCCATGTTGTACGCGCCCAAGGCCAAATCCCAGCTGCCGAAGCGAGCATGCAAGTCGCCGAGAAGCCGTATGGCGGCCTGTGTGCTGCGCGCCGGGTCCCGGCGCTCGTCGACCCATTGATCCACGAGCAAGCCATACATGCGGGCCGATTCCGGCATGAACTGCCAGAGCCCCACCGCCCCAGCCGGTGAAGCAATGGTTGGATCGTGCCCGCTCTCGATCATCGACAGCCACACCAGATCGCTAGGCAGCCCAGCACGACGAAATGCCGCCTTCATCGCAGCTATGTAGCGTCCGCTCTTCTGCGCCCAGATCGCGGCGATTGTGCGCCCGCGCGGGCTATCCTTGTAGAACTTGAGATAAGTGACCACGCGCCGATCGAGCACGACGGGCAAGTCGGGCATGGTGAGCGAACGCAGCCACTCGGCGTCCTCGGGCGGAACGTCCGCATCGCGAGAGGTTCGAGGATGAGGCGGTAGTCCGAGCGCGCCGACGGGGGCCGGGGCCCCCGCAGGGACGGAGAACGACCAGCCGGCGGTGAGCCCGGGGAGGGGCTCGGGAAACAGCACCTTGTCCGCCGCGCGGAGCTCGGAGAGCTCGGGACTCGCCTCGCCCGCGAGCTGCTCGCGCGTCGGCCCGAGAGCGATGCCGCGCCTGGCCCGCTCGCTCGGGCTGGGCAACGCGACATCCGCTGGCGCCGTGGCAGCGGGCGTCTTCGGCTTCGGCCCCACTCGATGCGAGCGGGCTTCCGCCGCTGGGCGCTCGGGCGCGGTGGGCGTCGACGTGGCTTTCCCTGGCGCCGCGGGCCGAAGGGGTTCCGGCAGCCCGCTCGGCTCGAGCTGGCGCGAGCCCTCCCCCAGGTTCAGGTCCTTGGCTTCGCCACCGGCGCGCGCCGAAATGAGGACGCAGAGCAGCCACGGCAAGAAGCCGGAGGCAGGGCGCACGAGCCGGCTGCGGGAGCAAGCCATCCCTCGTGGTCCGTAACGGACCCGCGCCACGAGGTCAAATTCCCTGCAGGCCGGCCCGCTGATCGCGGTGCAGCCGCGGTCACTTGATGCCGACGTAAAGCCGCGCCCCTTGGCGCAGGATCAAGAGTACCTTCGGCCCCTTGGCGCTTCCGTAGAGCTTCTTCGCTAGGACAGCCGAGCTCACCGGCTGTTGATTGATCGAGAGCAGCACATCTCCGGGGCGAAGCTGCGCCTGCGCCGCACGAGAGCCGGGCGCCACCTGCACGATGACTGCCCCCTGGACGTCGTCCCCGACCGACAGCCGTCGACGAAGCTCCGGGTCGAGGTCCTTGAGCGAGAGCCCATCGACTTCGGGCAGGTTGCTCTGGTCTGCACCCGACACCTTCGGGGCGTCGACGCTGTCGGGCAGCTTGCCGAGCTTGACCGGAATCGAAAGCTGCTTGCCCGCGCGGAGCACGGTCAGCTTGACGGTTCGCTCGGCGCCCGAGGCCGCAATCAGGTTGCGGAAGCGTCCGGCCGAATCCACGGCCTTCCCGTCCACCGCCGTGACGACATCCCCTCCCTTGAGGCCAGCCTTCCCGCCAGGTCCGTCGGCTTGCGTCTCGGAGATCAAAACGCCATCGCTGTCGCCGACCTTCATCGCAACTCGCAAGTCGGCGGTCAGCTCTTGGATGGTCACGCCCAGCCAGCCCCGGGTGACGTGTCCCTCGGTGCGTAGGGCGTCGATGATCGGCACGGCCATGTTGGTCGGGATGGCGAAGCCAATGCCCATGTTGCCGCCGCTGCGCGAGAGGATTGCGGTGTTGATGCCGACCACCTCACCCCGCACGTTGATCAAAGCGCCGCCGGAATTCCCCGGATTGATGGCGGCGTCGGTCTGGATGAAGTCCTCGTAGTCGACGATGCCCATGTCGGCGCGACCCTTGGCCGAAACGATGCCCATCGTCACGGTTTGTCCCACGCCGAAGGGATTGCCGATTGCGAGTACGACTTCGCCGAGCCGCAGACTGCCCGAGTCACCGAGCAGCGCCGGCTTCAGGTCGGCGACGTCACCCTGCAGCCGCAGGACCGCAAGGTCGCTCTTCGGGTCGGTACCCACGACCTTGGCTTCGAACTCGCGATCGTCGTAGGTGCGCACCTTGAGCGAATCGGCCCCCTCGACCACGTGATTGTTGGTCACGATGAAGCCGTCCTTGGACAAGATCACGCCCGAGCCCAGGCCCTCTTGCTTTTGCTCGGCGGGAGGCTGACCGAAGAAGTAGTGGAACGGGGAGCTCTGCCTGGTCGTCCTGCTGGAGGCCACGCTGACGACCGATGGCAGAACACGCTCCACGACGTCGGCCAGGCCGGCGCCCGAGTCTGCTCCGAGCGCCGCGAGGGCGGGTGTACTGCCGACAGCCGAGCTCTCGCGCTGGGCGTCAGCGGTGCCTTCGGCGGGCTTGGCGGCTGCGGAGTTGCAGCCGGCCTGAGCCGAACCGACCGCCAACGTCAGCAGGACGGCGGCGGTGCGGGGGTGAATGGTAGAGCGGGGTGACCGGAAGCGACGGAGAGGCATCACGAAGACGCTAAACCACCTCGGCGGGTCGTCCATTCCCCGGCGCAGGTCCGCCTTTTTCCATGGAAACCAGGGCGCCCGCGATCTCGTGCAGGGGCAGCGAGCGATGGGCCGCACCGTTGTCGACGGCTGCGCGCGGCATCCCGTAGACGACGGCCGTCTCGTCGCTCTCGGCGATGACGTGACCGCCCGCCTCACGCACCAGGAGCGCTCCTTTGGCCCCGTCGTCCGCCATGCCGGTCAGAACGACTGCAATGGTGTCCTGACCGATGACCTTCGCCGCGGAGGCGAACAGCCGATCCGCGCTCGGGTAGTAGCGATCCGTCGAAGCCGGTGGGAACACGCGCACGCGCAGGCCGCCGTTGCCGCGCACGAGCTCCATGCAGCGGAGGCCCGGACAGACGAGCACCGTGCCTGGTTCGACCGGATCGTCGTGCTCGGCTTCCCGAACGCTGAGGCGACTCCGGCGGTCCAGCCGTTCCGCAAAGGTACGCGTGAACTTCTCGGGCATGTGCTGGGCGATCAGGATCGCCATGTCCGTTTGCTCGGGCATGGCGCCGATGACCTCCATCAGCGCGCCCGGTCCGCCGGTCGACGCACCAATCACCACCACCCGACTCGGCTCCGGCGCGTGTGCCGGCGGGAACATGCTGGGTGGTCGGGTGCGCAGGAACTGAGGGTCCGGCCGTTTGAGCTTGTGCTGCCCACGCACCACCAGGATCTTGGAAATCAGCTCATTTCGAATGGACAGGTCGCCCGGCACCAAGAGGTCCGGCTTGGCCACGAAGTCGAGGGCGCCGAGCTCGAGCGCCTTGAACACGTTTTCCTTCTGCGAATAGCTGGAAATGACGATGACCGGCAGCGGCTTCTTGGCCATCAGGATGCGCAGGAAGGTGAAACCATCCATGCGCGGCATCTCGAGATCGAGCGTGATCACATCCGGCTCGGAGACGTGCACGAGACGCAGCGCTTCCTCGCCGTTCGCCGCCTTGCCCACGATGCGCACTTCGGGCACCTCGGCGAGCATGTCGCTGATGCTGCGACGGTTGACCGCGGAATCGTCGACGACCAGGACTCGGAGCGTGCCCGTCAAGTGGACCTCCGCGCGGGTGGAATGCTCCCGGTGCGACGATAGGCCACGTCGCCCTGAAGCTGCGTCGCTACGAACGGGGTTTCCACGTTGAGCAGCGACTCCGAGTGGCCCAAAAACAAGTAGCCACCGGGCAGCAAGCGTTGAAACATCTGGCTCATCACTTTCTGCCGCGAGCGTTCGTCGAAATAGATGATGACGTTACGGCAGAAGGCAACGTCGACGCGACCAACGGTACGCACCGCGCCGTGATCGAGCAGGTTCACGCGGGAGAAGTGACACATGCGCCGGAGCGGCTCCGCAATCTTGTAGCTACCGTCGCCCTGCGCCACGAAATACGACTTGAGATAGTAGTCCGAAATGGTCCGAAACGAGCTGCCTTTGTAGACGGCGCGGCTCGCCGTCTCGATGTTCTGTCGGCACAGATCGGTACCGAGCACTCGCAAGAACCAGCCATCGAGCAGACGCGACTCGGCCAAGAGCATGGCCAGCGTGTACGCTTCCTCGCCCGTGGAGCAGCCGGCGCTCCAGACGGTCAAACGTTTGTGATGCGCGTTCGCCTTGGCTACCGCCGGCAACACCTCCTTGCTGAAGGCGTCGAGCTGGTATTCCTGCCGGAAGAAGTAGGTCTCCTTGGTGGTCAGCAGAGTATAGACGACATCGCTCTCTTCCGCGTCGTTCTCGATCAGCATGAAGTATTCGGCGAAGGAATCGACACCGATGATGGCCATGCGCTCGCCCAGACGTTTTTCGAACATGGGCTGTGCGCTGTCGTCGAAGGTCAGCCCGGCCCGCGCGTTGATCAGCTGACGCAGGCGTTGGAACTCGAAGCGACCGAGTGTCGCCTGCCGGGTCGTGTCACTCGAGCTCATACGCGCGCGGGCTCCAGCCGGAGCTCGGCCAATTGCGCGAGCGACTCCGTATCCAGCACGTACGCAAGCTCCGAGTCGAAAGCCACCACCTGCGTCGAAGTGCGCACCGCATTCTGCCCGACGGCTGGGGCTGGACGCAGTGCCTGCTGCTCGACGCGAAATACCTCGAACACCTGAGCCACCACGACGCCAAGCAGGCGCCCACCGATACGAACCAGGATCCATTTGCGCTTTTGGTGCGTGGTGCGGCCGAAGCCCAGTCGCAGGCCGAGGTCGAGAATCGGGACCACCTCGCCTCGGTGATCGACGGCACCGATGAGGCCATCCGGCGCCTCGGGCAGCGGCGAAAGCCGCGCGGGCAACACAATCTCCTGCACGTGCTCGATGCCGATCGCGTAGATCGCCGGCCCCACGGAGCAGGCCACGAAGCCGCGATCGTCCCCGACGCTCTGTCGCCGCACCCGGCTCATGTGTGTCCCTTCCCGAGCAGGAGCGCGAGGTCCAAGAGTACGAGCATTTCCCCATGCGTGGGGCGCCCGATACCGCGCACCACCTCCGAAAACTCGCCGCCACCCGCTCCGCTGCTCAGCTCGATCTCCTTGGGCAGCATGCGGACCACTTGGCGAACCTCGTCCACGAGCAGCCCCATCAGCTCGTCGCCTGCAGTTCGACCGAGCAGGATTCTACGCTTGCGATTGACCTCTGCGGAAGGGAAACCGAGGCATGCACGGCAATCGAGCACCGTGACCAGCTGCCCGCGTACGCTGCAAACGCCCAGCACCACCTTCTTGGCGCGGGGGACGAACGTAATCGGTGGCGGCACGACGATCTCCTGCACGCTGCGCAGCTCGACCGCGTACGATTCTCCGGCGGAGGCGAAGGACAGGTAGTCCAGGCTGCCTTCGTTCCGATGGCGCAAGGCAGCGCTGCGACGCACGACGAGATCAGGCATGGACGGCCCCCTTGCGACGACTGTCGCTGGTAGCAAACGTTTCCTCCACGATCGCGGCGGCATCTAGGACGAGGCCCACGCGCTGATCCCCGAGCTCGGTTGCGCCGGCGAATCCCTTGAGATCGCGCAGGGACGGCCCGAGCGCCTTGATCACGATGTCCTGCTGCCCCGCAATGGAGTCGACGACCAGGCCGAGGCGCCGCTCACCCACCTGCGCGACCACTACGAACGCGCGTCCCAGCGTACCGCTCGTATCCAGGGAAAAGAGCTGGCGCAAGCGGCAAAGCGCCAGCGTTTGTCCGCGCAGCGTCATCACCTCGCGTCCGTCGACGCGACGCGTCATTTGGTCGAGCTCGAGCACTTCCGATACCGCCGAGAGCGGGACCGCAAACGTCTGACCTCCAATCTTGACCAAAAGCGCCCGCACGATGGCGAGCGTGATGGGTAGGGTCAGCGTGAGCTTGGTGCCGATACCCCGTTCGCTGTGGACGTCGATCACACCGCCGATGCGCGAGATGTTCGTCTTCACGACGTCCATCCCGACACCGCGTCCGGACAGCTCGCTCACGTCTTGGCGAGTACTCAGGCCTGGTAAGAAGATCAGCGCGAGCACTTCTTCGCGACTGAGCTCGATGTCCGGCGCGACGGCCCCGACCTGCACGGCACGAGCGAGCAGGCGTGTCTCGTCGATCCCGCGACCATCGTCCTCGACTTCGATCATCACGTGGTTGCCCTTTTGGTAGGCGTTCAGCGCGATCGTTCCGCTCGCCGTCTTTTTGGCCGCCTTGCGCTCCTCTGCGGTTTCGATGCCGTGATCGATGGCGTTGCGCAACATGTGCAGGAGGGGGTCACCCAGCTCTTCGACGATCAGCTTGTCGATTTCCGTGTCGGAGCCGGTGATGACCAAACGCACCTCTCGACCCAGGTCGCGACTGACCTGACGCACGCCGCGCGCGAGGCGATCGAAAACCTGGCCGAGCGGCACCATGCGCATCTCCAGGATCCCGTTCTGCAGATCCTCGAGTCGTCGTTCGAGCGTGCGCTGCATGCGATACAGCTCGCCACCCAGCTGTCGATCGTGCTCGCCGCGCACGAGCTGCGCGACGCGCAGCAGGTTGCTGCGCAAAATCGCCAGCTCCCCGACCATGTTCATCAAGTGGTCCAGCTTGCGAATGTCGACACGCACGGCCCGCCGCGCCATACCCTGCTCGCGCGCGCGCTGCGGACGGTCGGCCTCCTCCTCCACCAGCGGGCCATGCGAATAGGACTTGGCTAGCGGAGTCAGGCCAAGCGATGACGGGCCGGCCTTCGCGGCCGTCGAAGATGGTGAGCTCGTGCGCTGCACCTCCTCGATCACGACGGCATCACCACCCAGCTGGCCGATCAAGACGGCGAGGTCTTCTCCGGAGGCGAGAAGTAGGTCGAGGTCCAGCGTATCGATGGACGAAGATTCGCCGGTCGGCAGGTAGGTAATGACCTCGCCCAGCTTGCGTGCCCGGTCCTTGAGGGCCTCGAGCGCCTTGTCGATGGTCAAAAGATCGAAGGACGCGCGGATCTTGTAGAGCCTTAGTCCCGCCTTCAAGTTCGCCTGTAGGCGGTGCTCCTCGTACTCGGTGAGTACCGCGATGATGCCGGGGTCAATCTCGTAGGGCCCGGTGTCCTTCAGCGCGACTTGCCCAGAAACGCGCTCGATGGCGGCGAGCACCTCGCCGACGACCGCCAGCACGGTCGGGTCTTGGGGATCGTCGTGGTGCGCCAGGATGCGGTGGCTGGCGTCCACCGCGCCGAACAGCACGTCGAGCACGGGAGCGGACACCTCCAGTCGCCCGAGACGCAGCGCGTCCAGCAGGTTCTCCAGCTGGTGTGTCATCGAGGACAACGCCGTCACCCCGAAGAGTCCCGACAGACCCTTGAGGGTGTGAACGGCCCGAAACGATTCGTTCAAGAGGTTCGGGTCGCTCGTGCCCTTTTTGAAATTGGCATCGATGAGCAAGAGTGCGCGTGAGAACGACTCCACGATCTCCTGCGCCTCGGCGAGGAACTCCTCCCGACCACGATCGATGGCGTCGGTCATCCAGTGGACCCTACGTCCCCGGCGCCTCTAGCTCGAACCCCGCGTGTCACCCGCTCATGGTACCAACATTTTGGTTTTGGATAGAAAGTGGCAACGTCCAGCCCGTGACGGCTGCGGCCTCCAGCCAGACTGGCACGACACTGAGCACGAACTCGCACCACGGACCGCGCGAAGGCAGGCGGCAGCGGGTGTGCGTCATCGGCGCGGGCTGCTCCGGGCTGGTCAGCCTCAAGGCACTTCGCGAAGTGGGGCACGAAGCGCACGCCTTCGAGCTCGGGTCGAAAGTGGGCGGCCTCTGGGTCCAGGACAACGACAGTGGCCGGAGCGCCGCCTACGACTCGCTGCGTATCAACACCTCACGCAGCCAGATGCAGTTTGCCGACTATCCGATGCCGAGCGAGTACGGAGACTACGCGACGCACCACCAAGTGGCCGAGTACTTTCGCGCCTACGCCGCGCACTTCGATCTCGAGCGGTCGATACGCTTCCGGACGGAAGTATCCACGGCCACGCCGACTGCCTCCGGCTACTCCATCGTCTCCAGGAACCTCGACACGGGCACGTCCAGCGTCGAGCATTTCGATGCCCTGGTCGTGGCGAGCGGGCATCACTTCGCGCCCCTGTTCCCGGATCCCCCAGCGCCCGGCGCGTTCGACGGCGTGAGCCTCCACTCGCACGCCTACAGGAACCCCGATCGCCCGGCCCGACTGCGCGGGCAGCGCGTCGTCGTGGTGGGCTTCGGCAACAGCGCGGTGGATATCGCCTCGGAGCTCGCCCAAGCGAGCGGGCCAGGACGGGTGACGCTCTCCACGCGACGTGGAGCCTGGGTCCTGCCGCGTTATCTGCTGGGCCGCCCGATCGACCAGGGTCGTTTGCTGCCCCGCTGGCTGCCGGACCGCCTGCGTCGCCGCATCGCGACGTGGGCCTTTCGCAAAATTCGCGGGAGCATGAGCGACTTTCGGCTGCCCGAACCCGATCACCTGATCGGCGAGGCCCATCCGACCCTCTCCGACGAACTGCCGACGCTCGTGAAGAGCGGGGCGATTCAAATGCGACCGTCCATCAGCCGCCTCTCCGGCAAGAACGTCGAATTCGACGACGGTAGCGAGATGGAGGCGGATGCCATCGTCTACTGTACCGGCTATCGTGTTTCCTTTCCCTTCCTCGATGCCGATCACCTCAGCGCCCCGGACAACGACCTGCCGCTCTTCCGTCGCGTGTTCCACCCCACCCACCGCCGCCTCTTCTTCGTCGGCCTGGCCCAACCGCTCGGCGCCATCATGCCGATCGCGGACCAGCAAGCGCGCTGGATTGCCGATCACCTGGCCGGCAACTACAATCTCCCCGCCGAAGCGGAGCTTCTGCACGACGTCGCGCGCGAGCGCGCGAGCCTGAAGGCGCGCTACGTGACCTCGCGCCGTCACACCATGCAGATCGACCCCGCCGAGTACGCGAGCAGTCTCGACGCCGAGTGGAAGCGCGGCCGCCGTCGCGCCCGGCGTCACCTGGGTCAGCCTTTTCCCGAGGACCATGACGAGCGAGCGCTGGCTGTCTAAACCTGCAGCACCGGCTGTGGTGGCCGTGACTGGCCCCCTCAGTGTGCTTTTTCCGGCGCTATCCGTGCTCGCCATCCTGCTCCACGTGATCGCTCTGGCAGCGACCACACGGCTCGAGCCGCGCGTGCGACGCTGGGTGCTTCCGCTCTTGATCGTCAGCGGGCTCTGTTCGGCCGGAGCGATGACCAAGTTCGTGCTGTCCGATGCCTTGACCGGCATCATCGAGGCGCGTGGTCGCGACTCCTCGGCTCGGGCGGTGTCCATCCTGCGCGAGATCCTGTTCGCCCAGGACGCCATGCGCCGCTACGCCTTCGTCGATCCAGACGGTGACGGCGTCGGCAGCGCCGCGCGCCTCGGAGAGCTCACGGGCGTCCACGGGGCACGCGGCGAAAAGCCGCTGCTCACTCCGCCCTTGGAGCCACGCTTGGCGCCCGGCGTCTCGACCCGCTCGGGCCCCGCGCTCGAACAAGGCGGCTACCTGTTTCTGGTGTGCTTGCCCGGTCCGGGCGGACGTTGGGCCGCGGGTCCGCGCGACCCCGTCGACGACGAGGCGGCCGAGCGGCGCTTCTTGGCCTACGCGTGGCCGAGTGCTGCCGGGGCACCCCACTCCGCGGCGTTCTTCATGGACGAACACGAGCGCATCCTGGAATCGGACAACCACTCGGGCGCCGGTTTGCGCCTGGTCGGTCCCGCGAGCTCGCCCGCGTGCAGCGACGCCTTGGACCACCCGGCCCTCTACCACCCGTGGCGAGGGAAGAAGCCGCGGCCCAACCTGCCTGGCGAAGCGCCGCGCCTGTGATAGCAAGGCCACCTTGACGGGCCCGATTGAACGGTCGAAAGGCAGCGACCAAGCGCTGGCGGAGGAGGCTGATCTGCCTCCCGTGGTCGCGCGCCTCGTGGTCGAGATCCGCTCGGACGGGACGCGAACCATCGCGCGCGGTGCGCTGGAGGACCGGGCCAGCGGCCAGCGCGTCGATTTGCGCGCAGACGGCACGACGCCCGTCGCGCTGGCGCGCGAGCTGACCCGCGTCTTGATGACGTCGCCGGTCCTGGCTGGCACCAAGCGCGCAGGTGAGCTCCTGCTCGGCGTCTTGCCCGAGGCCATGCGGCGCCGCCTACCCGGCGGGCGGCGCTAGCGGAGCGGACCCATGGACTCGAAGTACAAGAGCGACATCAACCAGGGCGTGTCCCCTGCGCGCCCTGGCGAGTTCTCGCCCGTACCGCTCGGCTCGATGTCGATCTGGCCGCCCGTGGTGCTCGCGCCCATGGCGGGTGTGACCAACTATCCATTTCGCAAGCTCTGTCAGCGCTACGGTGCCGGCCTCTACGTCTCGGAGATGATCACGGCGCGTCCGCTGGTGGAGGGCAATCAGAAGACCCTGCGCATTGCCGACTTCGGGCCTGACGAGAGTCCGCGCAGCTTGCAGCTGTACGGCGTGGATCCCTACTACGTCGGGCGCGCCGTCGAGCGCCTGGTGGGCGAGGGCCGAGTCGACCACATCGACATGAATTTCGGCTGCCCCGTGCGCAAGGTGACCCGCAAAGGCGGCGGCTCCGCGCTTCCGCTCAAGCGGGCCCTTTTGCGCAGCATCGTGCGTGCGGCGGTGCGGGCAGCGGAGCCTGCCAAGGTCCCCGTCACCATCAAGTTCCGACTCGGTGTCACGGATCGCCTGCTCACGTTCCTCGATGCCGGAAGAATCGGCCAAGACGAAGGCTGCGCCTACGTCGCGCTGCACGCGCGTACCGCCGCACAACTCTACGACGGCCAGGCCGACTGGGACCGGATCGGCGAGCTGAAGCAGTCCTTGTCGATCCCCGTCCTCGGCAACGGCGACATTTGGGAGGCCCACGATGCCCTGCGCATGATGCGTCACACGGGGTGTGATGGCGTCGTCGTGGGCCGAGGCTGCCTGGGACGTCCGTGGCTCTTCCGCGACCTGGCGCAGGTTTTTGCCGGGACGGAGCCGGATGATCCGCCACGCCTGGGCGAGATCGGTGAGGTCATGCTCGCCCACGCCCGCCTGCTCGCAGACTGGTGGGGAGAGGCACCGGCCCTGCGGGCCTTCCGCCGCCAGGCCACTTGGTACACCAAGGGTTTCCGCGGCAGCGCAGCGGCGCGCCAGCGTTTCATGACCGTCACGTCCTTGGCCGAGCTCGAGGAGGTCGTCCGCGCCCTCGATCCGAACGAGCCTTTCCCGGTGCATGCGATGCGCGTGCCCCGAGGCAAGTCGTCCGGCACCCAAGAGGTGAGCCTGCCGGAGGGCTTCCTGGACGACCTGGACGACGCCACGCCGCCCATCGAAGAGTCGTTCGTGGAAGGCGGCTAGTCGCCTCGACTTGCACTCGCGCAGCCCGGGCGGATGATGCTCGTCATGAGCGCCGTCGTTCGCGACAGAGTCGCTTGGCCCATCCTGGGGGCGCTTTTGGCCAGCCATACTCTGGCCGGCTGCGCCCAGACGGCGCCCGCCGCCGCTCCCAAGGAGCCCATCCCCTGCACTCCCCCGATCACGACGGAGCCGCCCCCCGCGGCCGAGGCACCGGTGATCGAGTCGCCACCGGCAGAAACCAGCCCAAAGCGTGTGACCCTCGACTACACCGAGATCGTCCCGCTCGACTCCGAGGAGACCGGCCGCAAATACGAGCTTTGGATCGCCCTGCCTCCATCCTACGCGGCCGAGCCCGAGCGAAAGTACCCCACCCTCTACCTACTCGACGGCCAGTGGGACTTCACGCTGGTCCGCGCCCTGGCGGGCGGCCTGCTGTTCGATCAGGTGGCTCCGGAGTTCTTGATCGTCGGCATCACCTACGGCGGCGAAAACCCGGACTACGCCACGCTCCGCGCCGAGGACTACATCCCGACCCGCGCCATGAAGGAGGGCGAGACGTGGCCGAAGGGCGGCGACGCCGGGAAGTTCTTGAGCTTCCTCGAGCACCACGTGCTTCCGCTCAGCGAACAGCGCTACCGCGCCGACCCGGGACGCCGCATCCTGGCCGGGGCGAGCTACGGCGGCCTATTCACGCTGTTCGCCTTGTTCGAAAGGCCCGAGCTCTTTCAGACCTACCTGGCCCTCAGCCCGTCGGTGGCCTGGGACGAGCGCTGGCTCTTCCGCCGCGAAGCGGAGTTTCACCGCACGCATCCACGCCTCGAGCGCCGCATTTGGCTCAGCGTGGGAACCGACGAATGGCCGGATTACACGGCCGCCAATCGCCAGTTCTTCGCTCAGTTCGAGCGGAGCCACTACCAGGGCGCCACGGTGAAGGTCAGACTGATCGACGGGGAACACCACGCGGGGAACAAACCCGAAGCGTACAATCGAGCCATCCGTTTCGCGTTCGAGCACGACTCGGCCCAAGGTGGCCGTTAGAATCCGCCACGAAAGCGGTCGAGCTTGCGCCGATCCTGCTTGGTGGGGCGGCCGAGGCCACGCGGTCGCACCGGCAGCCCGAGATCCTTGGGCGGAGGCGGAGGCGAATGGTCCTCGTAGAGGGCGCGCGCAGGTACCGGACCGAGCCGCTTGTCGGCCAAGGCGAGGATCACCAGCACGACCGGACCGCGCGGCGCACGCGCCTCGATGCGGTCGCCGACCTTGACCAGGTGGCTCGGGCGGACGGTCTGACCGTCCACCTTCACGTGATTGCCGTTGCACGCTTCGGTGGCCAAGGTCCGAGATTTGAAGATGCGCGCCGCGGTGAGCCAGCGATCGATGCGAACCGGGACCAGGGACACGTCAGTAGCCTTCCGCGAAGACTTGGCTCGGGGAAACGCCGAAGGCGCCGAGGGCCGCCTGCACCTCCTGAACCATGTCGAGCTTGCCACACACGCAATAGCGCTCGGCCCGCGGCAGCTCCACCACGTGGTCTTGCACGTATCCGAGCCGGCCACGCCACCCGGCTCCCGGCTGGGACAAGACGGGGCGGTAGTCGAGCTGGCCGAGCGCGCGCCAACGTTCGAGCTCCTCGGCGTAGAGCACCTCCGACTCGGAACGGAATCCGACCAGAAGCGTGAGACTGGGCGCCGGCGCGCGCCCCGTCTGCTCGAGCAGCACGGCCCGCAGCGGGGCCACGCCCGTGCCAACTCCGATCAGGGCGAGTGAGCTCACGGGCTCCGGCACGGCCGCGCGTCCAGCGGGCTGGGACAACCAAACCTGCCCACCCGGGGGGAAGGCTGGCGCGTCGTCGCTGTCCCCGACGCAGAGCTCGATGGTCCCGCGCGCGCCGGGCACCGAGGCGAGCGAGTAATAGCGCGCGCCCTCGCCTTCCTCCCGCGGCGAAACCCCCACGTGTTGCCCGGCGCTCCAGGTGTAGACCTCACGGACGTGAAGCTCGACGGCGCGGACCCGTGGTGACAGGCTTCTCACGTCCACCACCGTGGCTGCTACCCTTGCGCTGACTCCACGCATCTGCCCCTCCCATACCATCATGAACTATTTCGGGCACGCCGTGATCGCGCACGCTTTCCGGCCCGAGCCGGCGTTCGTGCTCGGCGCCATGCTGCCGGACCTCTTGCATCTGACCGAAGAACCACTGGGCGAGCTGGGCGACACGGCGCTCGAGCAGGGGGTCGCCTTTCATCAGCGGACGGATTCCGTCTTCCACGCTTCGCCGACCTTCGTCGCCTGGTGTCGTGAGGCGCTCGATCTTGCCCGGCGCGCCGGCGTCAGCAAGGGGCCCGCCCGCGGCATGACGCACCTCGTCGTCGAGCTGATCATCGACGCCAAGCTGGCGCTGGTGCCGGTCTGGCAGGATGCGTACATGAATGCCCTGTCGAGCCGGCCGCGGGCGATTGCCACGCGCTCCCGGCTGGCCGAAGGACTCGACTGGCTCCGGGCACGCGGGCCAGGGCTCCACAACACCAGTGCAGAGCGGCTGCGGCGCGCGCTCGGTGCGACCCTGGGCCGCCGTCCGCGGCTAGCGCCGACCGAGGTCGAACTGGACGCTGCGCTGTCCGCCTGGGCCGGGCTGCCAGCCCTGGTGGAAGCGGACCTTCCGGCCCTTCTCGGCGACCTCGCGTCCTTGTTCACGGGCGTCCGAGAGACTCAAACGGCAGATTTCGTGAGGGAGCTAGGGGCGCTTTTGCCCCCGCGTCAGGGCGACTAGGCTCGGGGCCATGACGAGTCACCTGCACATGATCACCCGGCTACGCCGGATCAGCCTGGCCGTGATTGCCGCAGTTGCGGCGCTCTGCTTGTCCCCCGATGCGGCGCACGCCGAAAACCTCATCAAGCGCCCCGGCGCGCACAATCACTACAAGTTCGAGCTCGAGCCGCAATTGGCGGTTTGGTACGGCTGGGGCAACGGCAACAATGCCGAGGTCGGCCCGGGCCTTCGCGCTTCGATCCCGTTCATGCACAACGGGCCGATCGACACCATCAACAACAACATCGGCATCTCGTTCGGGGTCAACACGTTCTTCCCGAACAACGGTGTGCTCTTGGTGCTGCCGGTTGCGTTCCAGTGGAACTTCTACTTCACCGACATCATCAGCGTCCTAGGCGAAGCTGGTGTCTCGACCAACATCTGGACTGGCGCAGGCGACGCGTTCGATCTCGATCCGCTGTTTCAAGGCGGTGGCCGCTTCCAGTTCGGAAGGATCGGCGTCTTGGTGCGCTTGGGCTATCCGATGGTGTCCGTCGGCTGCAACATTCAGTTCTGAAAGTCCCCTTTTGCGCGAACCCGCCAGTAGCAACATCGCTCGCACCGTCTTTGCGGACCTGCGCAAACAAATCCTTTCCGGCAAGCTCGCGCCCGGGGAACGACTCCCCGGCGAGCGCGAGCTCGCCGCGCACTATCACACCAACAGAAACACGCTGCGCGAGGCCGTTCGCCGCCTGGAGCAGACCAACCTGGTGACGGTGCGGCACGGTCAGGGCGTGACCGTGGCCGATTTTCGCCGCACGGGCACGATGGAGCTCTTGGCACCGTTTCTGGAGAGCTCCGCGGACTATCCGGAAATGGCGCACGTCATTCAGGATCTCTTGCCCGCGCGGATGATCGTCCTGGAGTACGCGGCCCGGCTTGCCGTCCAGCGTGCCGACCGGACCGACATCGAACGCCTCCGCGACATCACCGATCTCATCGTCTCGGCCACCGGCACCGCCGATCCGTCGGTCATCGCCAAAGGCTTCCAGCGCTGGCTGGAGGCGCTCGTCGACGCCTGCCATTCCGTCACGGTGCGTTGGGTTGCCAATCCGTTTCTCGACGCATACCGCGAGCTGCTCGAACGCTTTCCCCACGTTTGGGTGCTCGATGCGAAGTTCCCCCTGCATCTGAAGCGCTTCTTGGCCGCGCTCGAGGCCGGAGACGAAGAGAAGGCGCTCGGAGCGCTGCGCAACTACTACGCAAGATCGACGATGCCGTGCGCCAGACTTTCGGCCACCTGGCGCACCATGAAGTGCGCAAACCCTGAGCCCGACGGCGAGGCCCCATGAACGTGCTCGTGGTGGGCTTGGGCTACGTGGGCGGCCCACTCGCCGCGGAGTTGGCACGACGCGGCCACCAAGTGCTCGGCCTGCGACGCGGGGATGGACCTGCACCGGAGAGCGTACGCGTGGTCCGCGCCGATGTGACCGCCCCGGAGGCCTGGGACCAAACGCCGGGAGACGTCGAGCAAGTCGTCGTTCTGCTCTCGGCAGGCCAGCGCAGCGAAGCGGCCTACGAGCGGACTTACGTCGGGGGCTCCCGCAGCGTTCGTGCTCGTTTTCCGCACAGTCGCCTGCTCTGGGTATCGAGCACGGCAGTGTACGAAGGCGACGACGCTGCCAGCGTGACCGACGACACGCGAGCAAGCGCCACGAGCGGGACAGCGGCCATCTTGGCGCGTGCAGAACACGAGGTCGCGACCGGGCCTCACCTCATCGTGCGACCGAGTGGCATCTATGGACCGGGGCGCACGACGCTGCTCGAACGTCTGCGAAGGGCCGACATCACCCCAGAGGAGCGAGAGGTCTGGACGAACCGCATCCACCGAGAAGACCTGATCCGCGCCCTCACCTTCTGCATCGAGCGCCCAGAGCTCGAGGGCACCTTGCTGGCTTCCGACCGTGAGCCCGCACAGCTCGGCACCATGCAGGATTGGGTCCTCTCCAAGCTCGGGGGCGTTCCAACCGTCGCCACCGCTGCCGCACGCGGTCCCCGTGCCGGCGCTGAGCCCCGCCGCAGCCGCCGCATCCAGCCGACCCGCCTCTCCGAGCTCGGCTTTTCCTGGCGCTACCCGAGCTACCGAGACGGCTACGCCGCGCTCCTCGACCTCTAACGAACGCCAGTCTGCGACGCGAACGGCGCTTCGCCGCTCTCCCGTGACGATTGACTAGAGCACAGACGCAAACTATGCGCGACCGCTTCTCCGGTTGATCTGATTATATCAATCATTTTGAATAGATGAATCCAGTCTGTCACCCCTGAGCCTGCCCTCCCCCGCATCAACATGCGGGTAGACAGATAGTCATTTTATCTGATACCGCTGTGACCCACAGGGGTGGCCAGCCGGGGCTGGTGCGCCGAAAACATTTCAACGAGGTCGAGACTGGGATGACGAGGCAACGAGCGCGAAAAGGTTCCTGGATGAGTCGCAGCACACTCCTGCTGATCGGCGGCACGATGGCCGTGGCGGGCGCGTGTAGTAGCGGGGTGACCGACGCCCCGAGTGACGGCGCGGGCGGTCAGAATACCGACGGCGTGGACGGCTCCGACTCCCCCTCGGACTCCGGAGGAACGATCGGAAGCGGCGGCCACGGGAGCGGCGGAGACGTCAGCCAGTCCGGCGGCCTCGGCGGTCTCGGAGGCTTCTGCGGGTTCGGGGGCTTCGGCGGTTCGCACGCAGGTGATCCAGTGAATTTCCGAGTGCCGCCCGGTGGCGGCTCGGTCGACGTGACCCTTCCTGGTGGAGGGTCCCTCTCGTTCACGTTCCCGGCCAGCGCCGCGGGTGAGGACATCGAGCTCACACCGGGCACGGCCAGTGATCTCGGCTGGCCCGACGGGACGTTCAGCGACGTCATCCACATGGAGCCGGATGGCACCGTTTTCGACGATCCGGTCGTGGTGACGCCATCGAGCAACGACGTCCTGGTGTTCAGCTACCCCACCTCGAGCGAGCCCGGACCGGCCGAAGGCCTGCTGCTCAGTGACGACGGAGAGGGCGTGCTCCTGCACCACTTCTCGACACTCGTCGTCGTTCCGCCCGACATGTCCTGCCTCTCCCAGAGCGGCTGGGTGCCGACGGACGACTCCGACAGCTGCACCGAAGGCACCGCAACGACGCGGATGAACTTCACGTGCAAGGCCTACCAGTTCTGCCTTTTGATTGAGGCAACCTGCTGTACCGAGCCGGGCAACGACGCCTGCAAGTTCGGCGACCCCGGCCTCACCGTCAGCTACCAGCCGCGCGATAGCAACGGGGGGCAGTTCCCGTACTGCGATCCCGCCGGCACCGGCGGCAGCGGCTCCGGCGGAGAGTCCGGCGCCGGTGGCAGTGCTGGTTCCGGCGGCAGCGGCTCCGGCGGCAGCGGCGGCTCGGTTGGCTCGGGCGGTTCCGGCGGCGGCTCGGGACTCGCAGTGACGAGCATCGACCCCGATGTGCTCGTGGCGGGCTCCTGCCCGCAAATGATCACGCTGCACGGAACCGGCTTCGATCCGGACGGGACGGCATTCGAGAACTATGACACGGCCCTCGACACGACCTTCATCAGCTCGACGGAGGTCGACGCGCTGCTCGAGGTCTGCGACGACAACCTCGACGTCGACAACATCGGCTACGCGAACCCGCTGTCGGGTGGCGGCATCGACTGGAACGGCCGCAGCAACATGTTCGATCTGACGGTCGAACCCGCCGGTACTGGCGGCGGCAGTGGCGGGAGCGGCGGCAGTGGCGGCTCCGGCGGCTCCAGCGGTGGCGGGAATCCGACCGTGACCAGCATCTCGCCGATGCAGCTGGTCACCGGGTCATGCCCGCAGCCCATCATCATGTATGGGACGAACTTCGCGCCCGGTGGCACCGCCTTCTTCCAGATGGACGGATCGCTGCAGACGACCTGGGTCAGCTCGACGGAGATCCACGCCGTCGTCGCCCAGTGCGATAGCTCCTACCAGGTCGAGATGATGGGCTACGTGAACCCGGCACAGATCGGCGGCATGGACTGGCAGAATCGCAGCAACCTGCTCGACATGACGCTCATCCCAAGCGGTCCCTGAACGGATCGCCATCCAATCGACGGGCGCCCCTCGGGGCGCCCGTTGCCTATTGGGCGCTCAGAGCGTCGCGGACGGCGTCGATCACTAGCTCGGGCTCATGCAAACGCGCGTAGTAGTGCGGTGCGAGGCGCAAGAGGCCATCCGGCATACTGGTCAGTACGTGGCGATCGCGCAGCCTCGGCACGAGACGGGTGATGTCCACGCCCGGCGGCAAAGAGAACGACAGAATGCACGACCGACCTTCCGGCCTCGGTGAGCGCAGCGAGGTGAACCCGAGCGCCACCATCTCGGGCTCGATGCGGTCGAGGTAGCCCTGCAGGTGGTCGAAGATCGCTTCTGGACCGAGCTCGAGAACCGGCGTCATGCCCGCCTCGAGCGCCACCAAGGGCAAGAGCGGCAAGGTGCTGCCTTCGAACACCGACACATCCAGCTTCAGAGGCCGATCCGTGCGCAGGTGGTCGGGTCCCTTGAACAGGAACCAGTCGCCGTCTTGATGGCTGAGCCAGCCCACCGACTTCGGCCGGAGCTCAGCAAGCAGCCGCGGCGAGACGTATAGGTAGCCCGAGCCTTCGCTCCCGAGCAGCCACTTGTGGCCACCCCCCGCCAGCGCCGACACCCCAGCGCCCACCGGATCGAGCGGCACCACGCCCAAGCCCTGAATCGCATCGACGAACAGGTGCGCGTCGTACTCCCGGCACAGCTGGCCGAGCTCGGCGACCGGCATGCGCAGGCCCGTACGAAACTGGACCTCGCTCACGGCGACGTAGCGCGCGCCCGCACGCAGGCGCGACCGCACGCCGTCGAGGTAGGCGCTCATCGACTCCGGGCGCAGCGGATCCACCGCGGGAAGGAGCGTCACCTGGGCCCCCGCTCCCGCAAAAGCCAGCTGCCAGGGCGTGATGTTGGCGGGAAATTCCTCGCGCAAGAGCACGATCTCGTCCTTTTGCGTCAGCTGCAAAGAGAGCGCGATGTCGGTCAAGCCGCGCGTGGTGCCCGATGTGAGCGCTAGCTCGGGGCGCGGCACCCCCAAAAGGTCCGACAGCTTCTGACGCAGGCGCTCGCGCTGGGCTTCGTAGGTCGGAAACGCCCGTGACCCCTGCGCGGCGAGATCGGTCACGGCGCCGAGAACGGCCCGCTCGACGAGCACACTCGCTGGCGAGATGGCCGCGTGAGCGAGCGACGCTTCGAACTCGAGCTTCGGATACCAGCTACGGTCGCCGAGCTTCGGCGCCGGCAGCTCGGGCGCCAAGGATTCACGGTACTGTCGAGCGCTCCCAGCGAGGTCCTGCGGCATTCGGGGAGGCTAGAACCAGCTACGAGCCCGCACCAGATGGCGGACCGTTTCCCTTGCTGCGATTGGCCCAGATTTCAGTGAGCTGCGCAAAACCGGCAGGATCGAGCTTTCCGGGGTGCCAGCGCTGTCCACTGACTCGTTCGGGAAATAGGCGCCCAGCCACGAGCTGACCGAGGCGCCGGTATGACTCCCACTGCGCGTCGTCGAAGTATTGGTCACCCGTGGACTGCTGGGGGAAGGCTTCGTACGTCGACTTGTAGTGAAGGATGTCCGCTGGCTCGTCGCCCACGAGCGACGGCTTGACCACGATGAGCCAGGAAACGGCCTCATTGTCGTCGCCGTAGGTGATGCGCCCGAGAGCGCCATGACAGCGACGTTTTTTGAACGCCTTCAGCGGCCCACGTGAATCCCGCTTCCGATGGACCGTCAATGATCGAATAAGATACTACGGACGCGCGCCCGGCCGACGGGCAAAAATGGAAGGCAAGAGGGGGAGTCATGATCATTTCCGTCGTCAACTATTCCAAGCGAGTGAAGGACCTCGAGCTCCAGGGCGTGCTCCGTGCCGTGCGGCGGCAGCTCGTCGAAGACTTCGGGCCCTATTGGCATCGCGAGGTGGGCCTCAGACTGGAAGGGACCGTGGGCCGCGAGGCCGACCTAGAGAACGCCACCGAGATGCGCGGCGACGCCGTGCTCTACATTCAAGACGAGGTGGGTGAAGACGATGCGCTCGGCTATCACGACCTGAACTTACGTGGCATCCCATACGGCTTCGTGTATCTCGACCTGTGCAAACAGCTCGGCGAAGAGTGGTCGGTGACCTTGTCTCACGAGGTGCTCGAGCTCGCCATGGATCCAGAGGCGAACCTTCTCGCCATGGGTCCGCATCCGGCCGATTCGAGCCGCATGGTCTACCACTGGTACGAGCTGTGCGACGCCGTTCAGGACGAGAAGTATCAGATCGACGACGTGTGGGTCTCGAACTTTGTCTTGCCGCTCTACTTCACGGAGAACAACGAACCGGGGAGCCGCAACGACTTCATGGGCAAACACCGGGGCGGCAGGGGCGTGCCTTCCTTCGGCGTCGCGCCCGGCGGCTACGTGGGCTTCTTCGATCCGGAGACGGGTGATCACGAGACGTTCGTCGCCCCGGATCCGAGGGCCATGAAGCGGCTCAAGATCAAGAACCAGGCTGGATGGGCACGGCGGGGCGTGCGCCATCAGGGCGAGCTGACGTCGGAAGTCGTGCGCCGTCTGGTCACCGGCTGCGCTGCGGGGCAGCCGCTGCCCGGACCGTGGTTCGAGGGCTTCATGGTGAGCATTCCGGCCCGACCGAGGCACACGCCCAAAGCCGAGCTCGAAGCGGCGGCCAAGAAGGTACTCGGGACGGGGTGGTCGAAGGATTGGACCATCCACGAGAGCAAGCTCATCCCGAACAAAGGGCCTGAGCTCGACTACGAGCTCGTGCCGCACAAGCGGGTCGAAGTGCCCAAGAGCCGGGTCTGGGAGCTGTACTATGACCTGCGACGAGAGCTGCCAACGGCCAGCGTGGAGCCGAGCTTCGTCTATCTGACGCCGGACGTCGACGCGCTCGCCGAGCAAGGCGCGTCCAGGCGCATGAGCGCAGCGCGTTCGGTCGACTTGGCGGAGAGCGTCGAGCCGGAGTGGTGCGCAAAGGCAATTCGGCTGGAGGGGGCCTGGAAGAAGGCGACCGGCGCCGGCGTTCGCATCGCACATCCCGATACGGGCTGGATCCGCCACCCGGAAATCCAGAGCCGCGACCAGGGAGGTCCGGTGCGTCCGGATCTTGGCCACGACTTCGTCGAGGACGACGACGATGCCGGGGCGGACCTGGATGATGACAACCTCTTGCCGGGAGGTCCGAATCACGGAACGGCCACCGCGAGCGTGATCGCTAGTCCCAGAGGTTCCCAGACGAGCAGCAAGACGGAATACGTGGTGGGCGTTGCACCCGGTGCCGAGCTCGTCCCACTCAGGGTTGGCAACAGCGTCGTGCACTTTTCGCTTCGTCGCGTGAAGAAAGCCATCGAGTACGCAATCGCCAACGGCTGCCACGTGGTGTCGATGAGTCTCGGGGGGCCCTTCCCGAGTCCGGCGCTGGAAAAGACGCTCCGCCTGGCGGCCGAACGTGGCCTCGTGGTGGTCGCAGCAGCTGGAAACAACATTCCGTTCCACGCCGTCGTGTTCCCGGCCCGCTACGCCGACTGCATCGCGGTCGCTGCGAGCAATGCAGAGGATCGACCCTGGTCCGGCTCGTCCCGAGGTAGCACGGTCGACATCACCGCTCCGGGCGAGTCCGTGTGGCGCGCCCTAGTCGAGAAGGACGGGACGGGGCGCCAAAAGTCCACCTCCGAGCGCAGCTCCGGGACGTCCTACGCGACGGCGCACGTGGCCGGCGTGTGTGCGCTCTGGATGGAGCATCACGGCTACGCTGCCTTGAAGCAAAAGTTCGGGGGGCGTCTTGCGGAAGCGTTCAAGTATATCCTGCGCAAGACGGTCCAAAAGGACCGTCCCCACCTGCCTGAAGGCGATTTCGTCGGTCTCATCGACGCCGATGCGGTCCTGCAATACCCGCTACGCGACGTGTCCCTCGCCGTGCGCGGGAGGGCCCGTGCTCGCACCCCGAAAAGCCCTGACACGCTGACGCCGTTCCGCGCCATCCTGCCGCACTGGGACGACGCGCATCTCAGAAATGCGCTCCAAGCGTTGCTCGGTGTGCAGGAGCGAACACTCGAGGGAACTCTGGCCTGGCACGGACCGGAGGTCGCCTTCCAGCTCGCCACTGATCAGCGCCTCTTGCGTGACTTCGACGCCGAGTGCCAGGGCATGAAGCGAGGGCGCCGGAGCAAACGCGCATCGTCGGTCGGACGAGACATGGAGAGCCTCCGCACTCGCTTTCGCACCATCTCGACCTCCTCCGACCTGCGGCTTGCCCTGGGTGGCAAGAAGAAGCGACCCCTCGCTCGCGGCGCCGAGCCGAGGCTCGAGCGGGAGCTTCGAGCCGCCAAGGAGCACATCAAAGGGCTCGAGAAACAGCTCGGCCAGAAAAAAGGAGCCCACGCCGGTAGGGTTCGCGCTAAGAGTGATTGATGGGGGCAAGCGCTTGAAGCGTCTGACCGCGTGGGGCGTTGCTCTGACGCTCGCGGCTGCTTGCACGGCGTCGCCGCCGTCTCCTAGGCCCACTCCCCTCGGCAAGCCCGCGGCCACCGGTGGCCAAAGCGGGAGCAGCGACGGGCCGCTAGTCCCCCTTCCGATCGAGGACATCGACCCCGGCTCCAAGAAACCAACCTGCGAGGAGATGGCCACCCAGGTGGACGAGGGCTGCCAAGGATACTTGGGGCCCGTCGAGTGCATTCGGGTGACGTCGCTCGAGCCCAGCCTCGAGTGTGTGGATCCGCCGCTGGGCTTCGGTGGCGGCGTCCAGTCAGCCTGGGGCGGCGAGGGTGGCGTCGCGGAAGCCGGCAGCGCGGGCCAGGGTGGTGAAGCGTCCCAGCCGCTTCGCTTCGCAGCCTGCCCAGCCTACGACGTAGGAGGCAGGTGCTTCACCGTACGCTGCGTCGACTCGGCCCGCCTCTTCCCAGACGGCAGCGCCGAGTGTTGCTACGCGCTGCAAGGGTTCACCTGCTTCTGACTGCCAGCCCGGCTCGGAGCTCCCGGCCGCAGGAAGGGGGTGCCGAGGCACTCCGGCTGCGGCCTGGATGCACGGCGACACGCAACGGAAACCTGCTCCGACCCCTGCAAGACCCAACGCTTTGCCCAGAATCCGGGACGGGGTACATGCCCCCGCAAGGAACCCATCATGCTCGAGGACTACAAGAAGCACGTCGCCGAACGGGCCGCTCAAGGCATCCCCCCCCTCCCCCTCTCCGCAGCACAGACCAACGAGCTCGTGAAGCTGCTCGAGGCTCCGCCACCGGCGATCGCGGAGGAGCTCCTCGGCCTCTTGGTCGAGCGGGTGCCGGCCGGTGTGGACGACGCAGCGTACGTCAAGGCGGGGTACCTCGCGGCGGTGGCCAAGGGAACGGCCAAGTCCACGGTCATCTCCCGCGCTCGCGCGGTGGAGCTGCTCGGCACCATGCTCGGTGGTTACAACATCGTCCCTTTGGTGGAGCTGCTCGACGATCCGGACCTGGCTGCGTTGGCTGCTGACCAGCTGAAGAAGACCTTGCTCATGTTCGACGCGTTCTTCGACGTCGAGAGTCGCATGAAAGCAGGCAATCCGTTCGCCAAGGCCGTCATCGAGAGCTGGGCGAACGCGGAGTGGTTCACCTCGAAGCCCGTGCTGGCGGATCGCATCGAGCTCAGCGTGTTCAAGGTCACCGGTGAGACGAACACCGACGATTTGTCGCCCGCGCAGGACGCCTGGTCGCGCCCGGACATCCCGCTCCACGCCTTGGCCATGCTCAAGAACCCGCGCGACGGCATCCACGATGCAGCCAAGCAGATTGCCGAGATCAAGGCGAAGGGCCTGCCCGTGGCCTACGTCGGCGACGTGGTCGGCACGGGATCCAGCCGCAAGAGCGCGACGAACTCCGTTCTCTGGCATTTCGGCGACGACATCCCGTTCATCCCGAACAAGCGCACCGGCGGCTTTTGCATCGGCGGCAAGATCGCACCCATCTTCTTCAACACCATGGAAGATTCAGGGGCGCTGCCCGTCGAGTGCGACGTCACCAAGATGAGCATGGGCGACAAGATCGTGCTCTACCCGTACCAGGGGAAGGTCGAGAACGGCGCAGGCGAGACCATCGCCACCTTCGATCTCAAGACGGACGTCTTGCTCGACGAGGTGCGCGCCGGCGGACGTATTCCGCTCATCATCGGTCGCAGCCTGACCAAGCGCGCCCGCGAGGCGCTCGGGCTCGGTCCCAGCACTGCGTTCAAGCTCCCGAGCAGCCCCGCCGACTCGGGCAAGGGCTTCACCTTGGCGCAAAAGATGGTCGGCAAGGCCTGCGGCGTGAAGGGTGTGCGCCCCGGCACCTACTGTGAGCCGCACATGGGCAGCGTGGGCTCGCAGGACACCACCGGCCCGATGACGCGAGACGAGTGGAAAGAGCTCGCTTGCCTCGGCTTTTCCGCCGATTTGGTGATGCAGTCGTTCTGTCACACCGCCGCTTATCCCAAGCCCGTCGACATCGAGACCCAGCACACCCTTCCGGACTTCATCACCAACCGCGGCGGCATCTCGCTCCGTCCGGGTGACGGCATCATCCACTCGTGGCTCAACCGCATGCTCCTGCCCGACCAGGTGGGCACGGGCGGCGACAGCCACACGCGCTTCCCCATCGGCATCTCCTTCCCCGCCGGCTCCGGTCTGGTCGCCTTCGCAGGCGCCCTCGGCGTCATGCCCCTCGACATGCCCGAGAGCGTGCTCGTGCGCTTCAAGGGCAAGATGCAGCCGGGCGTCACCCTGCGTGACCTGGTCAACGCCATCCCCTACGCGGCCATTCAAAAGGGCCTGCTCACGGTGGCCAAGCAGGGCAAAAAGAACGTGTTTTCCGGCCGCATCTTGGAGATCGAGGGCCTGCCGGACTTGAAGGTCGAGCAGGCGTTCGAGCTCAGTGACGCCTCGGCCGAGCGCTCCGCCGCCGGCTGCACCATCAAGCTGAACAAAGAGCCGATCATCGAGTACCTCGAGTCGAACATCGTCATGCTCCGTTGGATGATCGCCGAGGGCTACGGCGACGTGCGCACCATCGAGCGCCGCGCCCAGGCCATGGAAGCGTGGCTGAAAAACCCCGTCCTGCTCGAAGCCGACAAGGACGCCGAGTACGCCGAGATCATCGAGATCGACATGGACCAGATCAAGGAGCCGCTGCTCGCGGTGCCCAACGATCCGGACGACATCAAGCCGCTCAGCGCCGTCGCCGGCAGCAAGATCGACGAGGTCTTCATCGGCTCCTGCATGACGAATATCGGCCATTTCCGCGCCGCGGCGACCTTGCTCAAGCAGTACGGCGAGCCGGTGCCGACGCGCCTGTGGGTCGCTCCGCCGACCAAGATGGACGCGGCCCAGCTGATGGAAGAAGGCTACTACAGCATGTTCGCTACCGCCGGCGCGCGCACCGAGATGCCCGGCTGCTCGCTCTGCATGGGCAACCAGGCGCGCGTGGCCCCCGAGTCGACCGTGGTCTCCACCTCGACGCGCAACTTCCCGAATCGTCTCGGCAAGGGCGCCAACGTGTACCTGGCCTCCGCGGAGCTCGCCGCCGTCGCCTCGATCCTGGGTCGCTTGCCGAGCGTGGAGGAGTACCAAAAGTACGCCACCAACATCACCTCGATGGCGCCCAAGCTCTACCGCTACCTGAACTTCGACGATCTGCCGACGTTCACGGAGAAGGCATCGAAGGCACATTTGCCCGTGCTCGGCTAAAGCCCGCCCAAGCCGATTCGCTGCGCAGAAGGGTCGATTCGTCGTCCCGGCAGCGCTGCGCTAGAAGCCTGTCCGAATGTCCATCACGATCATTCGGACGGACTTCATGCCGCCCGCTGCGGCTCTGGTCGCCCAAGCGAAAGAGGCGCTGACCGGCGCCGGCATCGTCATCCTGCGCGGCGCCGTGGAGCCGGAAGTGCTCGATGACGCCAGGCGGGCCATCGACACCGACGCGGCCCAGCGGCTGCGGATCCGCGTGGGCGACGGCCGCTACATGAGCACGCTCGACTTGAACCCACCGTTCGACCGGCCAGAGCTCTTCGCGAGTCCCCCCCTGCTGGCGATCGCACGCGCCACCTTGGGAGTGGACGTGATCATCAACAGCCTGACCGTCGTCATTGCGCTACCGAGCGCCGAAGCGCAACGGCCCCACGTCGATCATCGGATGCTGTTTCCGACCGACGAAGCTGCCAGCATGGCGGCTCCTCCCTACGCGCTCACGGCCATCATCCCCTTGCTCGATCTCGATATCTCGACGGGCAGCACGGAGGTCTGGCCGCGCGGCCCGCTCATGGCGACGCCCGATCTATGGGAGAGCAAGCTCCCCGGCTCGACGGTCCTGCCCCTCATGCTCGGCGACGCTGCCGTCATCGACTACCGAGTCTGTCACGGGGGCACGGCCAACCCGGGAGCCATCCCACGTCCCGTCCTCTACATCGTCTACAGCCGTCCCTGGTTCCGCGATTCGGAGAATTTCAGCGAGATCCCAGCATTGCGCGTGAGCGCCCGGCATCTGGCCAACCTGCCAGCTCAATACCGCTCGCTCTTCGCCAGTGCCGCAGCAGGGCACCTGCAATAGCTCAGGTCGCCTTGGCGAGCGGAACGGCACCTTGGTGTCGGAGCCACTCGAAGGCCTCGCCGTACTCACCGAACAGTTCGACCGTGACGCCGCGCTTGGCGTAAATCTTCACGAGCCGCTTCATGTTGGCGGTGCCGAGGGCATCAGCCGGCGGCAAGAGCGCCCAGTAGCGCCAGCCCGCTTTGACGGCTTGTGGTGACCAAACCGTGTCGCCCCATTCATGGTGCGACTTGGGAACGGCGCCGCCTTTGCGATCATCCGACAGCCATTTGACGGCCTTGTGTTCTTTCATCAGCTCGAGGCCGCGCAGCAGCACCTGCTCCAACGTGTCGAGCCCCGGATAGGCGTGCATCTCGTGGTGAACGATCTTCTCGATGGGATGATAGTGGAGTGACATCCGGGCGGTCTCGATGATCGTCTCACGCATAAGCTCAGAATAGCACCCGGCGGTAGTCCCTAGAACCGTGTGAGCGACTCACACCGACGGAGGGCATGTGGGTCGATGTGGCCGCCCGTCGAGGTTCTGCTCGGAGGCCACCCCGGGTATCCTGCTCCGCGATTAGCGAAGGGCTCACGCACGAGGGCGAAAAGCGATGCGAACCAAGCTTGGGATAGTGGGGATCTTCGGGGCAGTTTTGCTGGCGAGCGCCTGTTCCGGTGGCGAGGGCGACGCCGACGGCGGGACGGGAGGAAGCGCCACGAGCGGCGGAGCCGGAAACACCGATGGCTCGGGCGCGACCACGGCCACCGGCGCTGCTCCTTCGAGCGGCGGCTCGAACGACGGGAGCGGTGGGAACAACCAAGCGGGCACGGCGGGCGAAGGCGGCGACGGAGGCAGCGGCACCGAGCCCGACGCGCCGCCCGGCTGCGACGAGCCGATTTGGGATCCCGGCGACTTCAGCGAGGTCTACGAGGTCGGCCCCGGACAGGATTTCGAGACTCCGTCGGACGTGCCCTGGGAGAGCATCGGACCGGGGACGCTCGTGCGCATTCATCGGCGCGATACTCCGTACGCGGACAAATGGGCCGTCGCGGTCGCCGCGACGGAGAACGAGCCGGTCGTAGTGCTCGGAGTCCCCGAGGACGGCCTTTTGCCAGAAATCACAGGGGTCGATGCAGTGACTCGGCCGGAGCTCGATTACTGGAGCGACACGCGCGGCATCATCAAGATCGGTGGAAGTAGCGTCCCGAACTTGGAGAACGCTCAGCACATCTTCATCGAGTGCCTCGATATTTCGGGCGCCCGCGACACGAACACGTTCACCGACGACGCCGGTAGCGCCCAGACCTACGACGCCAACGCGTCGACCATCTACGTCGAAAATGGCGCCCACGTCACACTGCGCAACAACGCCTTCCACGACTCGGGCAACGGCCTCTTCGTCGCCAATCAGAGCAGCGACGTCACCGTGAGCGGGAACCACATCTGGGACAACGGCAACCCGGACAGCATCTACGAACACAACAGCTACACCGAGGCCCAGGGCATCACCTTCGAGTTCAACCACTATGGGGACCTGTGCTCCGGCTGCCCGGGAAATAACCTGAAAGATCGCTCGAGCGGGCTCGTCATTCGCTACAACGTCATCGAAGGCGGCAATCGGGCGCTCGACCTCGTCGACTCCGACTACGAGTCGATTCGTGGCGCCCCGGACTACGACGACACCTTCGCGTACGGCAACGTCCTCATCGAAAAGGAAGAAGGCAACCGCCAGATCGTCCACTACGGCGGCGACGGCGACGAAGCGAACTTCCGCACCGGAACGCTCTACTTCCATCACAACACCGTCGTGTCCGAGCGCTCGGACCTGGCCGTCTTGGTGCGCCTCTCGAGTGCCGATACGCACTTCGCGGGCTACGACAACGTGCTCTTCTCGACGTCCGGAACGATGGCCATTCTCGAAGACGCAGGCACGGCCGTCCTCGAAGGCAACTGGCTCCCAGCGGACATCGAGGAGGGCTCGCCGTCGCTCTCCGGCGCCATTTTCCTAGGAGAAAACACGCTCGGCGACGACCCGGGGTTCGTCGATGCGGCAGCCGGCGACTATTCGCTCTTGCCGGATTCCGAGGCGAAGGGCATCGCGGTCGATCTGCCGCAGGAAACGGCATCCCATCCCGCTATCTGGGAGCCCAATTCAGATGGCGCGCCAACCGCACGAAGTGCGATGACTTCGGCGGGCGCGTACGAGTAGCGCCTACTCTGCCGCCGAGACCACATTCTCTCGAATAATCCGCGGGTGTCGCGCCGCAATTCGAAGGAGCGCCAACGCTGGGCCCTCTGGCCGCCGGCGATCTTGCTCCCAGTTGCGCAGCGTGGCGACGCTGATGCCCAGCGCATCGGCAAACTGAGCCTGCGTCAAGGCAACGAACCTTCGAAGTGCGATCACATCGGCACCCGTTTCGAACTGACCCTTCATGAGGCGACGACGAACCCGACCCGGGATGGCCCGAGCTAGCTGCTCGTCGGTGAGCTCGGGGATGCTAGTCATCGTTGCTCCTTCGACCTCTGAAAGGCGGCTGCTTCACGCTTCGTCGCAGGCCTCGCGCTGATGATACGAACGACGTTGTCGTCGCGTTCGGTCCAGACCACGGTGATGACTCCTCGCGGAATCTGCCCAATGGCGACGAAACGGTCCTCGAGCTCCGAGTGGCGATCATCGAAAAGCTCCAGGTAGTCGTCAGAGTGGAAGACCCCGCTGGCTTCTTCAAACGAGATTCCATGCTTTCTCCGGTTCGCGAGGTTTTTTGCCTCGTCCCATTCGAACTGAGCCGGTTCAGTGTGCGCCATTGGCGTAGCCGATCAAGCGCCCCGAAGCGCTCAATCTGACTCGGCCCGTAAGTCCAAATGTTTCCACCCAAACGTGGACCTGGACTAGACCGGCCCCGCAAGCACTTCCGCCGTCAGCCGGTCGAGGTTCTGCTCATTGGCCGGCACGACGATGTGCGCAATGCCCCGCGCGACATCGGGCTTTTCGAACTCCTGCACCCACGAGACCGTCGTCCCGCCGTCGATCGGCGTGAGCGTGATCGTCAGCCGATATTTCGGCAGGGAGACGTGCTCGACCACGACCTTCCGGCGCGGCTCCACCTCCACGAACGTGCTCTCGTTGTCGTAGTCGCGCCCATCCGGCCCGTGCATCACGTACTTCCAGCGGCCGCCCGTCTCGAATTCGGGCCAGGCGCGCTGGGTCCGTGAAGGCGGCGAAGATTTGCTCGGGTGACGCGGGGACGAGGCGAGAGGTTTGGAAGGGGGGCATGGGGATCGGCGGCTGGTGGATCACCACAATCTGGACAGCAAATCCTTCACGAGTCGAGCGAACGAACGGATCGATTCGAACACTGTTGCTAGGTTTGCAGCTCCGGAGAGCCAATCTGTGCGCCCCTGCCTTTGTCGACCGAGGCGGGGCGGCTCCCTCACCTCGATGGCCCGCTGACAAGCCCGGAGCAAGTTGCCCGCGATCTCGACGCTGCCGCCCGCTGGCACGCTGATTCCGGTCTCAGCGCCGCATATGTTGTTGCCGGTGATTTTCATGGTCATGGTTTGCTTTCCGACGCGGCACGCCAGATGCGCGCGTCCAACTGGCCACCCAGTATTCATAATTGGTTGAACCAGTTGCGTCAAGCACTGTCGACTCGCCGGCCGGCGCCCTTTAATCTGCAGGTTTGATGAACCGTCAGGCTCGCCGGGCGCTTTGGGTCAGTTTTCTCGCTTCTCTTCTCGTGGGAGGTGCGTGCAGCGACGGAAGGGAAATCTGTGACGATGGCGTCGACAACAACGGCGACACCCTCGTCGATTGCGACGATCCGGTGTGCGCGCCAGACCCCGAAAGCGACGACAACTCCTGCCGCTTTCCCGAGGAGTGCAGCGGCGGTTGGGACGAGGACGCTGACGGCCAGACCGACTGCTCCGATTCGGACTGCGCCGGCGAGCCCGAATGCTCGGAGGATGGGCTCGGCGGTATGGGCGGCGAGGAGGCCACTGGCGGAACCAGCAGCAGTGGCGGCTCGGAGGCTGGTGGCAGCGACAGCGGCGGCGCTCCGAGCGGAGGCTCCGACAGCGGCGGCAGCGGCGGCACCTCGGAAGGCGGCCTTGGGGGTCTAGGCGGCGATACGTCCGACACCGGCGGCTCCGACGGTTCCGGCGGCCTCGGCTGCACCGGTTGCAGCGGTGGCTCCGGTGGGTCGGGCGGCTCCGGCGAGACGGGCGGCAGTGGCGGCGAGGGCGAACCAGTCTGCCCGACCTGGGGTGCGCTTCCGGAGACGAGCTACAACTACTGGGGCTCGCTCTGGGCCTCGACCGACTTCACCGCGTCGACGTGTCAGGCGGATGGCTCGGGGAACGACGCCATCTTCACCCACATGGCGCAGGCCAGCGGCACGCTCACGGTCCGCGGCTTCACGGACGTGGGAAACTTGGACCTCTCGATCAGGACGGTGTGCCACGATCCGAGCTCGGAGCTCGATTGCGCGGCGGAGGCTCTCAGCATCGAGGAGGTCAGCGCGACCGTCACCGCCGGGCAGCTGGTTTTCATCGTCGTCTCGGGCGCCACGTCGGCGGACGAAGGGGAGATGAACCTCGAAGTGGTGCTCGACTAGGCCTGGTGCTGCTCAGTCTTGCACCTTTTCGCAGCGATGCGTCTCGAGGTTGCACTGCGCCGACAAACCCTCCGGCACTGGCGACACGCATGCAGGACACAGGATCTCGGGACACGCCTGCTCGCCGACGAAGGTGAGCGAGCTCACGGCGATGTAGCCAGAGCCGTCGCACTCTTCACAACATTCGTTGCCATCGCGGAGGAAGCAGTCCTCGCCTGTCGCGCACGCGCCGTAGTCGTCGCGCACGTCGACCACGGCACAGTTGTTCTCGACGCAGCGCGCGATGAAGTAGTCGCGCGTCATGTCGACCTCCTCCACGTCCTCACAAGGCCCGCAATCGACCTCGCAGAGCGGACGGTCTTCGTAGGCTTGCCAATTCATGGCCACCAGCTGCGCCTCGAGAACGGGCTCGCAGGCGCCACAGCAACCGGCATAGGTCAGCGTGCAGTCAGAATGCTCCGTGCAAGCAGTCGCGGAGTCCCCGCCGGTCGCAGAATCACCTCCTGTGGCCGGCGCCCCGCCGGCCACGGGGCCCCCACCGATTCCCAGCGCACCACCCGAGCTCGGCGCCCCGCCTGTGCCGCCGCCTGTGCCATCGTCTAGGGCAGCGCCGTCAGTCCCGCCCCCCGCAGGGCCGTCGTCGCCGGTCGCGTCTTCGCTGGTCATTCCGCCGCAGGCGAGGGGAAGAACAGCCACGAGGAGCCCCAGGAGCCAACCTCCCCGTCCGCCGCGGCACTGCTCTCTGCTTCGGACCACACGGACTACCTCGCAAGGCTCGTGCCAGGATTCGTCACCCGCCGGTCACTCTGCGACCGAAATGCGGATCATGTACGGCTGGGAGACGATGTTCACGAAGACGTAGTCCAGCGTGACGCCGAACTCCCGCGCCTCAGAGAACCCGCTGTCCTCGAACAAGAGACCGCAGGCACTGCCGTCCTCCGCGATCCAGCCGAGGTTCTCGTCCAGCCAGTAGACACGGCCGTCCGAGTATTCGATGTTGGAGCTTGGAGCGACGCCGAGCGCCTCCACTTGGTCCGGGCTGCCCAGTGGGGACGCTTTCAGGATGTCATCGGCCACCCAGAATACGTGGTCCGCGGAGGCGGCGACGCTACTCAGGAGGCCCACCGCGTTGTACGGGCTCGCCGCCGTCCAGTCGCCTCCAGCCGAGAGCGTGTAGACGAGGTCGGTCTCGATGTCCGCCACGAACAGCGCCTCGCCTTGCCGCGCGAATCGCCGGACATCCATGGTCTCGTCGATCTGCGTCGGCTCGCCACCGGTCGCGGGCAAGGTCCACACACCAGGTTCGTTCGTCACGCTGAAGTAGACGGTATCGCCGACGACTTCGATGTATTCCGTCCTGATTTCTGGATCCGGATCCTCGTAGAGCACCTCGACTTCTCCACCGGCCTTGGGCACCCGCGCCACCCCGCGTTCGGTCGCGTAGTAGACGTGCGTTTCTGACGTCTTCAACCGTCCGCTGCCGGAGTCGAAGCCGAGGTCCGCCACCTCGTCCGATACGAGCACGGCTTCAAGGGAGTCGCCCTCAATCACGAAGAGGCCAGCGTCGTCTAGAACATAGACGTCGCTGCCGTCACCTTGGATGCCCCGTATGATGTACCAGGGGCCGTCCACCGCGTCGTAGAATTCGGCCGTACCCGGCAGGTCGTCGCCGAGCACCTTCGCCGGCGCGCATTCGGCGAACACGTCTCCGCCCGAGCCGCCCAAGTCGCCGCCACCAGCGCCGCTGCCGCCCGCTCCGTCGCCGCCGGAGGAGCTGCCTCCAGTTGCACTCCCACCCGTGGAGCTACCACCACTCGCGCTGCCACCGCTCGAGCTGCTGCTGCCACCGCTGGTCGTTCCGGCACCGCCAGAGCTGCTGCCGCCACTCTGCCCGTGGCCCCCAGAACCATCTGAAACCGCCTCGCCTCCGCAGCCGAAACCCACGACCCACGCCAGAACGCAGCCAAGCCGCGCTCCCCACCTCGAGCGTATCCTAAGCATAGTGACGTGCAGCATTGCACGGTCGAACCCTCGAGCAACGGTCCGGTCGGCCGGACAGAGCTTGCTCGGACAGCGCTTCCTTAGAACGCGGCGTTCGCTTCGGCGTCGAGAAGAATGGCGCCGCGGGTGACGACCTCTTCGCCTGGCTCGAGGCCACGAACGATGGCGGTGTGATCGGCGTCGCCGCGCCCGACTTCGACGGCGCGCGCGCGATACTGGTCGCCTTCGCCTTTCACGAACACGAAATATTCGTCCCGCCGCGCGAGCACGGCAGACGTCGGCACCCAGGCGGTAGCGACTTCCTGCCCGCGAATGGCGACCTGAGCGAACATGCCGGGGAGCAGCTTGCGCTCGGGATTCGAGAGCTCCACACGGGCGCGGGCCGTCCTCGCCGTCGCGTCGACGACCTCGCTCACGTACCCCACCTCGCCTTCGAACGACTGGCCCCGCAGCTCCGTGGTGATCACGGTCGCGCGATTGCCCACCCGCACGTAGGGCAAATCCTGCTCGAATACGTCGACCAGCACCCAAACGGTACTGAGATCGGCGATCGTCAAGAGCGGGCCGCCCGAAGCTGCGCCCACCGAATTGCCCACGCTGGCTGCCCGGTCCACCACCGTGCCAGCGATCGGGCTCTTCAGGGTGTACGCGCTGCCTTGCTGAGCCCCGCCGAGGGCCGTTTGCGCGCGGGCCGAGCGTTCTTCCTCCTCGCGAGCGTTGGCCAAGCTGGCGCGCGCCTGATCGACGTCCGCCTGGCTGCCGGCCCCTTGCGAGAGCAAGAGCTCCGCCCGCTCGGCCACCTGCTGCGCCAAGAGGCGCGAATGCTTGGCTTCGATGACGTCCGCGTTGATCGACGCGAGATCCGGAGAATCGATGGTCAGCAGTTTTTGGCCTTTTTCGACGGTAGCTCCGGTCGTCACTTCGATGGTTGCGATGCGACCGCTCACGGGTGCACCGAGCGCGACGACCTTGCGTTCGTCGAACGCGACGCGAGCGAACAGGTTGCGACTGGCGGTGAGCGGCGGCGCTTCTGCTGCCTCGACCTGGATGTACTCCTTGCTCTCCGGAGGGAGCGATACGACGCCGCTCGTGCGCATCTTCTTCGGCGCGGGCTTGGGCCGGTGGCAGGCGACTAGCGCGACCCCGAGGAGCACCCAGCACAGGACTCTCGTTTTCATGTTCGCCCTCCTCTCGATGCCCATTCGCGGAGAGAGATGCCGGCGGCGCGCCCGAGCTCGATCTCCGACATGCGCGCGCGGGCCGACAGCTCGAGCGCCCTCACCCGCGCCTCGCGCCAGGCGACGTGGGCCGCGGCCAACTCCAGGATATCGAGCTTTCCACCCTGATAACCGGCCAGCGCCTCGCGCAGCATGGCTTCACTGGCCATGTGGACCCGCGCGACGTAGCTCCGCTCCGCGTCGCGCCGGCGCTCGACCTCGGTGTGCACGCCGACGACCAGACGCTCGGCCGGCAGCAGGATCGCCTGCTCCTCCGCGCGGTTCTGTTCAACCCGATCACGCGCTGCGCTCACTTTGCCTTGGCCGCGATCCACGAGCGGCAAGGGCATGGACACCGCGCCGGAGAGGTCGATCTGCCCCGGCCCGTTGCCGAAGGCGGTTCCCACGGTGAGCGCAAACCCGGGAAAGACGGAGCGGCGCGCCGCCTCGACGGAGGCCTCGGACGCGTCGACGCGGGCGCGGGCGGACAGCACGTCGGGCCGTTTCTGACGCAAATAGTCCAGGAGCTCCTGCACCGGCGGCAAGGTCGGAGCTCCACCGAGCTCGAGCGCCAGCTGGCCCTGCAAATGCGCTCCGCCCGGTCCGACCGCGGCGAAGAAGGCGGCCTCCGAGCTCGCCAGGTCGGCCCAGACCGACGCTTGATCCGCCTCGGCGTTGGCACTGAAGACGGCCACGCTTTCCCGGTCGTAGTCCGGAGCAGCTCCGCCTTCGACGCGAGTGTCGACGATGCGCACCACCTCCGCCACGAGCTTCTTATAGTCGCCCGCGATCTCGACCACTTCACGACTGAAAGC
>Ga0247744_1000020_pt1 | contig 41840 bp, 38 predicted proteins | sample UWRJS154409C5_FD_180946 | JGI IMG/M metagenome (GOLD analysis project Ga0247744, IMG submission 180946) | Soil microbial communities from Arlington Agricultural Research Station in Wisconsin, United States - UWRJ-S154-409C-5 | ecosystem: Environmental > Terrestrial > Soil > Agricultural land... | reverse complement strand
CTCTGGAACCGGAGGTCGCGATCGCGCTCGAGCGCTCGCGCCATCCAGGCGTCCATCGAGAGGGGCAGATCGGGAGCAATGTGAGACGGTACAGGAACCTCGTCCGTACAGATCTTGATGAGCAGATCCCCGACGGCCTCGCTGTCGAAGGGGAGCCGACCCGTCAGGCATTGAAATGCGACGACACCGAGGGCCCACAGGTCGGAACGCAGGTCGATGGCTTCAATGCCCCGCGCCTGCTCGGGGCTCATGAAAAACGGCGTGCCAACGACCGATCCGGTCTGGGTCGCGTGAGACGCATTCGCGCCTTCGTCGGTGAACTTGGCGATGCCGAAGTCGACGACCTTGACCTGATCTTGCTCGTCTTCCTCGTCCCACATCAGAAAGACGTTGTCGGGCTTCAAATCCCGGTGGACGATCCCAGCAGCGTGCGCTTTCTGTAGGGCCCGACCGATCTGGCTGACGATGCGGGCCGTGGTGGCCAAGGGCAGACGCCCCAGGCGCTCCAGACGGTCGGCCAGTGACTCGCCAGACAAGTACTCCATGACGATGTACGGCCGACCATCCTTCATGACGCCGTAGTCGTAGACGTCGACGACGTGCTTGCTACGGAGCGATGCTGCCGCGCGGGCCTCGTTCTTGAATCGTGTGCGCGCCTCCGGGCTCTTGGCGGCAAACTCGCCGTCGATGAACTTGCAGGCAACCCGGGTGCCGAGCGTGACGTGCCGGCCTTCCCACACCGACCCCATGCCGCCTCGCCCGATGAGCCGGACGAGCTCATACTTGCCGGCTACGAGGTCGTCTTCGGACGGCGAACCGGACCCCTCACTGGGACCTTCCTTCAAGACGCGCTAGCCCCCACTTCGCACTCCGTGCGTTTGGCCACAGCTGAACTATTGCACGACAGCCAAGCCCCGGATAGCGGCGCCCGGGGGCGCTATTTCACGGCATTTCAGCGGGCCGCCACTACCGGCCGGCCGGGCGGAATGTCAAGTCAGCCGCGAAAATGGCGTGTAATCCCTTGCGTTCATCACCCGACATCAGGACCGCTGGACCCACATTGGGGTCCGCTAGAGTGGCCCCATGCGGGAAGCACGACAGCAGCTGCGAGCCATCGCCTGGGCGGTCGGACGGGAGGCCGAGGAGCCGAGCCCCGCGAGCCAGGTTCGCCCCATCACCCCCCGACCTGCCGACGCCACCCATCCGGCCGGCGAGACGGTCGCGCTCCTCGACTTCGAGGAAACGGAATCCGAAAGCCAGGTTCACTTCACGCGCGAGCAGCGACGCTCGCGCCGAAAGCGCAAAGTGCGTGCACGCAGCATCTACACGCCGCGACTCGCCAAGGACGAGCTCGAGCTCGGCAAGAAGCTCTTCCCCGACCAAGGGGAGCCGCGCCCGCGCAGCCGTGCGGAGTGCAAGAACGAGCCGCGCCCCTGCCCCTTCGTGTCGTGCCGCTACCACCTCTACCTCGACGTCTCACCACGCACCGGCTCCATCAAACTCAACTTCCCGGACCTCGAGGTCTGGGAGCTCGGAGAGTCGTGTGCGCTCGACGTCGCTGAGCGCGGTGGTGCGACCGTGGAGCACCTCGGCGCCATGCTCAACGTCACGCGTGAGCGCATCAGGCAGCTCGAAATCCGCGCGCTGACGTCACTTCACGAAGACTTGATGAAGACGGCGTAGCGACGGGAGCACGGGTCCGAACCCTTCTCGCCCTGGGTTCTGCAGTCGGCGCAGAATTGTCGACTGGGCAGCTCGAAGCGACCCGGGTACCCTTCAGGGCACGGTGCCCCCCTGGTTACAGAAGTCCTGGCAAGCGTTCGTCGCATCTGCCGACCCGGACGAACTGCTGGCGCAATCAGGCCCACTCTCGGTGCTGTTTGGCCCAGGCAGCTTGGTTGGAGTCCTCGTCGCCCTCGCGTACGTGCCTCCTCTGGCACGCATCACCGAGCTGCGCAACGTTCCGAGCTCGGCCGCGCTGATCGCAGTAGGGGGATGCTTGACGATCCTCGCCTGGAGTCGGGGCTGCCGCGGCACGATCGGTGCGCTGGCAACGCTGTTCGACAACGCGCACTACTCGGCGGGTCTTGCCCTAGCGGCGGCGTCGTGTCGCGAAGGCGTCGGCATCGCCCTGGCGCTGGTGCACGGCCTGATCTTCGCTGCAATCCAGGGGCGAACCTACGCACTGACCGGACTACTGGCTACGACCATGATCGCGCCTGTCCTGGCGGTCCTCGTCGCCTTGCGACCAGCACTGCCCGTGGCGGTCGTGTTGATCGCCTCACTGGCGCTGATGGTGTTCATCATGAACAGCACACGCACCCGTCGTCTCGAACGCGAGCGTGCCGTGCGCCTGGAGCAGGCACTCGGCGCTGCCGACAAACTAGCCGACGAGAGCGTACAGGCAGCGCTAACGACGACCCTCCTCACACTTGGGCACTTCCTGCATGAGCTCCGAAACTATCAGACGGCCATCGCCGTCAATCTCGAGTTCGTGACCATGCAGCCCGAGCTTGCCGCTGGGTCGCGCTCTGCGCTGTGCGAAGCCCAGGAAGCCCAACGCCAGCAGGCAACGCTGGTGCGCGACACCATCGAGTCCTTGCGCGGTCGTTCGAGGCAAGAAACCACCACGTTCCGCCTGGCCGAAGCGCTGAGATCCATGGAGAGCGAGCGGCGGTCGTGCACCCTCGATGTGAGCTCCGAAATCGAGTTCGAAATTCACGGCAACCAGGAGCATCTGCGCGTGGTGATGATCAACCTGATCCGCAACGCCGAGCAGGCCGGAGCGCACAGCGTGCACTGCGTGATCCGGGCCCAGCCAAGCGGCACCGCAGTCCAGCTCTTGGTTCACGACGACGGGTCAGGCATCCCCGAAGCACAACGCGCAGCCTTGTTCGAATCGTTCGCAAGGAGCACCAAGCCCGGCGGGAGTGGACTCGGACTCTATTTGGTGCGCCGCCACACCGAGCTTCTGGGCGGGCGGATCAGCGCGACGGTGGGACCGCTCGGAGGGGCCGGCTTCATCCTGAGCTTGCCGGGGCGCGCAATCGGGATCCCGGACCGTCACTCCTCACCCGCAAATGTGAAGCCTCTGTGACCAATAACGGAAACCTCGCAGTTGGGCCCGTACACGCCGGAAACAGCAGAAATCAGCTACGAAGAAGTTGGCCCGACCTCCGGCTGGCCGTCTCATCGAAGGCATGGCCCACACGGCTTTCAGCCATGCCTGGTCGGATTTCAGAAGTGAAGTCCAACTGCTCATTATCCAGCGCAACGAGCTGTTTGCTCGTTCGCTCGCCCGCTACTTAGGGGCTCACTACGCCAAGGTGCACGTCGTCAGCACGGCCGCAGCAGCAGAGCAGCTACTGCGTACGCCCGGTCAGTTTCACCTGCTGTGCGGTCACGCGCTCGGTCCCAGCGACCCTGACGGCGTCTCGTGCATCGTGCGTTGGAAGAGCGAATTCCCCGGCGTCCTGCGCGCGGTTCTAGCGACCGGTGCCGAAGGTCTCGCAGACCTGCCCGCTGCAGTCGACGCCCTGTTCATGAAGCCGAGCGAGCCCCGAGTTCTGCTCGAGCTACTCCAAGTTTCCAACCTCATTCACACCCCAACTCGAGAGCCGCACCTTGCGGCGAACAAGCAGCAGAGCGTTTCCAACGAGGACCTCATGAAGACCACCAACACCAAGACCAAAGCCCACGATCTCAAGACTCTCAAGGACAAGGCAGCCATCGTCGCCCGCCCGAGCGCAACGGCAGTTTCGACGGCGCAGGGCTTCACTGTCGCCTGATGGGACCCCAGGGGTGAGCACGCGCTAGGGCGCGGGCTCACCCACTGCTCTCTCCTCTCTATCCCAAGATGACCGTGCAAGAAGAGCGACTCTGCCACTTCGTACATGCCGTGCGCGAAACGACCCTTTCGCTCATCTTGGATGATCGCCTTGCCCCGGACCAGCAGGACCTCCTCCGTCGCTGCGTCAGTCGGTTCTTCGACCTGAGTGATGCGAACGACTGGGCGCAGCCGCTTGGCCTGCTCTACGCAACCTACCGGGGCCTGGGTGCCCCGACGACGCGGAAGGCGCACCTCGTTGGCGCCTTCCTGGTCTGCTATTTCACGGCAGGCGACGCGTTCGATGATATTCAAGACGCCGACCTCGCCGGCAAGGTCCTGGGCGAGACGAGCGTTCCAATCGCCATCAACTCCGCGCTCGCTCTGTTCTTGGTTGGACTGCGAGCGCTGAACGAAGGATCCCAGCTCGAGGCGGACCCCACGCGCCGCGCCGGGTACTTCGACGTGCTCAATCGCGCGTCACTGGTCGCGATCGGTGCGCAGCACATGGACCTGGCGGGCCTCGGCCAAGCACCCACGCCGGAAGCCGTGCTGGTGATGAACCGTGGGAAGGTGGCCTGTGTGTCGCTCGTGGCGGAGTGCGGTGCCCTCCTGGGCAACGCAACTCCGGCCCAGACGGCCATTTTCCGCGATTTCGGCAGCGACTTTGCCGCGCTGGTCCAGATCGTGGACGACGTTCGCGACGTGTTCGGCAAGGAGGAAAGCCCGGACCTCTTGGCGGGCAAGACCACCTACCCGATCGCCTGCTTCCAGACCGACGCGAGCCCCGAGGAGCTCGCCGAGTTCTCACTGCTGCGTACGGGCCTACCGGAGACCATCGAGTCCATCCGCGAGCTCCTGTGCACATCGGGGGCCCTCGACGCTTCAGCTAGCGCCGCGGAGGACCTACGGAGATCCATGTACGAGCGCCTCGTTGCTCTCGGAGCCCTGAGTGCCGAGCATCGGCTGCTGCTCTCGATCGTGGATGCCCTCGCTTCGACTCTCTATCAGCCAGAGCCACTATCCGAGTGGGCCGATCACCTCACACCGACCGGCCCCTTCCACGATGAGGTGCGTTCCGTGGCCAGGCGCTTCATGGCGCAGCTCGGCGAGGAAGCGCGCCTCGACCTACCCGAGCTGACGCCCTGGCACGCTCCGCTCTACCTATTCGAGCCCGGGACCAGGGTGATCCGTTACCCCGACCTCGAGGACCTGAAGCGCGAGGTCATCGGTCTCCTAGGCGAGCTCCTCCCGCTCGACACTGCTGGAGCAGAGAGTGCGATGGAAGCGGGCATGCCTCTGCTCCTGGCGCACGAGTTGTTCCACGCCTGGCGCCACACCGTGGGTCGCCTGTCGGAGGATGCTTGGCACGAGGAGTTCGTCGCCAACCGTCTGGCCATGGGCTACGCCCTGCGCTTCGAGCCCAAGGCGGCCCAGGCCACGGTGCAAATGAGCCGAGTCATCCTCGCGGCGACTACGGAAGAAGACGGCGAAGCAGCCCTGGTCGAGCGAGCTCGTCAGCAGGGGAAAGCAGCAGACTACGGCCTCTCCTTCCGTGGTGCGGCCCGCGTGCACGCACGCATGCTCCTCGACGCAGCTCGCGAGTGCGACTTCGACGCCGACCGAGCGCTCTGGCTCAGCGCCCTGCCCCCAACCGTCGCGGAGAGTACCGACCAGTTCCTCGCCGCAGAGTGACTGGCCAGCAGAGTGACTGGCCAGGAGCGCGAGCTCTCAGGTCAGCGCCTGGGCCGCTTCACGCAGGTACTGAACGAGCCCCTTCAAGTCGAGTGGCTTGGGGAAGATCGCGTCGACAGCAGGGCAGGACGGAATCGACGAAGACTTCGTCCCGCTCATCAGAATGACCTTCTTGATGAAGGGGAAACGCTCCCTCCATCCGGGAATGAGGGAGGTCGACGGCGGATGCTTCTCACCGAGCCAGAAGTCGCACAGCAAAAATGCCGGCTTGTGTGCGTCCATCATGGCGATGGCCTCGTCAGGCGTTTGGGCACCAAAGACGGCCGTCAGGTAGAGACCCATGTAGCGCTCGAGGGCGCGGAGCACTTCCTCACGGTCATCGACGATGAGCAGAGCGTGCGCCATTTTCTCTGGAGCGTTCATCGGGGTTCGGGATGGCTCGAGCGTCTATGCCCGTTGGACTTACCGAGCTTACGTGATGACACCAGGCGGCGCTATGGACGCGGGCGGCGGAGCTCGTCGCGGTCGAGCCGACGGTTCGCCCGATCGGTTGCGGTCTTCGGATTGCAAGATTGAACGGCAATGGACGCGGGCCCGTTACGCCGCTGAAATGTTGCAGGCCGAGGCCCGCGACCAGTGCTGGTTCGCACGACTCGCGTGGACCCAGTCGGGCCAGCCCACTCGACGCCGCGCGCGCTCGCGCGATGCGCTGCCAGGCTCCCGGGAACCGGTCCCAAAGCCCCGAGAACACCGCGCTCGGGCCGCCCTGCGGCCGTGACCCGTGGCCGGCGGCCAGGAAATCCGCTAGAAATGCCCAAGATGGTCTTGCCCGATTTCGCGGCACACGCAGGGCTGGAGGAGCGAAAGCCCTGGCGCTCGTACAAGGAACGCATCGCCAGTCTGGCAGCACGGATCGTCGAAGCGCAGGCCCCCATCCGCGTCCTGGATGGCGTGAAATGGGGTCCGCCCATCTACGAGGCCTTCAGGAAGTCCGGCTTCAGGACCTTGCCGCCGATCGAGTATCCGCTGAGCTCGTTCAGCTACGATCCGGCCAAGAAGAAGGCCGAGCTGAAAACGATCGAGGAAGACATCCGCCATGAGCTCGGCGATGACGATCCGATCGTCAACATCATGTGCGCCACGGCACGTGAATATCGCCTCGTCGTCGAAATGCTCGAGGCGCGAGGCACACGGCGCTTCTACGAGCTGTCACGTCAGCTGTACGGCTCGGCGATGGACCACTTTGCCGACGGTGGGACGACGGTCAAGGACGTCGCCCACGACCTGTACGCGATCCTGACCCAGACGGACGATTCGCTGCTCGGACCGAAGCAGGCACGCGACATCACGGCCGAGAACGCGGTGGAGATCCTGAACAAGCGCCTGTCCGAGGTGTTCGGCGACGGGCGGGTCCGCGTCATTTTAGACGACGGCATCGTGGCCGACGCAGCCGCGGGCAGCGACTACGTGAAGATCCGTGCCGGAGCCAGCTTCAGCAAAGACGACTTGCGCATCTTGGAAGTGCACGAAGGCTGGGCTCACCTCGGCACCAACCTCAATGGTCAGCGCCAGCCGGTCGCGCGCTGGCTGGCCAAGGGACCGCCGCGCACAGCGGCCACACAGGAAGGGCTCGCGGCCTTGCTCGAGGTCCTGACCCTGACCAGTCACCCGGCCCGGGCGCATCGCCTGAACAACCGGGTGCTGGCCGTGGAAAAAGCCGAGGCTGGCGCCAGTTTCTACGATGTATTCGAGTGGTTCCGCACCGAGGGCTACGCCGAGGAGGAGTGCTTCTGGAACACGGCGCGCGTCTTCCGTGGCGGAGTCATCGATGGTGGGGCACCCTTCACCAAGGACATCGTCTACATGAAGGGCATCGTTGCCAACTACAACTTCCTGCATGCGGCCATCGCCCAGGGGCGGCCCGAGCTCATCCGCTGGCTCTTCGTGGGCAAGGTGGCCCTCGAGGACATCCCCATCCTCGAAGCTTGCGCGCACGAAGGCGTGGTCCGACCGCCGCTCTACGTGCCCGACATCTTCGAGGACCTGCGCGGCCTGGCCATTTGGCTCGCCATCAGCACGTTCTGGAGCAAGCTCAATTCACGCGCGGTGTTCAAGCACTTCGCCAAAGTCTTCGAGGGTTAGGTGGCCGCAAACATGAAAGCCCTCGATTTCGAGATTCAGCGCCAGCCCACTGACTTCGTGTGCGGGCCGACGTGCTTGCATGCCGTCTATCAATACTTCGGGCGCGAGGTTTCGCTCGAGGCGGTCATTGCCGAGGTGCAGGAAATTCCCGGCGGCGGCACACTGGCGGTTCACCTCGGCAGCCACGCGCTCGATCGGGGGTTCTCGGCCACGCTCTACACCCACAACCTGCACGTCTTCGATCCGACTTGGTTTCGCCCTGGCATCGACTTGCCGGCAAAGCTGCGCGCACAGGCGGAGGTCAAGCAGGACTTGAAGTTACGCCTCGCGACCGAGGCGTATCTCCGCTTCCTCGCCAAGGGCGGAGCGATCAAGCAGAGCGGCTTCACCCTCGACCTACTCCGAAGCCACATCGACCGTGGCATCCCTCTGGTCGCGGGCCTCTCGGCAACCTACCTCTATGAATCGGCGCGCGAAACCGATGACGGCCAGTACGACGACGTCGCTGGGCTGCCCACGGGCCATTTCGTGGTGATCCGCGGCTACGACGGGGACCAGGAGCACGTCCTGGTAGCCGACCCATACGGCGAGAACCCGTCCGGGCAGCACTACTCCGTGCACATCGAGCGGCTGTTGGCGGCGCTCTTGCTCGGCGTTTTGACCTACGATGCGAACTTGCTGGTGCTCGAACCGAGCCCTGCTGCCTGACTCGACCAACTGCTTCCGCTTCCAATGGATCAGCTCATCGTCGTCGAGAGTCGCAAAGCCTTTCCACTGGACGTCCCGGGCGCTCAAATCGTCACCGCCCGTGAGTACCTGACGAGCAAACGCTTCGTCGACATGCGGCGCGCCAAGGTCTTCAACCTGTGTCGCGATCATGGCTACCAGGCGCTCGGCTACTACGTGTCACTCTTGGCGGCGGCGCGAGGGCATCGGCCGTTGCCCTCGTTGGGCACCATCCAAAACCTGAGGCACGTGGCGGTGATCCGCACCACCTCGGAGGAATTGGAGGCCTTGATCGAGCGCAGCCTGTCCCGGGTTGGCTCGGACACCTACGAGCTCAGCATGTATTTCGGCCAGAACGTGGCGGCCAAATACGACCGGCTGTGCCAGACACTCTTCTCGCTGTTCCCGGCGCCGCTGCTCAAGGCGACCTTTCGCCGGGTGCCGAAGGAAGGCTGGCGGCTAACCGACCTCAGCCTGCTCTCGATGTCCGACGTGCCGGAGGCGCACCACTACTTCTTGATCGACCGCACGCGGCACTACTTCGACAAGCCGCGGCCCAAGGATCCGGAGATGCTTCGCTACGATCTGGCGATCCTCACCAATCCCGAAGAAAATGATGCTCCGTCCAACGAGCGCGCGATCGAGAAGTTCGTGCGCGCAGCACGTCAGATCGGCATCCGCGCGTTCGTGATCGGCAAGGAGGACTACGCTCGCGTTGCGGAATACGACGCCCTCTTCATCCGCGAGACCACGGGCGTCAACCACCACACCTTTCGCTTCGCGAATCGGGCAGCGCGCGAGGGCCTGGTCGTCATCGACGATCCGGAGTCGATCCTGCGTTGCTGCAACAAGGTGTATCAGGCGGAGCTCTTCGACAAAAACGGCATCCCCGCGCCACGGACCATGGTCGTCCACGGCGGCAACCGGCGTGAAGTCGAGGCCACCCTGGGCCTACCCTGCGTGCTCAAGCGGCCGGACAGCTCGTTTTCGCAGGGTGTGGTGAAAGCGTCGACGCCGGCCGAGCTGAAGGACTACCTGGAGCGCTTCCTGGAGAACTCGGAGCTCGTGGTGGCGCAGGCCTACGTCAAGTCCGACTTCGACTGGCGGGTAGGCGTCCTGGATGGTCGAGCACTCTACGTGTGCCGGTACTACATGGCCCGGGGTCACTGGCAAATCCAGAAGACCACGGAGAACGGCAAGCGGAGCTTCGGTCGGCACGAGACGATGGCCGTCGAAGACGCGCCCCAAGCCGTGGTGGGCTTGGCCGTGCGCGCCGCGAACTTGATTGGTCACGGCCTGTACGGTGTCGATCTGAAGGAAGTGGATGGCCGCCTCCTGGTCATGGAGGTGAACGACAATCCCTCGATCGAAGCCGGGGTGGAGGACACCGTGCTGAAAGACGAGCTCTATCGCCGCATCATGCGCGTCTTCTACGAGCGTCTGGAGCAGAAGGGCCGCCACCAGACGCTCGGGAGCGTTCGTTGAACGACTATCCTTACCCGGCCTTTTCCGGCTACGGCCTCGAGCTCGAGTACATGATCGTCGACGCGACGACGCTGGACGTGTTGCCCATCGCCGATCGGATCCTCGCTTCGCAAGGCACGGCCGACGACATGGATGTCGTGCGTGAGCAAGCGGCGTGGTCGAACGAGCTTGCCTTGCACGTCATCGAGCTGAAGACGCTCGGACCCTGCCGAGACTTCGCTGAAGCCGAACGCATCTTTCGTGGCGAGATTCGTGCGCTCTCCGCGCTGCTCGAGGCCGAGGGGGCTCGCCTCATGCCCACCGGTGCGCACCCCTGGATGGACCCGGCGCGCGAAACGCGACTCTGGCCGCACCAGAACGACGCCATCTATCAGGCGTTCGATCGCATCTTCGATTGCCGGGGACACGGCTGGTCGAATCTGCAGAGCATGCACATCAACTTCCCGTTCCAAACCGAAGACGACTTCGTCCGCGTCCACGCGGCTTGTCGTTTCGTTTTGCCGCTCCTGCCGGGCCTGGCCGCCAGCTCACCCTTCCTCGATGGCAAGGCGGCCGCCGCCAAGGACGCACGCCTGCTCGCCTACGAGGGCAACTGTCGGCGCGTGCCGGAGGTCACGGGCGACGTCGTCCCCGAAATCATCGAGAGCTCCCGCGCCTACGAAAAGCTGCTCGCTGGCATCTACACCGCGCTCGCTCCGCACGACCCCGCCGCGATCCTGCGGGAAGAATGGGTCAACGCGCGTGGAGCCATTGCTCGCTTCGAGCGCGGGGCGGTCGAGATCCGCGTCCTGGACACGCAGGAATGCCCCGAGCAGGACATGGCCATTGCCGTCCTGGTCACGTCCTTGGTGCAAGCACTGGCGAGTGGAGAGTTCCTGTCGCTGGGCGAACTGGTGCACTTCCCATCCGCACCGCTCGTTGCGCAGTATCGCCGCTCGCGGACGGATGCAGCCGGGGCCGAGCTCGTGGGCGACGCGTATCGAGCGGCCTTCGGCTCGTCCCAAGGCACCGTCGGTGGGCTCTGGCATGAGCTGATCCAACGCTTGATTCCCAGCACCTCACCCGTGCGTTCCCGGCTCGACCTCGTCGCACGAGAAGGAACCTTGGCCGAGCGTCTGCTGCGCCGCGCTGGACCTTCGCCCTCCCACGATGCCCTCTGGCTGCTCTACGGCGACGTGTCCTCTTGCCTGCTCACCGGAGCGGCGTTTTGTCCCTGATCCTCACCTGTGAGCACGCGTCGGGTCACGTGCCCGCCCGCTACGCGCACGCCCTCGCTGGTCGAGCGGCGCAGGCGGCATTGAAGACTCACCGCGGCCTGGACCTCGGGGCGGTGACGCTCGCACGCGACCTGTCGAAGCTGCTCGGGGTCCCGGTGCTGGAGGGCCGCTTGACGCGCCTACTCATCGACCTCAATCGATCCGCGGGCCACGAGAACCTGCTGTCCGAATGGAGCCGACACCTGGACTCCGGCGATGTCCAAGCGTTGCGTGCGATTCACGTCGCTCATTGGAACGAGGCCCAGGTCCGGGTCGAGCGGGCCAAGGGCCAGGTCGTGCACTGGGCGATCCACACCTTCACTCCAGTCTTGCATGGCAAGACGCGCAATTTCGACGTCGGTCTACTCTACGACCCGAAGCGGCCCAGAGAGGTCCTCGAGGCGTCGCGCCTGCGCTCTGCGCTCCTCGGGCGGGGCATTTCGGTGCGCAGGAACGCGCCGTATCGCGGCGTGGCCAACTGCTTACCGACCGCGTTTCGCCGTAGGTTTTCTGCGGCGCGCTACGCGGGCCTCGAGCTCGAAGTCAACCAACAGTTGCTCTGGCACCAGCCCGATCGGACGAAGCGACGCCACCTGCTCGACGCGCTCTACGAAGTACTCGCCAGGAATCTCAGCACCTGATCGCGAGCTCCGTCGTCCGATCCCGACGTGTCGCAGCGCAGGAGACGAGGGAGCTCACCGTCCGCGATCGACTCGTAAGCGTCACGAAACGCAGCGAGCGTTGCCAGCCGCCCATCGCTCCTGCTCGCGCTCTCGGCCCGCCGGTGCAGGCGCTGCTCCGTCACCGTTTCGCTAGCGTGGCACTCGACGAAGGTCACCCGGCAGCCCGTTTGCTCGCCCAGCTCGACGAAGCTCTGCCGCAATTGGCTGGTGCGAAAGCTCGCGTCCACCACCACGGCACGTCCACTCAGAAGGACGATGCGGGCGAGCTCACGAAGTCGCGCGTAGGTCCGCTCCGTTTCGGCGGCCGTGTAGGCAGCGACGAAAGGTGCCGAAATCAGGGGCGTCCACGGATCGACCCCGTGCAAGCGCTTGCGGGTGCCGTCGGAATCCAGGTGCGGACAGTGGAGCTCGCTCGCGATGGCCCGTGCGAGCGTGCTCTTGCCGGAGGCGATCAGCCCGCCCATGCAGATCAGCTGAGGCTCGGGCTTTTTGGCCAAGCTCGCCAGGGCCTGCAGCAAGAAGGCACGCGCCTCATGGTGAACCACCGATGCCGCTGGAGTGCTGCGACCGAGCTGGCTTTCCCTGAACGCAGCCACCTTGCCGCGAACCGTGGCGCGGTACGACTCGTAGAAATCGGTCAGGGCGTAGGCTTCGTAGTCACCGCTCCGCATCGCCACTTCGGCCAGAAAATCCTCGGCCAGGTCCGCACGCCCACAGTGGCGAAGGTCCATGCTCAAGAAAGCAGTGTCGAGCGCGGTGTCCGCGAAGCGAAAACGATCGTTGAACTCGATACAATCCACCACGAGGACATCGTCGCCCTCGAAGTACACGTGTTCCAGGCGAAGGTCTCCATGCCCATCCCGCACGTGCCCGCCTTGCACCCGCGCCTCGAAAAGCGCCGTCCGCTGTCGCAAGAAGTCGAGCTGGGCGGCCTGGAGCGTCTGCCACTCGGCCGGCAACAGGACGTCGTGCGCGAGCGGCTCGAGCTCGTCGAAGTTCTCGCGCACGTTCCCCGCCACTGCCTCGGCGCTGCCGAAGGCCGCAACGGCCGGATCGTTCGTCAGGCTGGCGTGGAAATCGACCAACCGTCGGGCCAAGCGCCGAAGGTGCGCCCCGTCCAGCTGGCCACGAGCCAAAAGCACGTCGGCCCGGAGGTCTTCGCCGAGACGACGCATCGCCACGGCGTGATCGACTAGCTCGAGGTCTCCTGCCGCGGGTGCCGGCACGCCCTCCTGTCCGAGGGTGTAGCCCCCAGGGCCCCAGTAGAGGGGCAAGACCGAGCGGTAGACGTTCGGGGCCAAACGACGATTGAGCTCGACCTCGCGCTGACACAGGGCCTGCCGTTTCTCGCGACTCGAGAAATCGAGGAAGCCGAGGTCGACCGGCTTCTTGAACTTCAACGCCTGATCTAGAGAGAGCACGACCCAAGAGCCGTGCGTCTCGACGACTGTCCCGAGTCCGCGAAGCCACTCCAGGAACTCGGGGCGCTTGGAATGCTCCACCCTACCCACGCAGAGTCCATGCTCCCACGACCAGCGCCCGTCGTCCCGTACCCTCCGCGCTCAGCCTACACGCCGGGCGAAGAATCCGTCAGGTAGCCGCCGACTTCCTCGCGTTTGGCCTGCGCGGCATCGAGCAAGGCGAGCGCATGGGCGATGCGCTTGGGCGAGAAGCGCTCGGGATGTGCCAGTCTGACCTTGTCCCATTTGAGGCGCAGCGTGTGCTGCAACTCACGCAGCTCTCTGATGGCGCGGCGCCGCGCGACTCGGTCTGCAGATGGCGGCCAGGCCGTGTCGATGCCGAGCGCCACGACGGCGAGCGTTCCGGCGCCGAGCGGCAGGGCGGGCGAAGACCCCGGCAGATAGGGCGCCGCGCTGGCCACGGTGACACCGACGAAAGCGGCGGTGCGCAGGATCCAAAAGCGGGCCAGATCGCTCCGCTCGCGCCAGAGGGCCGCACGACACCAGGTCTCGAGCCCGGCGATCTGTCGATCGACCGCCTCATCGGCAGAAAACGCCGCGTCGTCCGCCAAGGACGCGTAGCGCTCGGCCAAGATATCGAGACTGGCTGCTGCCGAGGAGGAGGAGGAGCCGCCGCGACCGGGTTCGATCACCGGTGGCGGCAAGACGGATCCAGAAGCCGCAGACGAGGTCGCAGTTGTCACTGCACCCGCCATGGCGCGGGCGCCCGGCGAGGATGCTTGCGCGGGCCGGATCGAGCCAGGGCTCGCGCTGAGCGAAGGCTTGCGCTTGTCGGCGAGCGTCCCCTTGGCTTCGACGCCCGCTCCTCGCTCCGCACCTTCTGCCACCCATTCTCCCTACCCGCAGGCCCCGAGGCCCGCAAGCGCGGGGCCCGGCTCGTGCCTCCCGGGCGGCAATCGCGCGTTCATGAGAGCCTCGGTAGTGCGGGCGCTCGCGCCACGAGTCAGGCCGACGCTCGCGGCTATTTTGCCCTCCACGGAATCGCCGAGGCGGAGGTCAGACCTCACGGGCCAAGTGAAACAGCTGGAACGTTGCGACCGCCACGGCTTCGGTACGGGGCGAATCGGCGACGATGGCGCGAAGCTCGGCGAAGTAGCGGCGCTGGAGCTCGCCCAGCCGTTCGAGATCCTTCTTGCTGATACCGAACGCATTGAAAGCGTAGCGTCCACTCCCCGACACCAAGACGCGTTCCGCCCCTTCGTGCATCCAGAACGCGGCCAAGCGACGCGTCGCCTCTGGGTCCGGACGCGTGTCGACGGCAAGTGCGCCGGTGCCTTGATACCGAACGCCATCGAAGGTCAGACGCCCCATCTGCACGAGGAGCTCCAGACACTGCGCCTCCTCGCGCAGGCCAATGTTCAGGCGGGAGGCGAACCAACCGACCTCGTGGACTGGCAGCTCCCGGTAGGACGGCAGCTCCACCATGTGCACGATCGCGTGGGACCAGGGCTTTTCCTGGGCCGATCGCCGCGCAGCCTGGAGCCTTTCGTAGTGCGGCGCGATCGCCGGCAGCGCCGCCGGATTCACGAGCAGCGCCACCAGGTCCAGCGCCGACAGCGTCGTCACATCCACGAAGCGTAGGAACTCTGGCAGCGGGATTTCCGTCTTGCCCGATAACCAGCGACTCACGACGTAACGGCTCTGGTCGAGCACCTGCGACAGCTCCTTGAGTGAGCGCCCCTTGTTCAGGCTCGTGGCGTACGCGGCGAGATGCGAGGCGCTGGAGACCTCCTCGGGTACGTCCCCGCGCCCAAAGTCCACCAGCCAAGACCGCGGATCACGCCCAACCTTGACGAGCAGGTCCACCAGAACGGTCGCCGAAGGGACGTCGCGCCCGCTCTCCCAGGAGAACACGACGTTGCTCCGATAGCCGAGCGCGCGACTGAGCGCCTTCTGCGTCCGGGCGCCGCGCAGCTCGCGCACCAGCTCGGCCGCTGCCTTCTGCCAGTCGATGGCGCTTGCCGTGTCGCTCCCCGCCAACCCTTGGTCCCCGACCCGGGAGTCATGGCACAATGCACACGGATGGGCAATCAGCAACGCATTTGGTGCAAGCGGGGCATGGTTAGTGGTTCGGCTGGGTGCAAAACTGAGAGAAGGAGCAGTCCCAGTTTGGCTCGTTGGCGCAAGCTTCTTCCCCCCCCATCCCCCCCGGTCCCTGTTGGCGCTCGGTCCGGTGTGGCGCGCCCTCTGGCCGGGCTGGGACTGCTCTGTCTTGCCTGCGCCACCGGACAGATCGGTGGCGAGATCGATCTGAACGAGCCCAGCGCCGAAACGTTCGCCTCCTGCACGGTGACTGCGGAAGTCCCGGTGGACTTGGACGACCCCGCGCTCGACTTCGATGCGGAGTCCCTGCTCCACGAGCTCGCGTCCGTCGTGAGCCACGAACCCTTGGCCTGGGGCTCTGCGCTACCAGAAACGTTGGTACTGACTCCAGCGCCCGGCACCACCACCATCGACATCGAAGTCGCACCCATCGACGATTCGCTCCGTCGCCTCGAGCGGGAGGCGCCCACGGGGGCCGAAGCGGACGGCAACGAAGCTGGTAGCCCGACGAAGGACGACGTGGCGCCCGATTGCAGCCCGCTCGTGGCCTTCGACGCCGACGTCACGCTGACCGCTGAAAATGGCGCCTTTTCCGACACGTTTCGGGCCATGTTCGTGGTCTGGTCGCCCGAGCTCGTGACGACGGCCTTCGAAGTGATGCCCGGCCAGCTCGACGGGACCTTCGATCTGGGGACTGCCAGCGGTCCGGCCAGTGGCCGCGGACGCTTCGAGCTCGCGTGGGCGGACGGTCGCCTGAGCGGGAACCTGTCGGGTTCCGTAGAGGATGGCAACTCCGTGAGCAATGCCGAGCTCGCTCGTTTTCCGGCCGACGGCTGCCTCGTAGGCCATGACCTGCCGTCGACGTCGACGTTGGCCGAAAAGGCCGAAGAGACTGTCTCCGCGCTCGATGAATTTTCGCTCGAGTGGCCCGAAGGGACGAGCACGCTCCTGTCGCTGTCGTCCGATTTCGGCGCCAGCTGCCTGACCTCCATCGAGCCGACGACGGTGCTTCTGCCCTTCCGTGCCTCAGCCGTCAGCAGCGACGGTGGGGTCGACGGCGAGTGGGACCTCGCGGCCAACGTGGGCTTCGACGCCGAAGGCGAGGTGGCATGGGTCGAGGTCACACGGCCGGATCTGGCCCCGGTCGAGGCGGAAGCGTTCGCCGAGGCGACGGGCATCACGGGCATTTCGGTCGCCTCCACGTCGCGCGTCACCTTCAACTTGGAGCTCAGCGATCAGGTCGAGGACGCCGAGCCCGCCGAGGGCGCGCTCACCGTCTTCGAAAGTCGTGCCGGCACGTGCGAAGAAATCCCTCCCGACCCGGCGCCCGATGGCAGCTCCTCGCCCGGCTGTAGCGGAGAGGAGCTCGTGTCGATCGGCCGGGCAGCGCTCACCTCGGTCGACTGAATCAGCTCCCGCGCCGGGCCACCGCTGCTTGACCAGCGAGCACGAAGGCCAGACCCAGGGCGGTCCAGGCCGTCGGCTGGAAGTCCTCGAAGACCGTGGAAACCAGGAGGGCAACGACGGGCACAAGCACCCCCACGTAGCCGGCGCGGCCGACGCCAATCGACTCGAACAAGGTCAAATAGGCCGCAAACGCCGCCACCGAGCCGAACGCGGCCAGGTAGCCGAGCGAGATCAAGTAGCCCGGCGCCAAGGAGAACGACAGCTCCCGTCCGAGCACGAGCGCCACAACGAGGCAGCCGGCCCCGCCGTAGGCCATGCTCCAAGCCACCTTCTGCCACACGCCGATGGCGCGCTCTTCCAGGCGCTTGGCCAGCACCGTGCCAACGGTCGAGCACAGGACGGCCGCCAGGGTCAGGGCGCCCCCAAGCACGAGGTCGCGAGAAAACGACACCCGAGCGAGCTCCGGTCCAAACACGAGCGAGACGCCGACGGCGCCCAGCGTGCCGCCCAGCTCGATCGATCGATTGGGCGGAGCCCCGAGGGCCAGGCGTGCCGCAAAGTGGTTCAAGAGCGGCGTCAGGGAATAGCCGACTGCGACGAGCCCGGAGGTAATGAGGGTCTCGGCGTAGTAGACGCAGATGTAGCCGGCCGTGAACGTGCTCAAGCCAAACAGAGCCAAAATGCCGTGCGCCGAGCGCGGCGGCACGACGGACTGCCCGCGCAAACGCACGATGAGCGTCGCCAAGCCGGCCGCCAGGAGGAAGCGATAACCGACGCTGACCTCGGGCGCGACGCTGCCGAGCTGATAGCGAATGGCCAGCCACGTCGTGCCCCAAATGGCGACGCAGAGCAGGAAGAGCCGAAGGCTGCGACTATCCACGGACGGATGCGGAGAGACCGCCCCGCAACTCGGACACCAAGCGCCGCACGGCTGCCACCGGGTCGCCATCCTGGGCGCCGGCCATCGCGCGCACGAGCGCCGTCCCCACGACGAGTCCGCGGGCACCGCTCCGAGCGACCTGGCGAGCCTTGTCCACCGAGTCGATGCCGAAGCCCACGACCACCGGCAAACCCGAACGAGCGGTGAGCTCGGTGGCGTGACGGCCAGCCTCCTCGAGTGGGGCACTGACGTTGCCGGTCACCCCGGTCACCGAGACGTAGTAGATGAAGCCGGACGCTCGCTGGAGGATGGCGTCCTCGCGCTCGCTCCCCGACGTGGGCGCCAAGAGCGGGACCACGGCCAGCTTCTCCGCCGCAGCAGCCTGCCGAAACTCGTCGCCCTCGTCCGGGGGCAGGTCCACCACCAAGATGCCGTCGACGCCCGCCTCGGTCATGGCCTTGGGCAGTCGCTCTTCGCCGTAGGCGACGACGGGGTTGTAGTAGCTGAAGAGCACGATGGGCTCACTCCGCTCCTGACGGAGGCGCTTGGCCACCTCGAGCGCGACCCTCAAAGAGCCACCTGCCAAGATGGCGTCGTGGCTGGCCTTGGCGATGACCGGCCCATCCGCCGATGGATCGCTGAAGGGGACCCCGAGTTCCAGCAAGTCCGCACCAGCCTCGAGCGCCGCGCGCGCACAGGCCAGGCTCGCTTCCACGCTCGGAAAACCGACGGGCAGGTACGCGACGAGCACGGGTCGTGCTTCGCGCGCCGCGCGAGCAAAGCAAGCGTCGATGACCTCGAGCGTCACGAGGCCTCGCTCCCGCTCGTGGCCATGTGACGAAGCAACGTGTCGAGGTCTTTGTCGCCTCGCCCCGACAGGCAGACCAGGATTTTGACCGGGCGCTTTCGGCTGCGTGCCTCGGCTTGGGCCACCTCCAGGATTTTGGCGAGCGCGTGGGAGCTTTCCAGGGCCGGAATGATGCCTTCGGTCCGCGCCAGGCGATAAGCAGCCGCCAGCGCTTCCCGATCGTCGGCAGCGAGGTAGGTGGCCCGTCCGGTCTCCTGGAGGTGCGCGTGCTCGGGACCGACGCCGGGATAGTCGAGACCGGCGCTGATCGAGTGAGCTTCGAGGATCTGGCCGTCGTCGTCGGTCATGATCCGCGTCTTCGACCCGTGCAAGACGCCCGTTCGCCCGGCGTTCAGCGGTGCCGCATGGCGCCCGGTGTCGATGCCGTCGCCCGCAGCTTCGACCCCCACCAGCTTCACTTCGGCATCGGCCAAGAACGCCGCGAAGATCCCAATCGCGTTCGAGCCCCCGCCGACGCAAGCGACGACGGCATCTGGGAGACTGCCACTCTGGACGAGCATCTGCTGCCTGGCTTCGTCCCCGATCACGCGCTGGAGATCCCGCACCAAAGACGGGTACGGATGGGGCCCTGCCGCAGACCCGACACAGTAGTGCGTCGTCCGCACGTTCGTCACCCAGTCGCGCAGCGCCTCGTTCATCGCGTCCTTCAGCGTGCGCGAGCCGGCCTCGACCGCCACCACCTTTGCCCCCAGCATCTTCATGCGGGCGACGTTCGGCGACTGGCGCACGACGTCGAGCGCGCCCATGTACACCTCGCAGGGAAGGCCCAAGACGGCGCATGCCGTCGCGGTCGCGACGCCGTGTTGTCCGGCGCCCGTCTCGGCGATGATGCGTGTCTTGCCGAGCTTCTTCGCGAGCAGGACCTGACCCAAGGCGTTGTTGATCTTGTGCGCACCGGTGTGGCACAGGTCCTCGCGCTTCAGCCAGAGCTCGCCAATCAGCGCACCCTCGGGGTCGAGCACTCGCGCCAGACGCTCGGCGGAGCTGAGCGCGGTCGGACGGCCCACGTAGCCGGCGAGCAGCTGACGCCACTCGCTCTGAAACTCGGGGCTGAAAACGATGTTTTGGTAGGCGCGGTCGAGCTCCTCGAGCGCCGGGATCAGCGTTTCGGCCACGAACCGACCGCCGTATGGTCCAAAGTAGCCGAGCCTGGACATGTTTCCGGAGGGAGGCCTAGCCCGTCAGCCCTGGCCCCGCAACGCACGCTCGGCGACCCGCGCACGCTCGACGAAGGCGCGCGTTGCCTCGGGCGACTTCGAGCCGGGGGCCGACTCGACGCCACTGGCCGTGTCGATGCCGAACGGCCGCACCTGCTCGACCGCAGCTTGGACGTTGTCCGGCCCGAGCCCGCCCGCGAGCACCAACTCACGCTGCCCGGCCAAATCCGCGACCAGCGCCCAGTCGAAGGCTCGCCCGGTGCCACCGAGCGCACCGGCCACCTTGGCGTCCACGAGCAGACGTCGCCCCGGGTAGAGCTCAGCCTGGGCAACGTCGGCTGCTTCGGCGACGCGCAGCGCCTTCATCGTCTGCGGCCCGCACTCGAGAGCGAGCGCGGGCGACTCGTCGCCGTGAAGCTGGATCCAATCGAGCCCGAGCTCGTCCTTGAGCGCGAGCATCTCGGAGAGCGGCCTATTGGCAAACACCCCGACCAGCTCGACCTGGCCACGGACAGCCCGCGCGATCTCTTTGGCCACGCGGAGCTCGACTACTCTCGGCGAGCTGCTGACGAAGTTCAAGCCGATGGCATCGGCACCAGCCAGCGCCACCATCTCCCCGTCGCGGGCACTCGTCACGCCGCAGATCTTGATCCAGAGCCCAGTCACGAACGTAGAGTCACGGGATGTAGAGTCACTCGATGCGCAAGAGTTCCTTGACCGTGGCAATCACCTGCGGCGCCTGAATGGGCTTGGTGATGTAGGCGTTGGCGCCGAGCTGCAGCGCACGCTGACGATCCTCGTTGGCGCCCTCGGTCGTGATGATCACGATGGGCGTGTCCTTGTGCGTGGGGTCGCTGCGGACGCGCTTGACCAGCTTCAAGCCGTCCATGATGGGCATGTTGATGTCGGTCAGGATGATGTCGAACTTGGCCGAGGCCAGCTTCTTCAGACCATCAACGCCATCGTCCGCTTCCGTGACGCGCAAATTCTTCAGACGTGCGAGCGCGAAGACCAGGAGCTGGCGCATCATGGGAGAGTCTTCGACGACGAGGCAGGAGTATTCCGACATGGTTCGCTAAGAGGCGGGTTCGAATCAAAAAACGTGTTGGGGTGGGCCGGGCGAGCGGGCTCTCAGACGCTGACGTCCCGGAAGGCCTCGGCGCCAGGCAAGCGTCGGGCGGCTTGTTCGAAGAGGGCAGCGCCCACCAAGGCCGCTGCTGCGTGCTGGCCGAGCAGCTTGAAGAGCTCGAAATCGGTGTGAGAGAAGCGTGGCTTCTGCTCCAGGGTGCCGAAAATCACGATGGCCCCCACGGCCGTTTCATCGACACCGAGGGGGATGATCACGGGGGGGTGGTCGAAGTCGATGCGATTGGTGTCGCGGTCCTCCTCGATCAGGGCCTGACGCGTGTGCACGACCGCGCCCACCGCCGAGCCTTCGAGCGGCAGCGGGACCAGCCTTTCGCCAGGCACGCCTTCCGAGGCGACGGGAACCAGTTCCTTGCCGTCGCTCGAGGAGATGTACATGGCGTACGCCTCGGCCCCGACGAGCTGGGCGAGGATCTCCTTGATGCGGCGCACTACGCCGCGCGGGGTGAGGCTGGCGTGGAGTTGATTGCTGGCGACGAACAGATTGGCGAGCGAGGCAAACTCGCTTTCCACCTCGCCGAAGCGTTCGTCGAAGGAAACCTTGGCCCTCTCGGCCCGCTCGGTCCGCTTGAGCAGGTCCTGCCGCTCTTGCTCCAGGCGCTCGACCTTGCCCAAAAGCTTGGCGAGCGCATCGTCGGCCTCGAGCTGCGCGCGCAGGCGCTCGTTCGACTCTTCGAGCTCCAGCGCATGCTCGCGGATCCGCGAGTATTCCTGCATGAACTGCTCGGTCAGCTTGGCGCCGCGGGAAAAGCTCTGCAGGACCTCGTCACGCTCACGCATCAGATCCGGCGGTGGCGCGCTGTTCCGTTTGGTTGCCTCACCCATGTTCGACGCAGCGTAACATCCTTTGTTCGGTATTTTGAAGACTCTCGCCGACGCTTCCGGCTCCTCCTTTTGTCTACCTCCGGTTGGACGCCCGGCGACGCGGCCGCCGGGCCGATGCGCTTGCATTTCTGCAGGCAATGGGGCCCACTTCCCGCGCATGCCGGACCACGGTCAGCGCAAGTCCGACCATCTCGACCTCACCATCTCGGGAGATGTGGGTTTCCGTCGGACAACCTTGCTCGAGGAGGTGACCCTCGTGCACGAGGCGTTGCCCGAGCTTGCGCTGGCCGAAATCGACCTTTCGACCAGGATGTTCGGCAAGCGGGTCAAAAGCCCGGTCGTGATCGCCTCCATGACCGGCGGAAACGAGCGCGCCGAGCGCATCAATCGCTCGCTCGCCGAAGTTGCGGAGCGGAGCGGCCACGCCATGGGCCTCGGCTCGCAGCGCCCGATCGTGAGAAATGGCGGTATCGATGCGGACGCGCTGCGCAGCTACCAGGTGCGTGACATTGCACCCTCGATTCCACTTTTCGCGAACCTCGGTGTGATGCAAGCGGCGGTGCTCCCCACGGCACTGATCGAAGATCTCGTGGCCGCCGTCGGTGCGGACGCGCTCTGCCTGCACATGAACGTCGCGCAGGAGTTGATTCAGCCTGGCGGCGACCGGGACTTTCGCGGCGCGCTCGAGACCTTCCGTCGGCTGACGAGTGAGCTGTCCGTCCCCATCATCGCCAAGGAGACGGGCTGCGGTGTGTCCCGCGGCACGGCAAGAAACCTTGCCAGTGTCGGCGTCTTGCATGTCGACGTCTCGGGCGCCGGCGGGACCTCGTGGGTGGGAGTCGAGACGAAGCGAGCCAGTGGCGACGCCATGCGCCAAGGACAGGAATTCTGGGACTGGGGCATTCCGACGGCCGCATCCGTGCTCCAAGTGCGAGAGCTCCGCTTCCGCACCGTGATCGCCACGGGCGGCATTCAGAGCGGTCTGGACGTCGCGCGGGCGCTGGCACTCGGTGCCACTGCCTGCGGCATCGCGCGACCGATCCTGCAAGCCCAGGACAGCGGAGGCGTCGAGGGAGCCCTCGACCTGCTCGCCCAGATCGACGCCGATCTGCGCGCGGCCATGTTGCTGACCGGCTGCCGCGACCTCACGTCGCTCGGCCAAACCCCACGCCTCTTGGGTGCAACCCTCCGGGCCTGGGCCGAGATCTGAGATGACCAAACGGGCGCGGGGCGCGGAAAATCCATTTGCGGCTTTGCTGTCCGACGTGGAGATCGAAGTCTCCGCCCGGTTGCGCCAGGTCCTCGCGGACAGTCGACGCCAGGCCACGAGGCAGGGCGCGGACGTCCGTCACATGGTGAGCGAGGTGGGTTCGCTCACGCTGCGCGGTGGCAAGCGCCTTCGCGCGACGTTGTGCATGCTCGGCGGTCTTTGTGTCAGCGTCCGGCCGGCGCGGGAGCCACTGCTCGAGGCCGGTGTCGCGCTCGAGCTCCTGCAGAGTTACTTCCTCATTCACGACGATTGGATGGACGGCGACGCGCTCAGAAGGGGAGGCCCGACCACGCACGTGGCGCTCTCGTCCCGCTTCGCGTCCAGCGCGGTCGGCGAACGCGCAGCGATCCTAGCGGGTGACCACGCCGCAGGACTCGCTCAGCTCCAGCTCTCCCTACTCTCCGCGCCCCCCGGGCGGACGGTGAAGGCGCTCAGGACCTTTGCCGCGATGCAGCTCGACGCGATCGCCGGGCAGCAGCGCGACCTGGTCGCGAGGCCGAAGGGTGCCGAGCTGACCTACCAGCTCAAGACGTCGAGCTACACGGTGACGGGACCTCTCGTCTTGGGGGCCGAGCTTGCCGGAGCCCGAGAAGCCACGCTCTCCGTCCTGCGGTCGTTCGGTAAACCGGCCGGTATTGCGTTTCAACTTCGCGACGATCTGCTCGGAGCCTTCGGCGATCCACGCGTGACCGGCAAACCCCGCGGGGCCGATTTGATGGCCGCCAAAGCCACGCCGCTGCTCGAGCACGGTCGCCGCCTGCTCTCGGGAGCCGCCCGCCAAAGGCTCGAGCGGGTCGTTGGCCATAGGCAAGCCAGCGTCAAAGACGTCGAGGTGGCCCTGTCGGAGCTGGAACGCTCGGGCGCCAAGGCGCTCGTCGAACGGCGCATCGAACACTTGCGGGCCCAAGCCGCAGGGTCACTCGGCAGCCGCAGCATCACCCCCAAAGGTCGAGAGCTTCTCCACGGCGCTCTCGATCGATTACTCGAGCGTCATGCCTGAGCAGCGCGGCCGCGGCCGCGGCAAGGTGATCCTGCTCGGCGAACACGCCGTCGTCTACGGCGTGCCGGCCCTCGTGGTCGGGCTCGACCGCGGCGCCACGGCGAGAGTCGAGCCCAGCACCCTGGACGAAATCGTGCTCGGCGGCGTGCACCTCGCCGGCGGGCACGAGCTGTACGAGGCGCTCGCTCGCTTGCGCCAAGCGGCGGAAAGCGGCCCGGTTCGCCTCGAGCTCGAGCTCGACATCCCAGCTGGCGCTGGCCTGGGCGCGTCCGCGGCGCTCGGCGTAGCCGCCGCACGTGCCGTGCTCGGCTCGGGCGAGTCAGAGGACGAGGCCAGGGTGGCGACACTCGCCGACGCTTGGGAAACGGTCCTGCACGGCAACCCATCCGGCGTCGACCGCGCAGCGGCCCAGCTCGGCGGAGTGCTCTCGTTCGTGAAGGGCAGCGCGCCGGAACCGGTTCCGCTGCGCCAGAGCCTGCACCTCGTCTGCGCCGTCGCTGCAAAGCCCGCCAGCACCAAGGAGATGGTGCGCATGGTGGCCGAGCTGAAAGTCACGAACCCCGCGCAGTTCGACAAGAACCTAGCGGCTATCCGCTCGCTGTCCGAAAACGCTGCTCTCTGCCTGCGCGCCGGGGATCTGCCCACTTTGGGCAAGTTGATGGACCTTTGCCACATGGTGCTGGCCGGCTGGATGCTGTCGACGGAAGGGCTGGAGGTCGCCTGCTCCGTGGCGCGCGGCGCCGGCGCCCTCGGCGCCAAGCTGACTGGATCGGGCGGCGGCGGCGCGATCGTGGCCTTGGCGCAGGACCCTGCTATCGCCGAGCGCGTGAAAGAAGCTTTGGTCGCACGGTCCTTCCCGGCCTTCACCTGCCAGGTGCAAGCCCAGCGGGAGGAACCTCACTCTCACGAAGGTCACGGCCATGACTGACGATCGAATCGGTCGCGCCGAAGCTTGCGCGAACATCGCGCTGTCGAAGTATTGGGGCAAGTCGCCGCGAGGCGACAACCTCACGGCCGTGCCCAGCCTCTCCCTCACCCTGGACGGGCTCCGCACGAGGACCGAAGTGCAGCTGGACCGCACGCTGAGCACCGACGAAGTGTGGCTCAACGACAAGCGCCTGGAAGGGGAGGAGGCACGTCGCGTCGTGGACCTGCTCGATCGCCTGCGCCAACGCCGCGGCACCGCGGACCGCGCCCGCGTCACCACCAAGAACGATTTCCCGACCGCCGCTGGGCTCGCGTCGAGCGCCTCCGGTTTTGCCGCCCTCGCGGTGGCCGCAAGCCAGGCCTTGGGCCTCGACTTGAGCTCGTCCGAGCTCTCCGCCGAAGCTCGGCGAAGCTCCGCATCGGCCGCGCGTTCCTTGTTCGGCGGGTTCGCGGAGCTGCCGGCCGAAGCCGACTCGGCCCTGGAGGTGGCTCCACCGGGCCATTGGGACGTGGCGATGCTGGTGGCCATCGTCGACGCCGCCAAGAAACCCGTGGGTTCCACCCAGGGCATGCTGCACACTCAGCGCACGAGCCCGCTCTACGGGGGGTGGCTCGAAGCGGCACCCAAGGTCCACCTCGAAGTGCGAGAGGGCGTCTTGGCTCGGGATTTCGCGCGGGTCGCCACGGCCATGGAACATGGGGCGCGCCTGATGCATGCAACGATGATGACGTCAGAACCAGCGGTTTTGTATTTGCGGGGCACCACGGTCGAGCTGATGCACGAGATCACCGAGCGTCGGCGTCGAGGCTCGCCCGAAGCCTACACCATGGACGCGGGCCCCAACGTCAAGCTCTTGACCGAGCGGGCGCACGTGGCGGAGGCGGAGCGCTTCTTACGAGAGTTTCCCGGTGTGCTCGGCGTCTTGGTGTGCAGGCCCGGGCCACCTGCCAGCCGGCTGGTTCTGGACGGCGAGCTCGCTCAGGCACGGCGAACGGAGGCAGAATGACCTCGCGCGCACCCGGAAAGCTACTCCTCTCGGGCGCCTACGCGGTCCTGCGCGGCGCACCAGCCGTGGTGACCGCGGTGCAGCGCTATGCATTCGCGGACATCACCAGTCCCGCCAGCGTCGTCACCCCGGAGGTCCGAGCAGCGCTCAGCGACTTGGCCGCGGAAGGTTTGTTGGCGGAAGGCATCGAGGCGCCGTGGTTCGACGCCAGCCAGCTACGCGAGCGCGGTCGGAAGCTGGGGCTCGGGTCGAGCGCGGCGATCTTGGTCGCGTCGCTGTGGGAGACGATCAGCAGCTTGCCCGGGTACGGTGACCGCAGCTCGCTCGACCTGCGCGAAACGATCTTCCAGCGCGCCATCGTGGCACATCGCCAGGCCCAGGGTGGCGGGAGTGGCGTCGACGTCGCGGCCTCGACCTATGGCGGCACGATGGTGGTCCGGAGGAGCAAGGACCAGCTCTATCTCGAGGCGACGCAGCTGCCGAAGGGCCTGGTCATCGAGGTCTACGCGATGCCGGACTCGGCCTCGACCAGCGAGTTCGTCGCCAAAGTGCTGGCGCTCGGGGACAAGGATCCGTCCCTGTTCGATGCCACCTTCGGCGCGCAAGTCGCCGCCAGCCACCAGGCGGCCGACGCCCTGCGCATGGAAGACAGCGCCCTGTTCTTGCGGGGGCTCAGGGCGCAGCACGCCGCCCTCTTGGAGCTCGGACGCCATGCGCAGCTGCCCATCGTGCTGCCCAGCGTCGAACGCCTGCACCGAACTCTGCCCGAAGACGCCTGCTTCCTTCCCTCCGGCGCTGGTGGTGGTGACGTCAGTCTATTCGTCGGGCTCGAGCCATCCCCGCCGCTGTTCCGCGAGGAGCTGCGCGCCGAGGGCGTGCGGCCGCTTTCGCTGGCCCTCGATGCGCCGGGCTCAGGTCTCGTCTTGGAAGCCGATCGGGGCTAGCGAGAGGCGCGAAGAGCCATGGCGACGTCCCGTGTGAAGGCCTTCTATCGCTTGCCCCTCGCCGAGCGGCGCGCCTGGCTGGCGGCCGAGCTCGGCCTGGAGGAGGCCGAGCTCGCTCGGCTCTTGGACCTCGGCGGCCTGGACGCCGAGCGCGCCGACCAGATCGTCGAAAATGTCGTGGGGACCTACGCCCTGCCCTTCTGCCTGGGCCTGAACTTCCAGGTCGACGGCCGGGATCGTCTCGTGCCGATGGTGGTGGAGGAGCCGTCCGTCGTGGCAGCTGCTTCCAACGCGGCCAAGATGGTGCGCGCGGGCGGTGGTTTCGTCAGCGAAGCGGGCGCTGGGCTGATGATTGGCCAGATCGAGCTGCGGGGCGTCCCGAGCGAGGAGGAGGCCGAGCGATGCATCCGGCAGGACGAGGCACGACTGCTCCGCGTGGCCGAAAACGCGGTGCCTGGGCTCATCCGGCGGGGCGGGGGCCCACGCCGCCTCGAGGTGCGGCGCATCGGCCCTGGGCACATGGTGGTGCACCTGCTGCTCGACCCCGGCTACGCCATGGGCGCCAACTTGGTGAATTCCGCTGCCGAAGCCCTGGCGCCCGAGCTGGCCAGAGTGACCGGGGCGCGGATCGGCCTGCGCATCTTGTCGAACCTCGCCGATCAGCGCCTGATGACGGTGCGCTGTGAGGTGCCAGGGACGGCGCTATCCGTCGGTCTGGACATGGACCCAAGCGCCCTCTTGGACGACATCGAGGCCGCGTCGATCTTCGCCGAACGAGACCCCTACCGTGCGGCCACACACAACAAAGGCATCATGAACGGGATCGACAGCGTCGTCATCGCCTGCGGCAATGACTTCCGTTCCGTCGAAGCCGGCGCCCACGCCTACGCCGCTCGCTCCGGTACCTATTCGCCCCTCTCGACCTGGCGCCGCCGTGGTGACGCCCTTTTGGGCCAGCTGACCTTACCGCTCGCCTTGGGCACCGTGGGTGGCACCCTGCGCACACACCGGGCAGCCCAGCTCGCGCTTCGCCTGGCGGAGGTGGAGGGTCCGACCGACCTCTCGACCGTCGTCGCGTCGGCCGGTTTGGCCTCGAATCTCGCCGCGCTGCGCGCGCTCTCGAGCGAGGGCATCCAGCGAGGGCACATGGCCCTTCACGCCCGCTCCGTCGCCGTGGCGGCCGGGGCCCAGGCAGACGAGGTCGAGGTCGTGGCAGCTCGCATGGCAGAGCTTGGCCAAGTCGACGTGGGGGCCGGGGCCAGCGTGCTCGCCGGCCTGCGTGAGAAGAAGTCGAAATCGACCCCGTAATTTTGCTAAGCAAGAAGCCGATAGCCGTGCAGTCGTTCGACCCACACCTCATTTTGAAGGACGAGCTCAGCGAGCTGAAGGCCTACAGCCCGACGGCCGGGGAGTACGCAGTGCGGCTCGACGCCAACGAGGCTCCCCCGCTCCTCGGTCTGGCGGCCCGGCAGCGCCTCGCCGAGGCGTCCCAGGCGGTGCTGCTCGAGCGCTATCCGGACGCCGGGCAAAAGGAACTCCGGCAGGCCATCGCAGCCCGCCTCGGCGTCGGTCCGGACCAGGTGCTGTGTGGCGTCGGCAGCGACGAGATCATCACCCTGCTCATGACCGTAGCCACTCGGCTGCGCGGGCGGGCCCCAGCGCCCAGCATCGTGACGACCACACCGACGTTCGTCATGTATCGCCTGAGTGCTCGCATCCGTGGCCAGCGCGTGGTCGAGGTGCCGCTCGATGGCGACTGGGACTTGGCAGAGACCTCGATGCTGCGAGCGATCGAGATGGCCGCCCCCAACCTCGTCTTCATCGCCAGCCCGAACAACCCGACGGGCACCATGGTGAGCCGCGATCGGCTCGAGAACGTGCTGTCGGCTGCCAAGGACGCACTCGTCGTCGTGGACGAGGCGTACATCGACTACTCGAGCCGGCAGCAGCTCGATCTGATCGAGTCGTACGAAAACGTCGCCATCCTGCGCACGCTATCGAAGATCGGTTTCGCCTCGCTCAGAGTCGGTTGGATCGTAGGTCAGGCCAGTCTGATCGCGGAGCTCGACAAGGCGCGCCTCCCCTACAACCTGCCCACGGTCTGCCAACGCCTGGCCACCGTGGTCGTGTCCGAGCTCGGTTCGGAAATCGAAGCCATCCGAACCGCCGTGCTGAGCGAGCGCCAGCGCTTGCGCACGGAGCTCTCGAGCATCCCGGGCATCGAGCTGCCACCGAGTGAAGCGAACTTCCTGTGGATCGGGCTGCCCAAGCCAGCCGAGCAGGTGTTTAGCGGCCTTTCGCAGCGAGGCGTCCTGGTGAGAAGCTTCCACGGACGCGGTGGGCGCCTGGATCGGTTCGTCCGCGTGACCGTTGGCACGGGCCCAGAAAATGACCGATTTCTGCAGGCTTTCAAAGAAACACTCTGACGCCGAGGGCGTCAGGCGAGCGGTTGGCTCAGCTACGTTGGCGCTCCTCGCCAGCTCGGTCCTGCTGCTGTCGTCCTGCCTGGGACAGCAAGAGGTCGACCGGCGCCACGGTGCCCACGTCGAACGCGGGCGCACGGTGCCGCCGAGCGCCTACGCTTGGTACGCGCGCGCGCGCCATTTTCATCGCTTGGGACAGCTCGGCCTAGCCCGCGAAGCCTACGACGCCGTGCTCGATTCCGATCCGAAGAGCGGTGCGGCTTGGGCAGGCCTGGCCTCGACCTATTGCGAGGAAGACCCCCAGCGCGCCGAGGCGGCTTTCGACAAGGGCCTCGCGCGAGCTGCGGAAACCCTGCCCCTCCATTTGGCGCGCGGCCATTGCGAGCTAGGTTGGGGAAAGCCAGCTCCCGCGCTTTCCTCGGCGCGCGCGGCGTTCCTCGTCGACCCGGCGTCACCGGAAGCGAGCGCCCTCCTGGTGGAGGCGCTTGCCGCCGTCGGACAGCGAGACGAAGCCACCCGCGTCCAGCGAGGCCAGCGGCTCTACGGCCGAACCCAGGGCCAGGCGCCGCCCCCCGAGGCGACGCGGACACAGGTCGATCGCGCGCTCAGCCGCGGCGACTTTGCCCTCGCCGAAGCGCTGTCCCTCGAGCTGATGACCAGGAGCACGCTGGCCGCCCGAGCGCTCGCGCTCGGGCAACGCGAGTACGCCGCCGCACAAGCCGCTCTGGTCGCCCTGGCCGCGCCAGCCGATGTCAGGGCGTGGGCCGTGCTGTCCCTCACCCAAGGCACCAGCGCCGAGCCGCCGAGCGGGGTCGGCGACCTCGGGGAGCTCGTGACCTGCTTGTGGGCCGAAAAGCTGGGGACGAGCGTCGGCGCCCCAGCAAGGGCCGCGTTCCTGAAGGCCGGGGGCACGGACGCTGGCTCGACGCTGCGCGCCTGGCGGGCGGACGGCGATCCACTGCTCGCAGCCTGCGCCGCGCGTCTCGAGGCTCCTACTTCAGCTCCACCTTGAGAGCTTGGTAGGCCTTGGCGTCGAAATGGAGGGTGAAGTCGACGACCGTCGGCTGGTCGGCACGGATCTCGACGTCCTTTTCGGCGACGGCCATGGTCGCCGGCAAGAGAGCACTCACTTTGACCTTGCCGACCGGGATGCCGGTGACTTCGAAGCTGCCGTCGAGGTCCGTCACGTCGACCGTCGGGTAAGGAAGGACGAAAACGTCGGCCAGGCTGTAGATGCGCATGGCGTCGACCAGGCGAAACCGACCCGGCTTGCGCGGTGGCAAGCTGACGGGTTCGGCCCCGGGCATGGCGAACAGCTGCGCTGGCATGAGCTGACCCATCAGGTCAGGAACGTAGGGGCGGTTGTCGGCGGCCGCGATGCGGAGCATCTGGCCGAAGGTCATGGCGACCGTGCGCGTGTCCCAGGCGCAGCCGATGCCCCGCACCAAATGCGCAGGCTCCTTTTGCAGGACGACGCCTTGGTAGCCAGTCACCGCCACCAGCGCGTCGGCTAGCGTGCGACCGGCGCCTTCACGCGGAGTCTTCTCGAACATCGCCTGAGCCGCCTTGCACTCCGGGGCAATTTTGGCGAGCACCTCGGGCTCCGCCACGGCCGGGTCACCCTCGACCCGCACGACACCGCGCACGGTGCCCGTCGGCCCAACGTACGGCGACAGGCCCTTCGGATTGACGATCTTGTCGATCTCGGCCTGCGTCACCGGTGTGGCCAGCACCTCGCGCAGCTCCTTGGCAGTCGGCTTGTGGGGCTCCGTGGTCGAGCTCGGCTCGGCCGCAGGCACCGGGGCGGGGGCACCGCCCGTGCCGGACGGTGGGGCCTGGTCCTTCTTGCCCTTCCCGGCTGGCTGACAGGCCGCGAGCGTGGTGAGCAAAAGGACGCAGGCTGAGCGGCGCAAGAGTGGGGTGACGACGGACATCGGACTCGGCCCCGTTCAATCGCATCGAACCCCGTAAGACAAGTGCCTGTGGTAGGATCCCGGGGTGCCCGGGTGGATTCATCGTCCGACGACGTGGCTCTGCGCGTGCACCCTGTCCTGCTGCGGCCTCGGCTGCCAGGCGGGGGCCGGCCCGAGCGACGGAGCGCCAGCCCCCTTCGACGTCGAGGTGCTGGCGGTGACGACCTGCGAGCCCGAGCGAGCGGCAGGGCCCGCCGAAAAGCCCGGCCCGACCCTCGGCCGCTCGGCAGGTGGCACGGTGGGCGTCAAGGTGCGGGTGACGGCCCACTACGAGGGCGGCGTACCGGCCAACTACTACTACGCGTCCCTGCTCAGTCAGGGCGGCGACCGCTTTCTCGCAACCGCCGAAGGTGGCTGCCGACCTCTCCTCTCGGGTCCACCGCTCAGGCCCGGTGAGTCGCGCGAGGGCTACGTAAACTTCCCGCTCGAGTCGAAAAAAGGGGCACGCCGCCTGGCCTATGCCCCCAACTTCGAGCACACGACCGGAGCGACCGAGCTCAGCGCCCGAAGCTCCATCGTCGAGGCGCCTCTGCCATGAAGGTCCCTGGCATGAAGGTCCCCGGGGCACGCGCTCTGCCGCGCTGGGCGGCCGTCTGGGCTGCCCTGCTCCCGGCCTGCGAGCGCCCGTCGAGCGCTGAAGGGTCCGGTCCCACCGGGCACGAGCCCTTGATCCAGCTCAGTCGAGACGAGCCCCGCCGCCCGAGTGGCCGCGTCTTCGACGACCGCGATTTTCGACTGGAGGTCGGCTCGCCTCAAGTCTGCAACGAGACAGCGCCCTTCCTGCCGGAGCCAGGTCTGATGCGCATTTCGATTCCCGTCGAGGTCCGCGCGAAGTCACGCCGCCTGATCCCGACGAGCCCGCTCTCCTTCCAGCTCACCGACGGTCAAGGCAGGACGTACGGGCCCACGCTGGCCGGTTGCCGGCCTGCGCTCGAGAACACCCGGCTGGGCGAGGGTCAGTCGATCGAGGGCGACGTCGCCTTCGACGTCGCGGTCGGCGCCCGGGATCTCGAGCTGGACTTCGAGCCATTCCTCATCGGGCGCACGGAGGTCCGCGCACTCGTGCGCGTTCCGACGCCGAAGGCGAGCCGGCCCGCCGTGCCGGACGAGCCGACCGAGGCGCCTCCCCACGAGCCCCCCCGCTAGCCCCTCCCGCGAGGCCCGACCGAGCTCAGCGCAGGACGGCTGCCTGCGCCATGGTCAGGAACTGGTCGGGGAAGCAACCGAGCAGCAGCACGAACACGGCGGCGATGACGAGCGCCGCGGCGACCATGCCGGACTTCATGGGCACGGCCACGGGCGCGTCGACCTTGGGCTCGCGCATGTACATGAAGACGAGCACCTTCAAGTAGTAGTAGGCGCCGATCACGCTGTTCAAGAGGCCCAGGATGGCCAAGAGGTACAGCTCCTGGTCGACCGCAGCCTGAAAGACGTAGAGCTTGCCGAAGAAGCCACCGGTCGGCGGCATGCCGGCTAGCGAGATCAAAAACAGCACCATGGCCAGCGCAGGCGCCGGATGGCGCCGTCCGACGCCGGCCAAATCTTCGTAGCTGACGGCTTCTTTGCCGTAGCTGCCCATGAGGATCAGCGCGCCGAATGCCCCGACCGTCGAGACGCCGTAGGCGAACAGGTAAAACAGCACCGAGGCCTGCGCTTCGGCGCCGCGACTGGCAGCGACCACACCGACCAGGGCGTAGCCGGCGTGCGCCACCGAAGAGTAGGCCAGCATGCGTTTGACCGAGGCCTGACGGCCGGCGATCAGATTGCCGACGAACATGCTGAGCACGGCCAAGAGCAAGAGCACGGGGGGCCAACCGGCGCCCCAACTGGCGATGCGCTCGTCGCCCAGGGCGGAGAACAACACGCGCAAGAGCAGCGCGAAGGCAGCGCTCTTGACGATCGCGGCCATGTAGCCCGTCGTTGGCGTCGGGGCGCCTTCGTAGGCGTCCGGAGCCCACATGTGGAAGGGCACCGCGCTGATCTTGAACAGGAGGCCCACGAGCATGAGGGCAACGGCCACGATCAGGATCCCCGTCTGACCGCCAACGGCGTCGCCTTGCAGGGCCGACAGCCCCTTGCCGATGCCGACCAGATCCGTGTGCCCCGTCACCCCATACAGGAGCGCTCCGGCGAACAGCATGAGCGCAGCAGCGAAGGAGCCGAGTAGGAAGTACTTCAGCGCCGCCTCGATGGCGCGCTGGCTCGTGCGCCGCAGGCCAATCATCGAGTAGACGCCGAGCGACATCGTCTCCAGCGCGACGAACAAGGTCAAAAGGTCGCCCGCAGCGGCCAGGGCCATGGCGCCCACCGTGGAGAAGATCAAAAGCGGGAAGAACTCGCTGCGATCGATGCGGTGCTCCGGCAAATACGCGCCAGCCAGGAGCGCAACGAGCGCGCTGGCCAAGCAAATCACGAAGCCGAAGAAGACCGCGAAGCGGTCGATGATCAGGTAAGGCGCCACGTCGGCGAGGCCGGGCAGGTTCTCTGGACCGACCATCCACACCGAGGCGTTGAACACCGCGCCAGCGAGCAGCACGACCGCGGCGATGAGCCCGAGCTCTGCGCCGCGACCAGCACCCGCGTCGACGACCTCACCCTTCACGTCGACACCCTGGCCGGCAGCGGGCCGACCGAACGCTTCGGCGAGCATCAAGAGCAGGCCGCCGAGGGCGACCGCGAGCAGCGGAGAAAGTCCGAAGTAAGTTTGCATCACTTTGCCTCCCCGGCAGCGCTCGGCCGCGATCCCTGCGGAGCCCCGGGAGCCGGAGCCGGAACCGGGCGAGCTGGCGGCCGAGCTGGTGGCCGAGCTGGCGCAGCGCCCGTGGGCTCGCCTGCGGGACCCGGGCGTGCCGGGCGCTCGCGCGGCGCAATCGCCGGATGTCCAGCGGGCACCTCGGGCGCGCCTGCATCACTCGGGCGCGGACGGGCGGGGCGGGCCTCCTCCTCGGCTGCCGGTGCGACCGCTTCGCCTTCCGCTGCCGGCGCAGCAGGCTTGCCTGCCGCGACCTTCGGCGCGTTCGGGTCCTCGGGATAGCCGACCTCGAGCGGACCACCGCGGCGGGACGTCAAACGAGCGACGGCGCCGCCCTCCTGCTCGGTGAACTCGACGCGCTGCTCGCGATAGCGATCGAGGGTGGCTTCCACCGTCTCCTGCATGGGCTCGAGGAACACGTTCGGGAAGAAGCCAATCACGAAGATCATCGCGATGAGCGGCGAGATGGCCATCACTTCGCGCACGTTGATGTCGGACAGGTGCTTGTTCTTGTCGTTCGACAGCGGGCCGAAGAACATCTTCTGCACGACGCCGAGCATGTAGACCGCCGCCAAGATCACGCCGAGCGAGGCCAAAATGGCCTGCAAATGGTAGAACGGCCGCAAATACTCGGACAGGAAGGTGCCCATGATGACCATGAACTCACCGACGAAGCCGTTGGTTCCTGGTACCCCGATGCTCGACATGGTCACGATGATGAACAAGGTCGCGTAGACCGGCATGACTTTGGCCAGGCCACCGAACTCTTGGACCATGCGGGTGTGCCGGCGGTCGTAGATGACGCCGACCAAGAGGAAGAGCGCGCCCGTCGAGATGCCGTGATTGATCATCTGCAGCATCGCGCCGGCCAGGCCGGCCGGTGTCGCCGCGAAGATCCCGAGCATCACGAAGCCCATGTGCGCCACCGACGAGTAGGCCACCAAGCGCTTCACGTCGTCCTGCTTCCAGGCCACGAGCGCGCCGTAGATGATGCCGAGCACGATGACGACGCTGGCCAAGAAGGCCCCTGCCGTCCCAGCCGGTCCACCGAACATGCCCATGCAGAAGCGGATGTAACCGTAGGTGCCGAGCTTCAGGAGCACGGCCGCCAGGATGACCGAACCGCCCGTCGGCGCCTGCACGTGCGCGTCGGGAAGCCAGGTGTGGAACGGGAAGACCGGCACCTTGATCAGGAAGGCCAAGGAGAAGCCGGCAAAGCAGAGCCAGGCGGCCCGTTCGGGCAAGACGACCTTGGACAGGGCCAGGTAGTCGAACGTCCAGAAGCCGGCGAGCTCGCGATGCGTCCACACCAGGTACAGGATGGCGGCCAGCATCATCATCGAGCCGACCATGGTGTAGAGGAAGAACTTGTAGGCGGCCTTGATGCGCTCGACCCCGCCGTACACGCCGATCAAGACGAGCATCGGGATGAGCATCAGCTCCCAGAACACGAAGAACAAAAAGAGGTCCAAGGAGACGAAGGCGCCGATCATCGCGCCCTGCAGCATGAGCAGGGCGAAGCACAGGTCCTTGATGCGCTTCTTGATCGAGCCAAAGCTCACCAGCGCCGCGATGGGCATGGTGAACGTGCTGAGCAGGATCATCCACAAGGACAAGCCGTCCGCCGCCACGTGGTAGCGAATGCCGAGCGAGGGGATCCATTCGCAGAAGTATTGGAAGTGCCAGCCGCGCGTCCAGCTGATGCCGAGTAGGCTCAGCGACAGCACGAAGTCGGCCGCCATCACGCCCAGCGTGAAGCGCTGCAGGAACGTCGGCGCCTGACGGGGCAAGAACAAGAGCGCAATTCCGGCGACCATCGGCAAGAAGACGATGGCCGTCAGCAGGTGCGGCCATTCGGCGCCGAGGTCGCTGAGCGGGGCCGAGGCATCGGGCCACATGCCGCGCACGAACAGGAAGGCGAGCGCGGCCACGATGCCGACGGTCGAGCGCTCGAGCTTGCTCCGCCCAGAGGGGATGAGGGCGCCGAGCGCAAAGACCAGCAGGTAGGGCGCGATTTCGAAGAAAGGTTGGGCCAGTGCAGGCATGACTTACTCGTCCTCTTTCTTCTGACGCTCGAGCGCACGTTTGAGGGCGTCCATGCCCGGACCAGGATCAGCTGGACGAGCACCTGCCGGCCGAGCGGCGCCAGCAGCACTGCCGGCCCGCAGCTTGCCGTCCTCGCCCTTGATGATGCGGACCGGAGCATCGCTCGATCCTGCGGGCCGCGACAAGTTGGGTCGCGGCCGCACGTAGGTGAAGACCTTTTCGCTTTCGACACCGAAGGCGTTCTTGACCGCAACCTTCACCGTGCGCTCCTCGGCGACGTCGAGGGTGAAGCTCGCCGACTTGCCGTCGCCGAACTCACCGTCCCAGCCGTCCTTGCCGTCGACGTCCCAGCGGTAGCTGAAGCCGAGGCCCGGTGCTGCCGCCAAAGCGTAGGTTCCAGCCCCTTCGTTCACGTCCTCGCGGATGCTGGCGTGAGGTGCCCAGAGGTACGCGGCGATGCCAAACATGCCGGCGGTCATGATGGCGGAGTAGGCCTGCACGCGCCCGGTCTGGAATTGGCGCAGGATCGTGCCCGCGACCTGGATCACCCCGGCGCTGAAGCGCGCCAAGATGCCGTCGACGATGTACTTGTCGGCCCAGACGCACATCTCCGCCAGCGACTCGACCGCGCCGAGGATCGTCTCCTGGTAGAATTCGTCGATCCGCCATTTGTCGCGCAAGAAGGCGTGGACGCCGGGGAACTTCGCGGCCCACTCGGCGGCCGGTTTGCCCTTTTCCTTCACGTACACGAAGTAGGCGAAGCCCACACCGCCAGCGAAGGCGACCAGGATGGCCGCGGCCATGCCGATCCAGAGGAAGCCTTCGGCCCCCTCGTGACTGGCCACGTTCCTACTGGCCGTCTCGAACACTGGCTCGAGGAAGTGGCCGAGCGGGGCAATGTGGATCGCATGAGCGTTCAAGAAGCCCGCAAATGCGGCCAGGGCGCCCAAGATCCAGAGCGGCCAGGTCATCTGCCAGGGCGACTCGTGCGGCGTCGGGCCCTGCATGCTGGGACCGGGCTCTTCGTGGGCGTGAGCAGCATGCGCGGCATCGTGACCGTGGTCGTCGTGACCGTGGTCATCATGCGCGGCATGGGGGTCGGTCCAGCCCGGGGTGATGGTCCAGCCCTTGAACTCGCCGAAGAACGTGCCGACCAAGAGGCGCGTCATGTAAAACGCCGTCAGGATCGCCGCCGTGAGGCCGATCAGATAGAGCAAGGTGCCCATGCCTTCCGTCCACTGGAAGACGTCGATGGCCACGGGGCCGGTCGGTGACGAACCGTGGAGGTCCGGCGGACCGTTGATGAAGGACGTCTTGGCCTTGAACAGGATCTCGTCCTTCGACCAGAAGCCGCTCGTCAGGGGCAAGCCCACGATGGCAGCCCAAGCAGCCACGAAGGTGACGAAGGTCGCCGGCATGAAGGCGCGCAGACCGCCCATGTTGCGCATGTCCTGCGACGCGTTCGTGTCGTGAATGCGCGCGTGCATGGCGTGGATGACCGAGCCGGCGCCGAGGAAGAGGCAGGCCTTGAAGAAGGCGTGGGTGAGTACGTGGAAGAAGCCAGCCTCGAAGGCGCCAACGCCGACGCCGAGGAACATGAAGCCGAGCTGGCTCACCGTGGAGTAGGCGAGCACCTTCTTGATGTCGTTTTGGACCAGGGCAATGCTCGCCGCGAAGAGCGCCGTCAGCGCGCCGAACAAGGCGACGATGAACATGGCGAGCGGGCTCAGAACGAAGACCGAGGACAGGCGGCAGAGCAGGTAGACGCCCGCGGTGACCATCGTGGCCGCGTGGATGAGGGCGGAGACCGGCGTCGGGCCGGCCATGGCGTCCGGCAGCCAGACGTGGAGGCCGAGCTGCGCGCTCTTGCCCATCGCGCCCAAGAACAGGGCCAGACACACCAACGTGGCCGGGTCGAGGTAGCGCGGCGCGTTCAAGAACTCGGCCCAGGACTGCGGCAAGAGGTTCGCGATGGGGACCGTCTCGGACACGGGCCACACCTTGACCGGCGCAAGCAGCGCGTCGCGTCCGGCTTCGATGCCAGTCCAGTCCAGGGCGCCGACGTAGAAGGCCAAGAGGCCCATGGCGACCAGGAGGCCGAAGTCGCCGATGCGGTTGGTGATGAAGGCCTTCTTGCCAGCCGCAGCGTTGGCTTCCTCGCTGAACCAGAAGCCAATCAAGAGGTAGCTGCAGAGGCCGACGCCTTCCCAGCCGACGAACAGGATGGGCAAGCTGTCGCCGAGCACCAGAACCAGCATCGAGAAGATGAACAGGTTCAGGTAGGCGAAGAAGCGGTGGTAGCTCGGGTCCTCCTCCATGTACTTGGAGGAGTAGAGGTGAATCAGAAAGCCGATGCCCGTGATGACGAGCGACATCACGCCATTGAGCGCATCGAGGCGGAACGCGACGTCGAGCGTGATGCTGCGGAAGTTGGCGACGCCTGGTCCCGAGCCGGCGAGCTCGAGCCACGTCCACGCCGTCCAGCGCAGCGTCGTCGCGGCGTGCTCCCCTTCCCCGTGGGGGAGGAGCAGGCAGAACGAGAGCAGGCTGAAGACGAAGGCGAGGCCGACCGACGACAGCCCCATCAAGGTGACGGCTTCCTTGCCGACCCGCTTGCCGAAGATACCGTTACCGATCGCGCCCAAGAGCGGCAGGGCCAAAATGACCCCGAGCAGCGCGTAGTCCTGGGAAGGGAAGATGTGACTGAGAGCTTCCATGCTGGGCCTTGGTCCCCATTCGCTCAGTGACGCAAGCTCGAGGCTTCGTCACTGTGCACCGAGCCGCGCAAGCGGTAGAATTGCAAGACAATCGCGAGCCCGACGGCCACTTCGGCTGCCGCGACCGCGATGATGAAGAAGGCGAACATGTGGCCGTTCATGTCGCCGGAGAAGCGGCGATTGAAGGCGACCAGCGTGAGATTCACACTGTTGAGCATCAGCTCGATGCTCATCAGCTGAACGAGCACGTTGCGCCGCATCAAAAAGCCGATGGCGCCGATGGCGAAGATCGCCGTCGCCAAGAGCACGTAGTGTTCGATGACCAGACCGAGTTCCATTACGCGTTCTCCCGAGCAGCACCCGCGGCACCCGGCCGATTGACGGGACCCTTGAACATGCGCGTCGTGGGGTTTTCCACGACTTTCGCCTTCGGGCGCAGACCCGACGGACGCGAGCGAGCTACGGCGATCGCCCCCACGACGGCCACCAGGAGGAGCGCCGTTGCCAGCTCGAAGGGCACGAGCCCCTGCTTGAAGATGCGGCCGCCGACGGCCGCAACCGAGCCGTGGGTCGTGGCGTCGATGGGCCCGAACAGGTGCTCGTCACCGTTGCCGATGAGCCCGATCGCCAGCGCACCGAGGAAGGCCACCAGGCCTCCGGCGACCAGCTGCGAGAAACTCGGCCGTTGCAGGGGCTTCGCGTCGGCCCCGGCGCCTGGTCCGAGCAGCATGACCACGAACACGAACAGGATGACGACTGCGCCCGCGTAGACCAGGATCTGCATGGCCGCGAGGAACTGCGCATTGAGGCGCAGGAAGAGCCCGGCAATGCCGATGATGGTGGTGAGCAGGCCCATGGCGCTGCGAATGGGATTTTTCGCAGTGACGACCAAGAGCGCGCCCGACAAACACAGCGCCGCGCACACGGCAAACAGCACACTTCCCGGTGTCATGCTCGAAGACTCCTGGTCTGACCCTTGCCGCCCGACGTGATGTAGTCGAGGAGCTGCGGGCGGAACTTGCGGACGAAGCTCAGCGCCGGCTGAGCGGCACCATCGCCGAATGCGCAGATCGTGTTGCCGGTGATGTTGGAGGCAATTTCGTGAAGCTGATTGAGCTCCTCGACGCTGCCCGTGCCGCCCACGATCTTGTCCAAGATGCGCTCGATCCAGCCGCAACCCTCGCGGCACGGCGTGCACTGCCCGCACGATTCATGGCGGTAAAAGCGCATCACGTTGTGCAGGGCGAGAACCGGGTCCGTCTTGTCGGACATCACGATGGCGCAGCAGGTGCCGAGCATGCTGCCGACGCCGCGGAACGCATCCACGCCCAGGGGCAAGTCGAGCAGACTCTTACCCTGAAAGTCGGCGAAGCGCGGGTTACCGGGCACATCCACGACCTCATTGGCCAAGTGAACTGGGCACGAGGAGCCACCTGGGATCACCGCCAGGAGATTGGCATCGCCGAGGATGCCGCCGCCCAGGTCGTAGATGAGCTCGCGCAACGTGAGGCCAACGGCGGCCTCGTAGACACCGGGCTTGTTGACGTGACCACTGACGCCGAACAGGCGGGCGCCCCCGTCGTTCCAGCTGTGCAGCGCGCTCACCTGGCTGAAGGCGTCACCGCCCACCGCAATCACGGTCGGCGCGATGGCGATGGTCTCGACGTTGTTGACCGTGCTGGGGCAGCCGAAGGCCCCGACTTGCGCGGGGAATGGGGGCTTGAGGCGTGGCTCGCCGCGACGGCCCTCGAGCGAGTTGAGGAGCGAGGTTTCCTCGCCGCAGATGTACGCCCCAGCGCCGGTGTGGACGTAGACTTCCATCGGGTAGCTGGAGCCGAACGGCGCGTCGCCCAAATACCCTTTGGCCTTGGCCTCGGCGATGGCGGCCCAGAGGCGCGCCTTGGACAAGTGCAGCTCGTCCCGCACGTAGATGTAGGCGGCGTGCGCGCCAATGGCGTAGGCGCCGATGATGCAGCCTTCGACCAGGGCGTGCGGGTTCCGCTCCATGATCGTGCGATCTTTGAAGGTGCCCGGCTCGCCCTCGTCGGCGTTGACCACGAGGTAGTGCGGCTTCGTGCTCTCCTTGGGCATGAAGCTCCACTTGGTGCCGCAGTCGAAGCCGGCACCACCACGGCCACGGACGTGGGCCGCTTTCATCTCGGCGACGACGTCGTCACGCGACATGCCACGCAGGACCTTGCGCGCGGACTGATAGCCGCCGGCTTGCTCGTAGTAGGCGATGGTGTGCCCATCGGCCTTGTCGTATCCGTGGGTGAGGTAGCTGGTGCGCTTGAGCATGCGGATCGACCTTGGTGCGCGTTCTTCGGCTGCTGCGGTTCGTCGGGGCGAAAATGGTGCGAGGAATCAGTCGGCGATGAGGCCGTCGAGGATGCGGTCGACCTCGGCCACGCTGAGATTCTCGTGGTAGCTCTTGTCCACCTGCATCATCGGGGCGGTGCCGCACGAAGCGAGGCATTCAGCCGAACGCAGGGTGATCTTGCCGTCGGGCGTCGTCTGGCCGGCGTGCACCTTGAGGCGCTTTTCACAGTGCGACAAGAGCTCCTCGCCGCCACGCAGCGCGCAAGACAGGGTGCGACACACCCAGACCTGATGCTTCCCGGGCTTCTCCCGGTTGAACAGGTGGTAAAACGTGGCCACGCCCAGCACGTGGGCCGTGGTGAGGCCCAGGCGCTCGGCCACGAAGTGGATGACGTCCTCGCTCACCCAATGGTCGTTGGCGTCCTGGCACAGGTGCAGCACCGGAATGCAGGCGGCCATCTTGTTGGGGTAACGGGAGAGGATGTCCGCGTACTTGCGCTCGTCCTCCGCACTCAGGGCGAATGCCATGTTTCTTCCTGGTTCCGTTCCTCGGCCTCGGTGCGGCAAAATCGCCACTTGGGGGCGCCGAGCGGGCCGCACGGTAGTGAGCGGTGGTTCTTAGTGTCAAGGGTAGGCCCGGGCTGTGGCGCGCCTTCGACCACCCTGCCCTTTTCGCGTGAATTCATTCACTTGGAACTCTCCACCGAGAGTCGATCGCTGCTGCTCGCCCGGCGTGCCCGCCGGAGGCTGCTGGGCCGGTTCGGGAGACCCGGCTTGTTTCACGCGGGGCGTGGCATGTAGGCTGCTCGCCCGAGCCCCCCAGGAGGACCGATTTCGTGTTT
>Ga0247744_1000019_pt1 | contig 43266 bp, 35 predicted proteins | sample UWRJS154409C5_FD_180946 | JGI IMG/M metagenome (GOLD analysis project Ga0247744, IMG submission 180946) | Soil microbial communities from Arlington Agricultural Research Station in Wisconsin, United States - UWRJ-S154-409C-5 | ecosystem: Environmental > Terrestrial > Soil > Agricultural land... | reverse complement strand
CCCAGCCTTGGCCGAGCGCGCGATCCAGGAGCTTGGTCTGTCCAGGATTGCACTTGTACATCCAGCGTCGTGGCGTCACGCCGTTGGTCTGATTGAGCAGCTTGCCCGGCTCGTACTCGTCGAAATCACGAAACAGCTCGTCCTTGAGCAGCTGCGAGTGCAGCGCCGACACCCCGTTGACCCGTGAGCTTCCGACGACCGCCAGGTTGGCCATGCGCACCTGCCGCTCCGAGCCTTCCTCGATGATGCTCATGCGGCGCAGGCGATCGCTGTCACCGGGGTAGCGCATGGCCACGTTCTGCAAGAAGCGGTGGTTGATCTCGTAGATGATCTGCAAATGGCGGGGCAAGACGCGCTCGAACAGCCAAACGGGCCAGCGCTCGAGCGCCTCGGGCAGGAGCGTGTGATTGGTGTAGGCCACCGACTCGCGCGTGATCGCCCACGCGTCTTCCCAGCTGATCTCATGCTCGTCTTGCAGAATCCGCATCAGCTCGGCCACCGCCAGGGCTGGGTGCGTGTCGTTCAGCTGGAAGGCGGCCAGGTTGGGCAGGTCGCGCACGCTCTTCCCCATCGACTTCATGCGCCGAATGCAATCCTGGAGCGTTGCCGAGACCAGGAAGTATTCCTGCTTGAGGCGCAGTTCCTTACCGAGCGCGTGGTTGTCGTTGGGATAGAGGACGCGAGTGATGTTCTCGTCGTGCGCCTTGCGCTCGACGGCTTTGGCGTAGTCACCCGCGTTGAAGTAAGCGATGTCGAAATCGCGGTTGGCCCGCGCACTCCACAGACGCAGCGTATTGACGACGTCGTTCTTGTAGCCCGGCACGGGGATGTCGTGCGCGACAGCGCGCACCACGTCCGCATCCACCCATTCGTGCACGATGCGACCGGTGGGCCCGGTGTATTGGATCACCCGGCCGCCGAACTGCACGTCGTAGCAGCGTTCGGGCCGCACCACTTCCCAGGGCCAGCCCTTCTCGAGCCACATGTCGGGGGCTTCCTGCTGACGCCCGGCGACGATGTCCTGGCGGAAGATGCCGTAGTCGTAACGCAGGCCGTAGCCGATCGCGGGCAGGCCTACGGTCGCCATGGAATCGATGAAGCACGCGGCTAGGCGCCCGAGACCGCCGTTACCGAGACCGGCATCCGGTTCCTCCTCCAAGATCTGGGCGAGATCGATGCCTTCCTCGCCGAGCGCGGCCTTGGCCTGGTCATAGATGCCCAGGGACACGAGGCCGTCGGCGAGCAGGCGCCCAATCAAGAACTCCATCGACAGGTAGTAAACGTGCTTGGGAGCGGTATCGCGCCGCTCCTGCCACGTCCGCGTCCAGCGGTCGTACATGCGGTCGCGCGCGGACCGGGCGAGCGACACGAAATGGTCGAAGGGCGTCGCCGCACTCGGGTGCTTGCCCTGCGTGTGTTGAACGTGCAGCAGGAAGGACGTGCTGATCGCCGCTTGGTCCATCCCGAGTTCATCGACACGCAAGTCTTTTTGGCCCATGGTGGGCGCAGGATACACGCCCAAAAGGCAGGGGAGAACGGAAAGGCGCAGGGCCGCTCAGCCCCGACGACGACGGGACCAGCGCCATTTGCCTTCGGTTTGCGGGAGCGTTTCGCGTGGCGATCGGGCCTGATCCATTTCGGCCATGGCCCGAGCGGGCGGACGTTGCTGGCGGCAGGCCTGTCTGATAGATGGGCCGCCCTCAATGCCGACCATCGAGTTCGAAGGTGTCGGGCTGGCCGCCGACAAGATCACCGACGCCCCGGATGGCGGCGATCTGGTCGACATCTGCGACAAGATCCTCGCGCCCATTCCGTTCTCGTGTCGGTCCGCGAGCTGCGGCACCTGCCACATCGAAGTGCTCGAGGGTCTGGAGCTCCTCGAACGACCCAACGCCGAAGAGGCCGATCTGCTCGACATCCTGGACGGCGGTGCGAACACGCGCCTGGCTTGTCAGGCCCGCGTCAAGCCCGGGCCCGGCTTCATTCGCATTCGCCCCGTCACGAGTCGCTGACGTTCACTCGACTTCGCTCGGCGCGCCGAGGCTGGTCAAATACGCGGCCCCGACCACACCCGCCGTGGCACCGAGCTCACTGACGACCAGCGGCACCTCGGCCGGCGGCTCGGCGAAGGAAAACTTGCGCAACCCCTCGCGCACGAGCGGCTCGAGCAAGTCGAACGACTTGGAGACGCCGCCGCTGAAGATGAGTGCATTCAGATCGAGCACGTTCTGGATGTTCGCCAGGCCGCGCCCGAGAGCAATTCCCATCATGCGGAAGGTCTCTTTCCCGGCCTTTTCGCCGCGTCGGGCGCTCTGCGCGATGTCCTTGATCTCGGTCACGTCGCCGCCGCCGAGCTCGGCGAACTTGCGAATCAACGCCGGCGTGCCGGAGTACGTCTCGAGGCAGCCGCGCTTGCCGCAGCCACAGAGCGGCGCATCCTCCGAGGGATCGATGTTGATGTGGCCGATCTCGCCCGCGAATCCGTTGCTGCCTGGATAGAGCTGACCCCCAATCACGAGGCCTCCGCCGATGCCCGTGCCGAGCGTGATCATCAAGAACGACGGGTAGCGAGAGCCGTGCCCATGCAGGTATTCCCCGAGCGCAGCCGTCGTTGCATCGTTCTCCACCGCCACCGGGCAGCGCAGGCGCTCGCTCAGGCCGCGGCCAAGCGCGATGCCTTTGAAGCCCGGGACGTTCGGCAGTCCCCAGCACAGGCCGGTTGGGTCCACCTCGCCGGGAATGGCCACCCCGACACTCTCGGGCGATGGGTCGAGCTGCTGCACCGCGGCGGCGATGGCGCTGAGCACCCGATCCGGGCCCTCCGTGCGCGGCGTCGGTACCTGGACCGACCGGATCACGCGACCGTCCTGAACGATGCCGGCTTTGATCGCCGTTCCCCCGAAATCCACACCGATCATGCTAGCCGGATATCGAACGAGCAGGCCTGAGTGTCAAGGCAGCGCCAGGTGCCATGAGGTTGACGAAGCGCGCGGGGGGCCATAGGCAAGGCGCATGAAACACTCCGTCCCGCACACACTCGGCAAGGAAAAGGCCCAGACGGTCACCCGGGCGGCGTTCGATGCATACGTAGCGAAGTTCACCGATTTTTCGCCCAAGGCCCGGTGGCTCAGTGATGACCGTGCTGAAATTTCTTTTGCGGTCAAAGGCATGAGTCTCACGGGGCTCGTCGCCGTCGCCGAACGCGAGATCATCGTCGAGATGGAGGTGCCTTTCTTCCTCAAGCCCTTTCAGAAAGTCGCGATGACCAAGATCGAGGAGGAAATCGCGAAGTGGATCGGCAAGTCGGAGCGGGGCGAGATCTGAGCCTGCCCGAACGAGCAAGACGCCGCCGTCTAGAACTGCCGCTTGGTGTCGAGCAGGATGGTGACTGGACCGTCACCTAGGATCTCCACCAACATGTCGGCGCCGAAGCGCCCCGTCTGCACGACGACGCCCAGGCCGCGACAAGCGCTGCAGAATAGGTCGAACAAGGGCTCGGCCACGTTCGGCGCCATGGCATGGGCAAAGCTCGGGCGCCGACCCTTGCGTGCGTCACCGTGCAGCGTGAACTGACTAACGGCCAGAATCCCGCCTCCGCTTTCCATGACGGAGCGGTTCATCTTGCCGTCTGTGTCGCTCATGATGCGGAGGTGACACACCTTTTCGGCCAGCGCTTCGGCATCGCTCGCCGCATCGTCGTCTCCCACGCCCACGAGAACGCAGAAGCCGGCTTCGACGCGGCCCACCACCTCGCCCAGAACCCGCACCTCGGCGTGCTTCACGCGCTGGACTACGGCCCGCATGTGACCACTGCCCCCATCATGCGGAATGGTAGAGCATGAAGTAGAGCAAGACCCCGCTGACCGACACGTAGAGCCAGATGGGCAGCGTCACCCTGGCGATTCGCTTGTGGAGCACGAGGCGGCTGGTCCAGCCGCGGTAGATGGTGAGCAGGGCCAGCGGAACCACGGCGGCTGCCAGCACGATGTGCGGAACGAGCAGGACGAAGTAGGCCACCCGCAGCGCGCCCTGCCCCCGAAATGGAACCGACCCAACCTGCGCGTGATGCAAAAGGTAGGTGACCAAGAACGCAGAGCTCAGTCCGAATGCAGACAACATGCTGCGACGGTGCCAGACGATGCGCTTCGTCCTGATCGACCAGTAGCCGAAGAGCAGACACAACGTGGCCGCGGCATTGAGGAACGCGTTCAAACTGGCGAGCACGCTCGGCCCTGCGCCCGAGCGTGAGGGCAGGAGGTAGATGACGACGGTCACGCCGAAAAACACGATCCCAGTGAGCGCGATGATCACGAGCCGCGCCCGCGTCGATTCGGGGGCGAGCGTGCGCAGATCGGCGCTCGGAGCTTGGTTCATGCCCCTCCCCCTAGCAGGCCGCTGACGGAGGGCCCAGGCGGCTCAGGCGTCCAGCTGGACGGTCGTCTCGAACACGGGCGAAGCGCCATCGCTGGACGAGAGGCGCAGCTCGGAAACCTGCTCCGCCGTCGAAACTTCGACCTGTTCGGCCTGGTAGGCCGCCTTCAAGAGCCGCCTGATGTGCGGGCCCATCGTGTCGAGCTCTGTGGAGACGAAGGGTGCCGGCCCAAAGCGGCGCACGTGCTGACTCTGCGCAGCCAGTATGCGCTGGTCCTGGGCGAAGATCATGCGAGCGAAGGGCTCGAGCACGAGGGCCAAGAGCCGCCCAGGCAGCGGTGTGCGAAAGCTGGCCACCGCATAGAGCCGGGTCACGTCGGGGCTCTCCGGCGTGAGGTAGGCACTGACCACGAAGTGCGAACGCGGACCGAGCCGGTACTCCACTTCGGCAACCCCGGGCAGAAAGAAGCGGTCCCAGTGCTGCACCGCCCCGCGCGCCCGGTCCTTGCCGACGGCCAAAAGCCGCGCCACGAGCCCGCTCGGCGGCGGTTCCCCCACGTACTCCGCCTCGACCCAGTGCTTGCGGCGTCGCACCTGGGCCGCGATGCGCGTTCTCTGGGTCTGCGTGCGAAAGAGCCCTCGGTGCAGGATCGCAGTGTGCGGCACGTCGAGCGCGTTTTCTGCGGTCGAGTAGAGACTGCCCGGGGCAGTGACTTCGCGCAGGACCGACGTGTAGCCGGGCGCACCGAGGAGCGGCGGAACGTAGGGCGCGATCGGCGGCCGTCCGTCGGGCTCTGGACACACGAACACGAGCCCCGATTCTTCGCGCAGGGGCAAGCGCACAAGGCCATGCGCGCGCTCGTCCACGGCGACGCGGCCAGGCACATCGATCAGATGCCCGCCGCTGTCGAACCGCCAGCCGTGGTAGGCACACTCCAGACTACCCTGGGCATCGCACTTGCCGATGGACAGCGGCACGCCCCGATGGGGGCAGCGATCGACGAAGGCCCGCGGGCCAGCCGGCGTCCGATAGAGTACAATGGGAACTCCAAGCAGAGATCGATGCAGCGGTCGAGTCGTGAGCGCTCGACCGAGACACACGACGTGCCAAGCCCGATAGAGCGGAGTTTCCGACTCTGGCCAATCTAGCGCGATGGGCTTGGACATGCCTCCAGTCACATTGTACCAAGAAATCCCCAGCGCGCCGCTGGGCGCGGGAGACGAAAGATGAGCGAATCAACCAGCTTCATGCGCCGCCTGTGCATGGGTGAGATCAACGAGGACCTCGTGGTGCCGTTTCCGCGCATCCAGCCGGAGGAGAAGGAAACGCTGGAGTCCGTCCTGACTTCGCTGGGGCAGATGCTCGAGTCGCACACGAGCGATTTCGCGAAGTGGGATCGGCAAGGCGAGTTTCCGGCCGAGTTCATCGCCGAGCTCAAGGAGTTCGGCCTGTTCGGTCTGGTCATCCCCGAGCAGTACGGCGGTCTCGGCCTCGGGTCGACGGCTTATTCACGCACTCTGCAGGAGATCGCCAAGCACGATGCCTCGGCTGCGGTGACCGTGGGCGCCCACAGCTCGATCGGCATGCGGGGGCTGCTTCTGTTCGGCACCGACGAACAGAAACAGCGCTACCTGCCGAAGCTCGCCACCGGCGAGATGATCGCGGCGTTCTGCCTGACGGAGCCGGGCTCCGGTTCCGATGCTGCGTCGATCAAGACGCGCGCGCACCGAGACGGCGACGACTGGATCCTCAGTGGTGAGAAGATTTGGATCACGGACGGCGAGATCGCCGACTTCTTCACCGTGTTCGCCAAAACGGGCAAGGAGGGGGAACGCGGCAAGATCAGCGCCTTCTTGGTGACGCGAGACATGGGCGGCGTTTCGCACGGTCACCACGAAGACAAAATGGGCATCCGTGCTTGCCCGACCAACTCGGTCACCTTCGATTCGGTGCGTGTCCCCGGCCAGAACCTGCTCGGCGAAGAAGGCAAGGGCTTCAAGGTGGCGATGAACATCTTGAACAGCGGCCGCACGGGCCTCGGCGGCGGCTCGGTGGGTGGCATGAAGAAGCTGATCCGACTGGCCACGGAGCAGGCCAGCGGTCGCGTGCAGTTCGGCAAGAAGATCTCCGAATTCGGCCTGATCAAAAAGAAGGTCGGCGAGATGATCATCGACTGCTACTCGGCCGAGGCCACGGTTTCGATGGTTGCCGGCCTGGTCGATCGCGGCGACGACGAGTACGCGATCGAGGCCGCCATCAGCAAAGTCTACTCGACCGAAGCCCTGTGGAGGACGGCGGACGAGGCCTTGCAGATCGCGGGCGGCAACGGCTTCATGAAGGAGTTTCCGTACGAACAGTACGTTCGCGACAGCCGCATCAACCGCATCTTCGAGGGCACGAACGACATTCTGCGCCTGTTCATTGCCTTGAGCGGCATGGACGACGTCGGCCAAGCGCTCAAGGAGCTCGCTGGCTCCTTGCGCGGTGCCTTGAGCGATCCGATCAAAGGCTTCGGCGTGTTCCAGAAGTACGCGCTGCACCGGGCGAGCCTCGCCACCGGCATCCGGCGCGAGCAGCGGTCGTTCTCCAAGCTCGCCAAGGAGCTCGAATCCCAGCAAACCGTGTTCGAGTGGGGTACGCGCGAACTGGCAGCCTCCGCCGACAAGCTGCTACGGCGCCACGGCGCGAAGATCGTCGACCGTCAGCTAGCCACCGCCCGCGTGGCGGACATCATGATCCACCTCTACGTCCTGGCCTGCACGCTCAGCCGCGTCTCCTCGAGTATCGCAGCGCAAGGTGCCGAGAAGTCCCTGCGTGAGATTCAGATTGCTGCAGCGGTAGCGAGCCGCACCGAACGCGTCGTGCGAGTCAACGTCAGCGAGATCGAGAAGAACGCCGATGACCAGATCAAGGCGCTCGCCGATCACGCGTTCGAAGCGGGCAAGTACAGCTGGGACACCATCTGACCCGTCATGCGCATCGTCCTCTTGGATGCAGACCCGATCACGGGCTCAGCTCGTGCGATTCCCGGCGAGGCCCCTCCGGCCTCCCTGGCACAGCTCGCTCGGCTCGGTGAGCTCGAGGTCCACGGTCGAACCGGCCAGGGCGAGGTCGTGGCTCGCCTCGCCGGCGCGCCCATCGCCCTCACGAACAAGGTCGTGCTCGGTCCGGCCGAGCTCCAAGCGCTACCAGAGTTGCGGCTGATTTCGGTCCTAGCCACCGGCGTCAACGTGGTGGATGTCGCCGCGGCGCGTGCCGCAGGCATCACCGTGTGCAACGTGCCCGACTACAGCACGCCCTCGGTGGCGCAGCACGCCATCGCGCTATTGCTCGAGCTCGTGAGCCAGGTCGGCCGTCATGCAGCCGACGTGGCTCGAGGCGGCTGGGAGGCGTCACCGGTCTTCTCGTACTACCTCGAGCCGCTCCAGGAGCTCGACGGAGCCACGCTGGGGATCGCAGGCTACGGAGCGATCGGCCGCCGAGTGGCCAGGATTGCCCGGGCACTCGGCATGCGGGTCATCGTCCACACCCGGACTCCGAGCAACGACTGGGAGGTCCGCTTCGTGAACAAGGCCACCCTGCTGGCGGAAAGCGACGTCCTCAGCCTGCACGTACCCCTGTCCAGCGAGACCTTCCACTACCTGGACAAGAGCGCCTTTTCGGCGATGAAGCGCACGGCGCTGGTCATCAATTGCGCGCGCGGACCCGTCATCGACGAGCAGGCCCTCTTGGAAGCCCTCACGACGGGGCTGATCCGCGGCGCCGGGCTCGACGTCCTGGAGAAGGAGCCGCCGCCGGCCGATCACCCACTGCTCAGGCTACCGAACTGCGTGGTGACGCCGCACGTCGCCTGGGCGAGCGCGGCAGCGCGCGAGCGACTTCTGTCCATCACGGCCGACAACGTCAAGGCGTTCCTCGCCGGGCAGCCCCAGAACGTCGTCTGATCGCCCCTTCGCGGGGGAACGAGCGAGCGACGAGTCAGGCGACGAGCCGCCGCACCAGATCGACCGGACGCCGACGACCAGGTCGTGCTCCGGGCGGAGCGACCGGACGGTGCCCGACCGCGCGCCGGAGCAGGAAACGGTCGTATTCGGAGAGGCCGCGAAACTCGAGACCGAGGCGCCGCGTCAGCTCGCCGGGGCGTCGACCGTGGAGCACCCGGGTGACGACCGCCGAAGCGTCGATCCAGGCGCCATCGGGTAGCCTGAACGAGACGAACACCGTTTCGCCCGTCAGCACCGCGTCAGCGGGGCCGACCAGGGCACCCCAGGTCGACAGATTCTCGATGCGGTCGGCGATGAGCTGGAAATCCCGCTCACGGACGACCTGGCAGTCCAGCCGGATGGTGTGCCGACTGGGCCTGGATGCAGGGCTTTTGCGCGTTCTCATGATGCGGACCTCCTTCGAGATCACATCGTCGTCCAGCCCGAGCCGAAATGTCAACAAATGTAGGATACCACCCTACACTTAGCGAACCTCTCCTCACTTCTCAGCCGGGATCTCCAAGGACTGCCTCGCCTCGCGCAGGCGGACCTCGACCTCGCTGCGACGCAACCCGAGCTCGACGAGCTCCTTGGTGATCTGATCGAGGCGCTGCGTGCCCTGACGCAGGCGCGCGGTCAGCTCGGCGCGCAAGTCGCCGGCGGCGGCGTTCTTCTCGATGGCCTCGATGGAGAGGCGGGTCTCGCGCGTGCTCTTCTCGAGCTCCTGCTGCTCGCGGCGGAGCTTGGCTTCACCGTCGGCGATCTTCGCCAGGGCCTCGGCCTGGGCCAGGATTTGCTCGAGCGCCTTGCGCTGCCCCGGAGTGCCCTTGCCTGCGGCCAAGTAAGCGCTGATCGCCTGCCGGGCCTCGACGGATTCCCAGGCCACGTTCATCTGCACCGGTCGCCGCTCTTCGACCGTCACCTCGGCCTTGCCGAATTTCGGTACCGAGGCGGGGACGTAGGCGACGTGGTCGGCCAGGTTGTCTTCGGTCCCGGCAGGTGGATTGTGCAGGCGTGCATCGGCCGAGCGCGGGTGGCGCAGCAGCAGCTTGGCCGGCTCCTGGTCGCCATTCTGAATCTTGTAGGTCGTGAGCGTCGCCTGATCCTGCTCGACGAACAGCATGCCCGACCGGACGGCATAAAAACGTACGTCACGCTGATCCCAGCGCGACGTGGTCTCGATGGCCAGGTCCCGCACGAGCGCAAACGGCACGATGGCTTCTGCCTTGACGGGTAGCGAGCTCAGCATCCCCTGCCCCAGAAACGCCCCTTCCTCGAAGACGGCGATGGGGCCCTTCTCGAGCAGCCCGCCGGAGGCGTTCTTGAAGCGCGCCACCCGGAACGGATGCCGCGACGAATCGGGGACTCCAGGGTCCGGAGCGAACAGGTGCACGGCCGCCCCAGGAACTTTCTGGCTGACGAGGAGCACCATGGTCGCACTCTCGTCGGGCACGGTAACGGTGTGCGGAACCTCGTAGCGCGTCGCGCCACTCTGCACTTCGACCTGGGCCAAGCGGCTGCCATCGCGAGGGCCGAGCGTGGCCATCGTCGGTGCAGGCGACGGCGGAGCTGCAGGCTTGGCCTCGATGGCCTTGTCGGCAGCGTAGTCGTCCTCATCCGCTGACCCGCGCTTGTACCTGGCACTTGGCTTGGCCATGCCCCCGGCGCTCGAACCGTAGCCCGCCCCTTCCTCCATCGCTTCGGCAGCCGGCGCCTCGGCCGGCGCCGGAGCCGCAGGCTCCTGATAGTAGGTCGAGCCGCCTTCCGGCACGGCGTAGATGACCTCTCCCTCGTCGCTCACGATGGGTCGCTGGGGTACGACCGGGTCGCCGAGCGTGGACTCGAATGCGATCGGCGCGCCAGCCACCAGCGCGAGCTCGACGTCGTTCCAGTCTTCGCCCGACTGATTCTGGACGATGCCCCAGACCTGCAGACTGGCCTCGCCGCCCTTGCCGACAATCAAGCGATAGGACGGACGCCACAGCGGGGTCTCGGCCAAATAGCCCACGGTGATGTCGTGCTTCTTGCCGTCGAGCTCCAAGGTCACGTTGCGGAGCTTGCGCGGGTCCTTCTTCTCGCCCGACCACTCCTCGAGTGCACGCTCCAAGTCCGGGTCCGGCGTGCCCTGTTCCTGCTCTGCCATCGACACCGGGAAGGAGGCAGCCTTCACCGAATGCCCTCCCTGCTCCATCACCGCCAGCGTGGCCAGGAAGTCACCGACGTTCTCCTCGCGCAGCTGAAACTCCACGCGCTCGTCCGACACCGTCCCCGAGCGCTCGAAGTAGGCGACGCCGTTTCTGTACACGACCACGCGTTTGACGGGTAAGTCGCCCGATCTGACCTGAGCATGTTTCGCACAACCCAAGAGACTGGACAGAGCCAGTACTCCCACCGCCACCTGCGACAGCGGACCCAAACCCGATCGTGTCATGGCCCCAATCTAGGGCGCAGGGCCTCTCAGACACAACTCGCCCGCGCCCCGCGCGTTTTTGTCAGAGACGAGCCGCCAGCCGCGGAGCCGTCAGCGGCAAGCATTGCCAACGAGCGCCGGTTGCGCGCCGTAGGCGTAGTTCACGCAATGAGCCGCGAGGCGCGCATCAGCCGGCCAGCCGTAGCTGTCCAGGCTCCCGTAGGCGTAGCCTGCGCTGCACACGTTCGGCGCCGAACGGAGCGCCGCAATCAAGCGCAGACTCGACCATTCGAGGCTGCGCCGATCCAGCGTGCCGCTGTTGACGGCCGCCTGAACGTAGATGGGAATGGCGGCGTCGCCCGCGGCCTTCAAGAGCTCCTGAGCCTTGCTCAAGGAATCGAGGTTCTTCTCCATCGCCTGGCGCGCATCGTCCTGCTTGCGGCCGTACCAAAGTTCCCAGAAACGCGCGCCAATCCCCTCCACCCGGGCGTCGCCGTCGGAAATCTGCAAGAGCTGGGAGTAGACTTCGTAGCTCTTGGTGATGTCGGCGGGGGTCTGCCCCGCCTGGCCCTTGGCCAAAATGGCTTCGAGCTCTGCCACGAGCTGGGTGATGCGCCCCTCGTACTGGGCCAGCTCGTGCAGCTCGAGCACGCCGATTTCCACCGCGGGCTTGCCGCGATTCGGCACCACGTACACCTTGGCCTGCTTGGGAGCGTTGGCGTAGCCCGAGGTTTGCAAGAGCTGCTGCAAATCGCCGGACACCCGGCCGGTGGGATCCGTCTCGCCGAGCGGCACGCGATTACCTCCCACGTCGAGCAGGACCGACACGTTGCGCGCGTAGGTCTGATTGCAGGCGACGTCGCCCTTCGGATCGGCAGCCACCTGCTTCTTGGTGACGGGAACGCGCTGCACGACCTTGTCCCCGTGGAGCGTCTCTTGATAGCGCTGCACGACCGTGACCGGGATCACGTCGCAGCGTGAGCTCTCGAACACCGTGAGCCCGATGTATTGCTTGCTCGCAGCGACGCTGGCGGAATACGTGGTCGCGCGCGGCGCCCCATATTCGATCGCGGTACCAGATGGATCGTCGACCATCCGCGTGCTGGAGTTGGGCCCGCAGCCAACGGCCAGAGCCGGAAGGGCCAGGGCGAAGAGGGACACTGGTACGAGGCGGAAGAATCTCATGGGTGCGTCTCCGGTAGGCAACTCTGGCCAGCGTTCCAGACGGCGACCAGGGGCACAAGCCCGAAGCGAGAAACCGGGTCCGGCGAGAGTCACCATATTTTGGCGGCTCTACGCGCACGGACCCGAAACTCTTCCCCAGCCCGAAGGATTGGACCCCGAAGCTCAGGCTTGCGGCTTTTGGGCCGAGTCGCCGGCTAGGGTCTTCTGGGCGCCTGGCTTGACCGCCACCCGCCGCGGCTGAGCGAGCGCCGGCTTGGGCACGCGCACCGTGAGCTGACCGTGTTCCACCTGAGCCTCAACGGTGCCGGCATCGACACCCTTGGGCAGAACGAACGAACGCTGGAAAGAACCGAAGGCGCGCTCGTAGCGGCGATAGCCGTCCTTCTCTTCCTTGCGCTCGGCCTTGCGCTCACCCTTGAAGGTGAGAACGCCGTCCTCCACGTTGATGTCGATCTGTTCCGGCGCAAGGCCCGGCACGTCAGCCGTGAGCACGTAGCCGTCCTTGGTCTCTTCGATGTCGACAGCCGGCCAGAGCGCCTTTTGAGCGAGCCTGCGACCCTTGAACAAATCGTCGGAGAATAGGTCGTCGAACTGATTCCAGAGCGTGAGCATGGTGATAACCTCCTGATTTCGGGACGTGAATGGGTTGGTACCCGTCGCCGCCACCGGGGCAGACGACGAGCTGTCAGCGCGAGATTGCAGCGCCAACGGGAGCCAGGTGCGTCGCGCGAAGCGCCGCGACCGAGCCAACACAACCTAAGTCGCAGCGGGAACTCGTCAACTGTGGTTGTGCCCCTCCCCCGTGCTAAGGGGCGCGCCGATGCTGTATCGCTGGCTGCGCCCCCTGCTCTATCTCCTGCCGGCAGAGATCGCGCACCGCCTGGTCGCCCGGCTCTTGCGCCTGGTCCAGGCGGTCCCGGGTGGATGCTGGCTATTGCGGGCCCTGCTGGGCGCACCGGGCGGCCTCGCGGTCACGACGCTCGGACTCACCTTTCCTTCGCCCATCGGCCTGGCCGCCGGCTTCGACAAGGACGCCGAGATGTATCCGGCGCTCCTTTGCGCCGGCTTCGGCTTCGTCGAGATTGGAACCGTCACCGGCGAAGGGCAACCGGGCAATCCCAAGCCACGGCTGTTCCGCCTGGTGAAGGACCAAGCTCTGATCAACCGCATGGGCTTCAACAACGGCGGCGCCAGCGAGGTCGCCGACCGTTTGGCCCGGCGAGGCCGGCGCCCCGGCGAGGTCGTCGGTGTGAACATCGGCAAGACCAAGCTCGTGCCCGCCGAGGATGCCGCGTCGGACTACGAGAAGAGCGCCCGACTGCTGGGTCCCTTTGCCGACTACCTCGTCGTCAATGTCTCCTCACCGAACACCCCAGGGCTGCGTGACTTGCAGGCCGTCAGCGCGCTCGGCCCAATCCTCAGCGCGGTGCGTGCCGCGCTCGATCGGGCCGTGCCCGAGCGCAGAGTGCCACTGCTGGTCAAGATCGCGCCGGACTTGGGCGATGAGGACATCGACGCTGTCGCGGACCTCGCCCTGGAGCTCGGCCTCGACGGCATCGTCGCCACCAACACCACGATTTCACGAGCAGGGCTCGCGAGCACTCAGGCTGAGGTCGAGCGCTGCGGCGCCGGAGGCCTGTCCGGGCGCCCGGTGAAGGCGCGCTCGCTGGACATCTTGCGGCGTTTGTACGCGCGGGTCGGCCGCCGCCTATCGCTGGTGTCGGTCGGAGGCATCGAGTCGGTCGACGACGTGTGGCAGCGGCTCGAGGCAGGGGCACGACTGGTTCAGGTCTACAGCGCGTTCGTCTACGCCGGTCCCAGTCTGCCCGGTCGCCTGAGCAAAGAGCTCGGCGAGCGCCTGACTCGCGAAGGGCTGACCCTCGAGCAGCTGATCGGGCGCGCCGCCGTCAGCGCAGACGCGGGATCTGACCTTCGAACTCCGGCGCCTTGAGGATGTGCTGCAGGAGCTGGCGGCTGATACCGAGCAGCGCCGCCGCCCCGCGCACGCTGCCACCGCTCTTGGCCAGGGCTTCGCTGACCATCGCGCGCCGCACCTCGAACTCGAGCTCCTTGATCCCGATGTGACCGACCGCGCCGCGCACCTCGACCATCGGGTCGGGAGACGTGTCGAGGGCTTCGTCCAACGCGGCCCGAATCGCATCGAGGCCGAAGGGCTTACGCAGGAAGCACCGGACACCCGCACGAGCCAGGCGAAAGCTATCTTCTGGGGTGGCCTCGCCACTGACTGCGATGACCACGGGTTGCGGGCTGCGAGGGCCGAGAAGCTGGAGCACATCGAGCCCCGTCCCATCGGGCAGCTTGAAGTCCAAGACGACGAGCCCCGGCTGCTTGTGCTCGAGAAAGCTCGCAGCGGCGGCGACGCTCCCGGCGTGGTCCACCACGAAAGCCCGCTCGCCCACGACGTCGACCAGCGTCGCAGCTAGGCCCGCATTGTCTTCGACGACCAGGGCCGAAAGGCCAGTATGATCCATCCCGCCGGTCAGCGTGATGCCCGAGCCGGCTCCTCGTCAATGCCTCCGTCCAACTCCGCTAACCCAGCCGACATGGCCAATCCAGCGAGCGAGGTCCCGCCTCCCGGCGAGGCGAACACGATCGACTGGATCGTGAGGCTGACGATTGCCCAGGCGACGACGCGGACGGAGCGCCGGTTCGCCTGGCTGCGCATGGGCTTCTGCCTGCTGTCACTCGCTGTCTTCCTCCTGCACCTGCTCCGCTTCCCCGGGGACGTGCACACGAACCAGATTGCGATCGAGCTGTCGATTGCCGGGCTCGGCGTCTGCCTCTCCGCCTGGGTTCTCGGGCGCACCCGCGACCGCTTGGTCGACGACGTCGTCAAGCTCGTCGCTGCCGGTCTGGATGGACTCTTGGTCACCGTGGCCCTCGCAGGCAATCAGCTGAGCCCGCCCGGAACCTACGCCGGCCTGCTGAGCAGCTTGGACGTCGCCATCGCACCGCTGACGATCCTCACCTCGGTGCTGCGCGTCTCGCCGCGGGCAGTACTGACGAGCAGCGTGGTGATCAGCGTGGGCGTGGCGACACTCTTGGCCATCGATACGGCGCGCGGTCTGCCGGTTTCGCCCAAGCTCCCCCTCTACGCCAGCTACCACATGGCAGCCGTTCTGCTCGCGCACTACTTCACGGCTCGCGCCCGGGAAATCTTCGGGCGGGTTGGCCAAGTGGCATTGCGGGCGGAAGGAGCGCGCCGGAGTGTGCGCGCATTGCTCGAGGACCATCACGATCTGCGCAGTGTCCTGACCAACCTGCAGCTCGGAGCCGATCGCCTGCACGAAGCACTCCAGAGCGGCGAGCAGGGGGCCCGTTTGGCGACGCTCGAGGCCTCGCTCGGTGCCGGGATCGCAGCCCTGACCAAAGGCGCCGAGACGACCAGAAACCGCGCGCTCCTGGCGCTCGAGGGAACGGACCAACCCAGCCGCGCCAGCGTGCACGAGGCGCTCCAAGAGGCCATTACCGAAGCCAAGAGCATCGCACCCGAACTCGCCGTCAGCTTCGGCGCCGAACCTGTCGCCACGCCGGTGCTGTTCGGGGGCGGGACGACAGCCCTCGCGCGCCTCTTCCTGCACCTCCTGATCAATGCACGCGAAGGCAACGGCAGCGCGGGCGCGTCCACGGTCCAACTGGTGACGAGAGCGCGCCGGGGTGCCGTCGAGATCGACGTCCTGGACGACGGCCCCGGGTTCTCACCGGCGCTCCTCGGCAAGCTCGGCCGGGACCGGGGGTACACGACCAAAGCGGGCTCTTCGGGCATCGGGCTCTGGCTGTCTCAGTCTTCGCTCGAGGCAGCGGGAGGCTCGCTCACCCTGGCCAATGCGGGCGGTGGCCGCGTGCGGATCGTGCTCAGAGCTGCGCCCTGAGCCGCCGCTGGGCGCACAGAGGGGGCACAAAAGGGCAACGGCCCGAGACGAATCCCGAGCCGCTGCTTCTTTTCGGAGAACCTGACTTTCGGAGGATCAGGGATCCAGGATCTCGTTGCTGGACTCGGCGTCGAACCAAACATCCTCGTCGTCTGCGGGATCACCGTTTCCGTCGGTTGGCGCAGTCGTCCCGGTGTTGTTTGCTAGGTTGAACACTAGGCCCGTCGGGTTCGTGTCGTTCTGACCGAGACCGAAGTCCCAGACCTGGGCGTTCGTTACCTCGAGGTCATCGACGTTGTTACGTAGGTCGATGGCGAAGTCGAAGCCCGAGAGCACGATGCCGTCCAGGGTCCCGCCGAAGTGCTGGCGGAGCACGGCGCCGTAGCCGATGTTCGCATCGTTGTCGTTGGTCGTATCCGTGCACAGGGTCGCGTTCTCGAAGTGGCCCGTCGTGTTGACGTCGTCCACCTTGGCTCCCGCGTCCTGGTCACCGTCGATTTCGAAGCCGTTCGGGCTGTCGGTGACCGAGATGACGTGACGGCCGAAGATGGTGCTGAGCGTGCCACGGTAGCCGTCGTCAGCGTCGTAGATGTCGTCGCCCGCGTTGTTGACGACCAGGTGGTCGGCGTCGACGGTGCCGCCGAAGAACTCGAAGCCGTCGTCGAGCGTGGTGTTGACCTGCACGTAGGAGATGTCCGTCTCCGAGCCGATCGAGCCCAGGCTGAGGCCGTTGATCTCGTTGCCACCGCCGAGGTCGACACCGCCGAACTCGATGCGCACGTACTTCAGCGTTCCGCTGTCGTCGTTGTCGTCCGAGCCGCCGTGCTGGTTCTCGGGCACGGTGGCGAGGCCTTCGATGTTGAACGTCGGACCGTGCCAGTTGACGGCCTTGCCGAGGAGGAGGATGCCGCCCCAACCCGCCAGAGTCTTGCTGCCGTTCGGTGCCGAGGAGGTGAAGATGATCGGCTCCTCCGCCGTGCCCACGGCGTCGATCTTGCCGCCGCGGCTGATGATCAGCGAGCCCTTCGGGCTGGCCGCGCCACGGATGATGGTGCCGGGTGCGAACTTGATGGTCGCTCCGTCGGTGACGTAGATCTGGCCCACGAGGTCATAAACGCCCTTCGGGTACTCGCAGACGCCCGAGGCGCACGCGAGGATTGGCCCGTCCGAATCGCAACCGTTGTCTTCCGGCGTGCTGTCCATCGACCAGTTGGTCCAGCCTTCCATCCAGTCGGCGTCGTCCACGAAGGCGCCCTGGTCCGAGTAGCACTTCACGGCGTCCGTCGGGCCGTTGGCGCCGATGCAATCGGTGCGGTCGAAGAGCTCGGTGCCGCTGAAACCGCTGCAATCGACCTCGGCCGCCGTCTGCTTGATGAAGCAGGTTGGCCCGTCGCTGCCGCCCGTGCCGCCTGTCGACACGATGCCGCCCATGCCGCCACCGCCGAGGTTTTGGATGCCACCGCCGCCGTCGGTGCCACCGCCGCTGTGGGTTCCCCCCGTCGTGTTCGACCCGCCGCCCGTATGCTTACCGCCGGTGCCGTCGGTGTCCGTCCCGCCGGACCCGCCCTCATTGCCATCGTCTTTCTCCTCGGGGTTGCAGGCGAAGAAGAGGGCCGGTGTTGAGATGACTAGCGAAGCGAGAAGAACTTTTGAAAGGGAACGCATATTGAATGACCTCCTGTGGAACGCGCCGACTCTTCCCACGGGCCAATGAAGGCCTGGTGGGCGATGCGTAACGATTGAGTGGCAAGCGGCCGTTACAATCAGACAGTATGGAAAACGGAAGCCGTGCCCCTTTCGGAGGCACAGCCTGACGTCGACCCGAAACGATCGGCGCCGGTCGCTCTGGTCAAAGCTGGTAGCCGAGCGAGAGGCTCGCTACCGTGCCCGTCGTGAAGCGCCAGATGATGTTGTCATCGCGGGCTTCCTTGCCCTGGCTGACGACGGTCGGAGAGTTGAGCAGGTTCTGCAGCTGGAGCTGGAGGTTCCAGTGGTCCATGAACTTCTGTGAGACCGCAAAGTCGAGGCTGTGGACGGGATGCTGGTACGCGTCGGGCAAACCGACGGTACCAACCGCCACCAAGGTCGGACCGCTCACCTTGTAGATGGCGCGCGCATTCAGGCCAAATTTAGCCTCGTAGTTGAGCGCGAAGCTGAAGGTCCAGGGCGCCTGGTTGACCAAGGGGCGCGACGTGCTGGTCAGAACGTCACCTGGATCCACCACCTCCACTCGCGAGCGCGCGGCCGTGAAGTTGGTGATGACGCTGAGGCCACGGAGCTTCGTCGTCAAAAAGCCGAGGCTCTTGCGCAGCTCGAGCTCGAAACCGATCAAGTCGGCACCGGGGCTATTGCGAAAGGTGATCGTGTTCGTCGAGCTACCGGGAAAGACCACCACTTCAATCGGATTGGTGAAGTGCTTGTAGAACATGCTGAACGCCGCGACGTCCGCCGCCCCTTCGAACCAGTACTCCAGCCGCGTGTCGACGTTGTCGATGGTGGTCATCGTCAGGTCCGGATAGCCGGACTGGATGGTTCCGCCGAAGTAGTCGGTGAAGGCAAACGGCGCGAGCTCGCGCAGCTGCGGCCGGGCAAGGGTTCGGCCGTAGGACATGCGGGCCTTGGCCTGCTCGGTGGCGTTGTAGACCGTGGCGATGGCCGGCAAGAAGTCGGTGGAGTAGAGGGCGGCCGAGTTTTCGGGGTCGATGGCGCCCGCGGTCGTGTACGGGTCGAGGGTTTGCTCCGTCCACTCGACGCGGGGGCCGGCGACGACGTGAAACTTCTTGGCGATGTCCGCATCGAGCATCGCGTAGCCGGCGTAGACGTTCAGCTTGGCATCGTAGCGGTCACCCAGCTGCGTACCTTCGTTCAGCATGATCGCCGAATCGATGTTGTCGTCCTGGAACAGCTTGTCCGGGCAGTTGAGCTGGTAGTCGTTCCCGCGGCAAACGTAGAGATCCTGGATGGCCGGATCGCTAAAACCCGCGAAGTTGCGCTGGTAGTTGAAGCGCCGAGCCAAAAATGACCGTTGCTTCGCGTTGACGAACGCACCGAACTTGGCAGCGAGGTCGGTGGCCCCTTTCACGATGGGCTGCGTCCAGTCGAGGCGCCCGCCGTAAGCGTCCTCGGTCTGCGTCGACCAGAACGAACGCGCCGAGTTGGCCGTGTCCACGTAGTTCCACACGCCCTCCGGGCTGCCCGCAACGTAGGAGTAAGCGACATCGCGCTGATCCGGCTGATCCCGCGAAGCGCGGGAGATCGACAGGTTCCACTCGATCTGCGCACCGTTGAGTGGATCGAGCTTGTGCTCCCCCGTCAGGATTCCGTAGGAAACGCCGCGCTGCACCCAGCTGAGCTGAGAAGCGCGGTAGTCGAGGCCGGTGTCCGTGACCACGCCCTTGAACAGACTCACCTGATTGTCGGCAAGCTGCGAATGCAGACCGCTGACGGTGATCTTGTGATCCTGGGACGGCAGGTAGCTGAATTTTCCGAATGCGCCCCAGCGCACGGAATCCACCCCGCGGTCGACCAGGTAGTCGGTGGCCTCGCGAAAGCCGCGCTCGTCGATGGCGTCCGGCAGATACTGCTTCAGCACCATGTCCGTGTACTTCTCGAAATTCCGCGAGTAGGTGAGCGATCCCAGAAGGCCGACCTTTTGGCCATTCTTGAAGGTCCAGGTGTTGCCCCCGACGGCCGTGAGGCTGTGGTTTGGGGGCGTCCCCGACATCACCGGCGACCGCTTCCAGTTGATGTCCCTGCCGGGCTGAACCAACTCCTCTTGGGTGACGAACGTCCCGTCAGGCTTCGGCGAGCCTTGGGCCGCCGCGTAGTCGCGCGGCACGGACGCGGGCAGCCCGCGCAATCCGTCATCGAAGCCTAGCCAGTCCGTCGACGACGAGCTCGAGGTCAGGCGGTCCTGAAACGTGGACTGAGTGTTGATGCCGCCCTTGAGCGTCACCTGAAACAGGGGCTTGGTCGGCACCGAGCGGGTCTCGATCTGCACCGAGCCACCGGCGAAGTCGGCCGGAATGTCCGGCGTGAAGACCTTCACGATCGTGAGCGAGTCGAGCACCTGGGACGGGAACACATCGAGCGGCACTGCCACCCGGTCGGGCTCTGGGCTCGGCAGTGGAAACCCGGACAAGAGCGCATTGGTGTAACGCTCGCCCAAGCCGCGGACGTAGACGAAGCGACCACCGACGATGTTGGCGCCCACGACACGTTGCGCCGCCTGCGCCGCGTTGGTGTCGGCCGTCTTGGCGATTTCTTCTCGACCGACGGCGTCACCGGAGGCCACGGCTCGTTGCCGCTTGAGCGCGAGGCCAGCGATGGTTTCCGTCTCGGCGTGGTCTTCGATCACGATCTCTTCGACCGCGCCCTCTTGCGACGTCAGCCGAACGTCGTGGCGGTCCACACGCCCCGCTTGCACCGGGACTCCCGACAAGGTCTCCGGCTCGTACATCTCGTAGAAGACCTCGAGCTGGTATTTCCCCGGTGGAAGCTCGAGCCGATAGTAGCCCTCGTAGTCCGTGAGCACCGTCTGACCGGTGCTCTTGACCTTGATCTGAGCCTCGAGCGCTGGCTCTCCACTGTCCTTGTCGACCAGCCGGCCCCAGACGACGCCCCGCCCAGCCGGCGGCGCTCTCCACGGCTCCTGACCGGGCGCGAAGGTGCCTTCCTGGATGACCTCGGCGCTCTCCGCTGCGGGGCCAGCGTCCGCCTTCGGCTCAGCCGCGACGACTTCTTCCTCCTCGGCCGGAAAGGCCTCCTCTTCTTCGGCGACCACCTCTTCCTCGTCCGCGGCAACGACGTCTTCTTCGACGACTTCCTCCTGTGCGGCGATGTAGGGGGCGGCCAGGAGCAGACTCGAGAGCAAGAGTGGACTCGTGAGGGAGATGGGTCGCATGAGAACGTCGGTTCCGAGCAAATGTACGCACAGCGGGCCGGCCATCCGGCAGCGCACGCCAGACCGCGTTTATTGGATCTCGATGACGGAGTCGTGACGAATGCGCAGAGGATTGGTGCCCTCTTGCGACGCCTCCAGCTCCGTCGGCGGGGCGCCTACGGACGCACGCAAGCGAGCCCGCGTTGACGCGGACTCGCTGCCATTTCGCCCGCAAATGGGACGTTATTTCACGACCGGCTCGGTGAGCAGCGCGATCGAGCGCGCACCAGCCGCCCGAGCCAGATCCATGGCTTCCATGGCGGCACCGTAGGGCGTGTCGTTGTGCGCATCGAAGTAGACGATCTTCGTCTTCTTGGCTGCCAGCATGCGCGGCAGGCGCGAGGCGATGTCCACCTTTTGCAGGATGGTCTTGTTGATGCGGATCACCCCTGCCTTGTCCACGGTCAAGACCAGCGGCTCGTTGTTGGGATTCGGCGGCGGCGCCGGCTTCTTCTCATCCTGCTCTTTGGGGACGTTGAGCCAAAACGTCTTGGTCATCATGGGCGTCATGACCATGAAGATGATCAAGAGCACCAGCACGATGTCGACCAAGGGTGTGACGTTCACGTTGGGCTTGGGGCGCCCGTCGCTCTTTCCACCGACTGCAAAGGCCATTAGTGCTCGCCCTTTTTCTTCTTGGCGGCGCCGCCGGCACTCTGCTCTTCGACCTTGATGCTCACCCCGGAAAAGCCGATGTCCTGAACCTTGGCCATCATGGTGCGGATGCGGCCCCACGGCAGGCGCGCATCGGCATTCAGCCGCAGCTGTTTCTCGCCATCGGCCTGGTGCAGCTCCTTCAGCTTGGGCAGTACGTCTGCTTCGGCGATCGCCACCTTCTCGAGCAAGATGCGGCCGTTTAGCGCGAGAGTGAGCTCGATCGGGTGCAAGTCCTTCGGCTTCTCGTCGACCGCGGTCAGCTTCGGCAGCTCGATGTGTTCACCCTCTGCCATGGCGGGTGTGACCACCATGAAGATGATGAGCAGCACCAGCACCACGTCGACGAGCGGCGTGACGTTGATCTCCGGCTCAGGCAGCTTGCTCTTCCGAATCTTGGGCGTGCTTCTTGCCATGATTGTTCTCCATCTCGTCGAGCAGCTCACCCATGGAACGACCGAGCGCGAGCTCGATTCCGGCCACGCGCGCGGACAGGTAGTTGTAAAAAAGCACCGCCGGAATGGCGACCATCAGGCCGAATGCGGTCTCGATGAGTGCTTCGGAAATGCCCGCCATGACCGAGCTGAGACCGGCGCTGCCGCTCACGCCGATGGCTTGGAAGGCACCGATGATGCCGACCACGGTGCCGAGCAAGCCGACGAAGGGCGCCACCGAGCCCACCGAGGCCAAGACGTTCATCCCGCGTCGCAGCTCCGCGCCGGTCGCTTCCATGCGCCGCGCCGCTTCGTTGCGGGCGAGATCGACCGGAGTCATGTCGCCGGGCTTTTCCACGCCCCGCAGGTACGAAGAGGTCATGCGCTCGAAGAGCGAGGCGAGCGGTGAGGCCTTGTGTGCCTGCGCCGTCTTCACCAGCTTCGCGAGCTGCCAGCGCTCGATGAGCGGCATGGCGGCTGCCGCGAAGGCCTTCGAGGAGGCGCCCGACCTGGCGAAGGCGATGAAGCGCTCGACGACTACGCCCACGCTGGCGACGGCCATCACCAAGAGAACGAACGCGATGGACCGCGCGAGGAGGCCCATGTGGGCCCAAATGGCAACGAGATCGAATGTCATGATCGGATAGACTCCAACTGTGTGCGCCCTATGGCGCTGGAACTCTTCGGGGTTTCAAGTGGTCAGCTTGAAGTTGAACACCTTCGTTTGGATGACGCTCACCGGCTGGCCGCCGCGCAGGGCGGGGGTGAATTTGTAGGTCTTCACCATCTCGATGACGGCGTCGCGCAGCGCGTCGGGACCCTTGACGACCTGGATGTCGGTGACCGAACCGTCCTCGGTCACCACGAACTTCACGATGACCTTGCCCTCGATGCCGGCAGCCTTGGCCGCCGCTGGGTAGGTGAACGCCGCGCCCGAGAGCTTTTGCGGGGGCGTGGTGTCAGCGGTGACACGCGAAGGACCGATCGGAGCCGCCACCGGCTCGGGACTCGCCGCCTTGACGACCGCGGGGGCTGCTCGCGCCACACGGCCCTGCGTTGCGTACTGATAAGGATCCCCCGAGGCGTAGGGGTTGAAGTCTGCCGTGGGCGTCGCCTCCGTCGGGGTGTCCGAGGGGATTTCGGTTGGAACCGCCAGTGTCGGCATGACGGGGCCACGCGGCTGGGCGGGGGCTGGATCCGGGTCGACCGGCTCCGGCTCGGCCGCCTCGGGCTCCGGTTCGGGTTCCGGCTCCGTGGCCAGCAGGACGTTCTGCACGTCCTCCTCCTTCTCCTCGGCCTGCTCCTGATGGGAGGTGAGCGCCAGCGCCGTGCCGAAGCTGAGCAAGGTCACGAGACCAATGACATAGCCAAGCAGCAGGCGCCGGGCGCGCTGCCGGTCTGCGGCACGGTTGGTCCACGCGTCGAAGTCCATGGGGGCGGCCGCACTGTCCTTCGGCTTCGTGACGAAAGGATGACGCTCTTGGAAAACGAGCGTGAACGACACCCCGCTGCAGTTCTTGCCGCACCTTCATCCGAGGTTCACGCAAACGTCACAGACCCCGAGTAACCGGTTCTACCCATGGCGAAGATTGTGGTCGTCGACGACGAACAGGACATTCTCGAGGTCCTGGACTTCAACCTGAAGAAGGCCGGCCACGAAGTGCTGACGGCTTCGACGGGGCGTGACGGCCTGGAACTGGCCCTGAAACGCAACCCCGACCTGATCATCTTGGACCTCATGCTGCCCGATCTGTCGGGAACGGAAGTGTGCCGGACGATCCGCGCCAATACGGACATCCGCCAAGTGCCCATCTTGATGCTCAGTGCCCGCGGGGACGAGATCGACCGGGTGGTCGGCTTCGAGCTGGGCGCCGACGACTACGTGACGAAGCCGTTCAGCGTTCGAGAGTTGATGCTGCGTGTCCGTGCAGTTCTGGGACGCTCCCGCCCTGCGCCAGCGGTCAAGCGCCCCCTCGCCGTACAGTTCGGCAGGCTGCGCATCGACCGCGAAGCCCACCGCGTCTGGGTCGACCAGGACGAGCTGATCCTGACCGCGCTCGAGTTCAAGCTGCTCGTGACGCTCTTCGAGCGCCGCAATCGGGTGCAGACGCGCACCTCGCTTTTGGAGCACGTTTGGGGCATCCACGCTCACATCTCCACGCGCACGGTCGACGCCCACGTGAAGCGCTTGCGCGAGAAGCTGGCCGCCGCCCGCGACTACGTCGAAACGGTGCGCGGCGTTGGCTATCGCTTCAAGGAAGACCCTGAAGAGGCCGGTAGCGACGAAGCCCACGGGTCCCTCGACGCAGACGATGGGAGCCCGACGGGAGCCGGCTACGGGCTCGACCCGGGCGCCCTGGGCCGGCGCTCAGCGGTGGCCGAGCGGCACACGTAAATCGGCCGCCCCTTCAGCTCGTCGAACATCTCGGCCAGGTAGAGCGAAACCACGCCCAGGCTGGTCAGGACGAGACTCCCGAGTACGAGCTCGACCAAGATCACCGTAGGGAACCCGGCCAACGCGTCCCCGCGCGCGTAGCGGTAGAGGGTCCACGCGCCGAGGCCAACGGTGAAAAGGAGCATGGTGAACCCAATCGTCGCCACCAGTCGCAGCGGGAAGGCGCTGAATGCGAGCAGGTTCCGCAGGGAGTAGCGAAACAGCGCGCCCAAGGACCATTTTCCAGTCCCCGCCACCCGCGCCTGGACCTCGAACGGCACGGTCTCGACTCGAAAACCCACCCAGGCGACCAGGCCGCGAAAGAAGCGGTTGCGCTCGGGGCAGCTCTTCAGCGCTTCGACGACCTCGCGATCGAGGAGCTTGAAATCGCTGGCACCTGCGAACGCTCCCTGCCGCCCCGTCCGCGGTAAGCTGGTCCCCATCAAGCCGTTGAAGACGGCCGCCGCGGCCCGGTAGGCCGGGCTCTCGCTTCCCCGCTGCAGCTTGACGCCATTGACGACATCGGCGCCAGCTTGCCAGCGTCGCACGAACTCGCCGAGCAGTGCCGGGGGATGCTGCAGATCCGAGTCGAGCAGGATCACTGCCTGACCTCGCGCCTGGTCGAGACCGGCCGCGAGCGCGGCTTCCTTGCCGAAGTTACGCGAGAAATGAATCACCACGAGCTCCGGATCGAGCGCGGCCTCCTGGTCGAGCAAGCTCCCCGTCTCGTCGGAGCTGCCGTCGTTCACGCAAACGATCTCGTACCTGAGGCCCAGCTCCGAAGCGCGCAGGCGCACTTCCGTGAGCGCGAGGCGGACCACCGCCTCCTCGTTGTACATGGGCAGAATGATGCTCAGATCGGGCGCGTCCACGAACCTCGGGCATCCTACATGGCCCCAAGTCAAAGGCGAAACAACTGCACGCCTCGGTCCCGAGCCAGCTCGCGGGGGAAGATGCCGCGCACGTCGACAACCAAGCCACCCGGGCGCAAGAGCGCCAGATAGTCGTCCGGGGGACGGAGCCGATACTCCTGGTGCGGCACGGCCAGAATCAGTCCGTCGACGCCGCGAGGCAGGTCCTGCCAAGGCGTGAGCCTGACCCCGTGCTGTCCCTGGACGTCGACCGGATCGGCAAGCGGGTCGTGGAAGCTCACCTCGCAGCCGAACTCACGCAGTTCCAGGGCCAGCTCGAAAACCTTGGAGTTCCTGACGTCCGAGCAATCTTCCTTGAAGGTGACACCGAGCAGGATGACTCGAGCCCCCAGCACCTGACGACCGGCCGACGCGAAGTGTTTCACCGTCTGACCAGCGAGGTAGCTCGGCATGCCGTCATTGATGCGGCGACCAGCGAGCACGACCTCGGAGTGGTAGCCGAGCTGCTCGGCCTTGTGAGTGAGATAGTACGGATCCACCCCGACGCAGTGTCCGCCCACGAGCCCCGGATGATAGGCCTGGAAGTTCCATTTGGTTCTCGCGGTGTCGAGCACGTCGAGTGTATCGATACCGAGGCGATGACAGATGAGCGCAGCTTCGTTCATGAGCGCGATGTTCAGATCACGCTGGCTGTTCTCGAGGAGCTTGGCCATTTCGGCGACGACGATCGACGGCGCAACGTGCACACCAGGAGCGATGATCCTGCGGTAGACGTCGGCGACCTGCCTAGCAGTTTCTGGCAGGTCCCCCGCCACCACCTTGACGACCTGGGTCAGCGTGTGAGCCTGGTCGCCGGGGTTGATGCGCTCGGGGCTGTAGGCGACGAAGAAGTCCCGTTTCCAAACGAGGCCGGACTCCCGCTCCAAGATGGGAACACAAGCCTCCTCGGTCGCGCCAGGGTACACGGTCGACTCGAAGACGACCGTCGTTCCCGCCCGCAAGTGGCGCCCGACCATCACCGTGGCCCGCTCGAGTTGAGTCAGATCGGGTCCCTTGGCCGCGTCGACCGGAGTCGGTACGCACACGAACACATAGCGTGCGGAGGACAGCACGTCGGTGGCGGTCGAAAACTCGAGCGTGCTCTGGCTCAAGGCCTCCGCAGCCACGTCGGAAATCGTATCTCTCCCCGACTGGAGCTCGGCGACCCGGCGACCGTCGGTATCGAAGCCGACCACCGAGAATGCACGGGCCAGCTCGGTGGCGAGCGGAAGACCGACGTAGCCGAGCCCCAAGACGACGATGCGCTCGCTCGTCATGAGGGCGCCCCATGGGGCTCGTGCAGCCCGAGCTCGGCGTAAACGTCGAGCACACCGGCACGAACGCGCTCCGGCTGAAAATGCTCCAGGACGAAGGCGCGCGCCGCCCGACCGAGCTCGCCTCGACGCGTCGGCTGCGCGAGCAGCTCCTGGCACGCGACTGCTAGCGCCGAAACATCGCGCAGCGGAACGAGGCGCCCGGTGACGTCCTCCTGCACGGCATCGACGATGCCCATACTCCGGTACGCCACGGTGGGAACGGCCATGGCGGCAGCCTCCAGCACGACGGTGGGCAATCCCTCGCGAAAGGAGGGCAGAACGAGCAGATCGGCCGCCGCATAGGCCGATCGCGGGTCGGTGAGCTCGCCCAGCAAATGAATGTGCGGTCTACCTCGGAGCTCGGCGCTGGACGCTGGATCCGACGGATCGCGTTCGCCGACGATCACGAGCTGTGCCTCGGGCAGCGCCCGCTGTATCGAATCGAAGGCGTCAATGAGGTCGGCGATGCCTTTCTCGCGGTGGAGCCGACCGACGAAGAGCAGCACGGGCGCCCGCTCGGCGATACCGAGGCGCCGCCGCAGGGCGCGCCCCAGCTCGGGATCCGGTCGAAATCGACTCGCATCCACTCCATCGGCGCTCCCGAGGCCGATCCGGCGCAGGCTCGACCTCGGAGCGATGCCCGCTAGAGCCAGCTCGGCTTCGACGGAAGCGCTCACCGACAGGACGCGCTGGGCCAGATGGCAGGTCGCCATCTCGGCGCCCAAAAGGAGGCGGCGTCGCACGCCGTGGGCCGTGACGTGGGGCAGGCCGTGGACCGAGTAGACTCGGCGCGTCACCCCGGCGAGCCGGGCCCCCATCATGCCGAGCAGGCCCGCCTTGGGGTTGTGGGCGTGGACGAGGGCTGGCTCGATGCGCCCCAGCAGGGAGACCATGCGTGCGAGGCACACGGCGTCTTCCGCCGGCGCCATGCGCCGCGTGAGCGGCAACGCGTGCACGGTCACCAGCCCGCTCTCCTGGAGCAGGCGGCTCCTGTGTCCGACTCGGGTGGCCAGGTGCACATCGAAACCCAGGCGCGCCTGATGACGCAACGGAGCGTCCAAGAAATGGAGAAACTGGTCACTCGTGCACAGGTGAAGGACACGGCTCACTACTTCGAGATCTCCGGGGCGGCGCGGTGCTGCTCGAGCCAGCGGTCCAGCTCCGCATCCTTACCACCGAGACGGCGCGCGCGGGCAAGAGCGAACTCGACTCGGTCGGCCCGCCCGGCCTGCCGCGCTGCCCTGGCTGCGGCGAGATAGCGCTCGGTGGATGGGTCCACCTCGGCCGCCCGGAAGGCGTGGACGAGCGCCAGACTGGGCTGGGCGCGACGTTCGAAGGCACCGGCCAGCCAGGTTTCGGCGTCGGCGCAGCGCGTCGGCGCATCGCACGTCGTGGCTCGGAACGCCCCGAGTGCCAGTCGCCGCGCCGCCTCATCCCCATGGTCGAGGGCCAACTCGACGCGATCCTTGGCGCAGGCGAGCGGTAACGTGCAGCTCGGACACCCCGCCAACAGGTCCAACGCCTCCTTGGCGTGCTGCTCGTGCGCGAGGAGGGCAGCGTGAAGGCGTAGACCATCGCACGCCGGAGCAGCCTGCGTCTTGGCGGCGAGGGAAAGGATCCGCTCACGAGCGCCCGGGTCCACGGGACAGCTGTCCGCTCTGGCAGCGAGCGGACAAGGGGCAGAACCGCGGCGCAGGTCGTCCAGGAGGGCGAGGCCCAAGCTGGCCTGGACGCGCGCATCATCGGGTGCGTGCTCGACTGCCAAGCCGAGCAGGTGGCGGCGCGCGCGTGCGTCGACGGCCGAGGGTAGTGCGGTCACGAGCTCCATCGAGAACCGGCCCCCCGTGAGGCCCGCCGGGACCGCTGCCTCCAGTCGAGCGGCATCGGTCGTCAGGGCAACGGCACGTTTTGCCAGGACGGACATGAGTGTCGGGTCGGCCTCGACGGCCAGGCGCAGGTGGAGCAGCGCCTGATCGGTCGCGCCACGGAGCGCCAGGACCTCCGCCACCAGCACGTTCGAGCGCGCGGAACCCGGGGCGCGCCGGAGCGCCTCGGCCGCCCAGGCCATCGCGTCACCACCCTCGCGCAGGGTGAGCCACCCCGCCACGATGGCGAAGTACGGCTCGGCAGGAAAGCGCCCAAGGCCAGCCTCGATGGCCGTCCAGGCGGCGCGTCGCTCCACCGGGCCAGACTGTTCCGCCAGGGCTCGTTCGACGAACGTGTGCGTCTGGGTGCGGGTCACGGACAAGGCTGGTCCCGTGACGGCGGTCCGGAGCGCCGTTAGGAGGACCAGGCCCAGCACGCACCCGAGAACGGTCGTGCGCGCGCCCGATAGTGGCGGCGAGATCCGGCCGCGTCGGCCACGCGATCCCTCGAGCCCTGCGCCGATCGCCACGAATGCGCCCGCGAGCCCGGGCAGCTCCAAGCCAAGGTCGCCGAAATTCTGCAAGAGCACGACGATCAGGCCCAGCCAGGCAAACTCGGCCGTTGGGTGCCCGCGCAGGGCCAAGCGCCCGGGGAACAGAAACCAGCCGAGACCCAGCAGTGCGAGGCCCCCGACCACCGGCCCCCATTCGATGAGCCAGGAGAGCACGAAGTTCTCCGCATACTCGTGCGTGAAGTTGCGCCCCTCGTGCGTGAAGCGGGCGGAGACCGAATCGAACGCACCCCGCCCGACGCCCGTCCAGTCGACTCGGTCCAGCGTCGTCGCCAGCGCCCCCAGTTGCCGCACCTTGCTCGTGTCGTCGCCGAAGAGCTCCCGCTCGATGTCCGGGTTCGCCCCGAGCAGTGCGACCAGGACGCCGGCTGCCACGACCACGAGCATGAGCGGCGCCTGGCGTACGATCTCACGGTCAGCTCCCCTCGAGCCCGAGAAGCGACGCAGGGCGAACAAGGCAGCGCAAGCCAGGATCCCGAAGCCGAGGGCCAGCGTACCGCCGCGCGAAGCGGTCAGGATCAGGGTGGCGATGCAGACGACGCTGCCCACCGCCACGAGTGCGCGCGGGACGGGCGGATGGCGGGATGCCAACAGGCCCAGCCCAGAGAAGACGCCGATGTTCATGTAGCCGGCGAGGTTGTTGGGATTGACGATGACGCTCGCCGGGCCGTAGGCCGACTTCGCGGGCAGGATGGACCAGCCCAGCAGGTGCTCGAGGCCGAGCAAGCCATGCACCAGCGTGAGCAGCGCCACGAATACGGCCACGCCAAACACCGAGAGCAGCACCGCCCATAGGCCGATGCGGCGTCCCACGACCCCGCTCGCGAGTGCGATCACGGCATAGCTACTGAGATTGAGCGCACCCTGAATCGTCGCCGCGGGTGCCACGCTGAAGGCGCAGGACGTGAGCGGTGGCTCCCGCAGCGGGCCGAACGCGTCAGCCCAGATCTGTCCTGCGCCTGGCGCGAGCGCACGCACGATGCCGCAGGGCACCGGCAAGGCAGACAGGGTCGTCCACAGGGCGAACGCAAAGAAGAAGAACATCGAGGGGTTCGTGCCCTCGCTCAGCGGACGAAAAAACGCCACGCCGAGAAGGAACGCCACCGCCCCGAGGGCCAGGGCCGAGGCCCGCGGCGCACCCGCCAGCAGCGTGGCCGCTAGGAACAGCCACAGCGAAACCCCCACCCACAGCGGACGCAGGTCACCGCGCGCCCGGGATACGACACCGAACCGCGAGCGAAACCGGTGGTCCGCGTGGGGCACGATGAGAACGCTACCGCCACTTGAGCTGGGCGGAATAGGCCTGAACCCTGGTTCAGAACTCGTTAACGAAGCACTTCCGGGACGAGGGCTGAAGGAAAGACCACGCTTGCGCCAATCAGCCGCGGGGGCCGGGCCGAAATGGTGAATATCGGGGCCAGAAGGAGTTTTCCGGGTAAGCTTCGGGTTCCGATGACGGAAGCCAGCGAGAGCGGAGACCGAGAGAGCCTGCGGGATGCCGCGCCTGACCAGGCTTCGCTCCGAGGCAACTGGCCCGGCCGACCGCTATCGCCTGCCGAGCCTGCCGACGATGAGGCCGGCCCGGCGGAGATCGTGCTGGGCGCCCTGCGCCGGCATCTGTGGCTGGCGGTCTCGCTCTTGATCGCCAGCATCGTCGTGGCCGCCGCAGTCGGTCTGTCGCGCACCAAAGTGTATCGAGCGACCGCGACGCTCCAGATCGACCCGCGACCGCCAGCGCCACTCGGCCACGGAGTCGAAGGCGTCGTCGAGCTCGGATCGAACAGCTACTGGGCGAACATCGAGTACTACAACACGCAGCACGAGCTCATTCGCTCCCTGCCCGTCGGTCTGGCGGTCGTGCGCGAGCTGTCTTTGCACAAGGACAGCGCGTTTCTTCAGAACCAAGCCATGCCGACCCCCCAGGCCTACGAGGTGGAGCCGGAGATCGCTGCGGCGATTCTGCGCTCTCGCTTGGCCGTGTTCCCGACCAAGGAAAGTCGGCTGGTGCTGGTCACGCTCGATGACGCCAACCCGTCGCGCGCCGCTCGGATCCTCGACGCCGTGGTGCGCGCCTACGTCTCGCACAACATGGACCAAGCCGTCGAATCGACGTCTTCCGCGGTGGAATGGCTGGGCGAACAGCTGGAGTCCTTGCGCAGTGAGCTGACCGCCAGCGAGCTTGCACTGCACGAGTACAAGCTGAAAAAGCAGATTGCGTCCGTCGGCATCGACGATCAGAGCGACATGCTGCGCGGCGAAATCGGCCAGCTCACAGAGGAACGCACGCGTGTGCGAGCCAAGATGCAGGAGGCGAAAGCCCGGCTGGCGCAGTTGGCGAAGGTCGACGTCACCAATCCGGAGAGCATCCCGCAGATGGAGCTCCTGGACAGCCACGAGCTGAAGACGCTCCGCACCGCATACATCGAGAGCGTCCGCGACCACGGGGCGCTGCTCGGCAGCGGCAAGGGCGAGAACCACCCCGACGTGCACGCCGCGTTGGCGCGCGTGACTGCCACCAGTCGAGCGCTGTCGGCCGAGGTGCAGAACATCAAGAATGGCGCTCAGAAGCAGCTCCAGGCGCTGGAGCAGCAGGAGGCAGGCCTGCGCCAGCTCGTCACCGAAGCCGAACACAAGGCGCTCGACCTGAACTTGATGGAGATCGAGTACAATCGCCTCCGGCGCACCAAGGACAACAACGAGAAGCTCTACGGCTTGGTACTCGAGCGCAGCAAAGAGGCAGGCCTGACCCAAGCCCTGCGCGTGAACAACATCCAGGTCCTCGCGCCCGCCGCGACCAGCCCCGTACCGGTCGAGCCCAGGATGAGCCTCATCCTGGCCGCCGGGGTCATGGCCGGCCTGGCGCTCGGCCTCGGAGCGGCGCTCGGACGCGAGCGCATGGATCGCACGATCAAGTCGCTGGACGAGCTCGAACAGCGCCTGCACCTCGTTCCGCTCGGCAGCTTGCCGGAGATCGCCGGTGGCGTCGCCACGGCCAAGCGTCGGCGGCGGCACTCGATCAACGTTACGCAGCCGGAGCTGGTCACGCTGGAGCAACCCGGCAGCGGCTTCGCCGAGAGCGTGCGCGCCGTGCGCACGAATCTGCTGTTCATGTCGCCTGACCAGCCGTTTCGGCGCTTGCTCGTGACGAGCGCCCAGCCGGGCGAAGGCAAGACGACCATTGCCTCCGCGCTGGCCGTGGCCATGGCTCAAGCCGGGCAACGGGTCATCCTGATCGATTGCGACATGCGGCGGCCTCGTCTGCACAAGATCTTTTCGGTCGCTCAAGGTCGCTGCAACCTGTCGGAGAGCTTGCTCGACCCCGCGCATCTCGATCTAGCCTCGACGCGCACCGAGCTCTCCAAACTCAGCATCCTGCCGGCAGGTCCGACGCCGCCCAACCCCGCGGAGCTTCTGCAAAGCGAGGCCTTCCGACACCTGCTCCAGCGTCTGGAGGAGGACTTCGACCTCGTGATCCTGGACAGCCCGCCGCTCGTGGTCACAGACGCGGCGATCCTGGCCACCCGGGTCGATGGGTCGGTCATGGTGGTTCGCCGTGGCCACTCGGACCGCCGGGACGTCCTGCGCGCAAAGCGCGCCATCCTCGACGTGGGCGGGACGGTGATTGGAGCCGTGCTCAACGCCGTGCGCGAGGCCGACGGCCGCTATGGCTACGGCTATGGCTACGGCGAGGGCTACGGGCCGCGCTCGAGTCAGCGTCCGCCGGCGCAGAGCTAGTGAGATGCGAGGCTAGTCGGACGCCGTGGCGGATCTGATCTTCATCGCCATCGTGGCCGGCCTGCTGGCGGTCGCGTTCAGGAAACCGGGCGCGGCATGCGGCTACGTCCTTTCGGGCATTGCGCTCGAACAATGCGCCCAAGTCTTCGTCCCCATGGCCAACTCCCGGGACACCCTGTGCAACTACCTGACGGCGGGTGCAGTCCTGCTGGGCTTCGCCGGACGCATCTTGCACGACAAGTCGGCCCTACCGCGCATCCGCCCGATGAGCCTGTGGGTGCTCGGCCTGCTCGCCTACGCCTACCTGACGGTCCTGTGGTCGATCTTCCCGGCCACGACCATGGCCGCGTTGAATCGCGCGGTGCCCTACCTCGTCACGTTTGCCGGCGTCGCCCCCCTCTTGATCCGTTCCGAACGCGACCTCTGGCATTGCCTGACGGCGTTCATGTACTGCTCCCTGCTATCGCTCGGCTTCTTGGTCGTGTTCGCCGAGTGGGGCTATCGCGGCGTGATCTTCCCTGGAAAATCCTACGAATCGAATCCACTGGCCTTGGCCGGGGCGGCGGGCGGGCTCTTGATCGTGAGCACCCTCATGCCGCTCGGACCCAAGGTTTCGACGCGGATGCGCTATGGCCTGATGGCGGTGATTGTGATCGTCACGGCGCTCGTATTCGTTCGCACCGCCTCGCGCGGACAGGTCCTGTCGGCCATTCTGATCACCCTGCTCTTCTCCTTGCGCCAGCGCGGTGGCGTGTGGCTGATGCTCGGCATGGCCTTGGGTGGCGCTGCGCTCTACGGCCTCATGCCCGAAGAGGTGGCCCGCAACGCCGAGCGTTGGGACCCCGAACAAATGCGCGACGCGGTCGACAGCGCTCGCATCAACGAGGCCGATCGGCTCCTCACCTTCTGGTCGCACAGCAGCATCTCCCACCAGATCTTCGGGCTCGGTCACGCGGCGGCCCAGGATCCCCGCCTGCTCGGGAACTATCCCCATGTGGTGCCCGCCGAGGTCCTGGCCGAGGAGGGAATTTTTGGCGCAACCCTGTTCGCCATCACCATTTTCCTCGGTGGCTACACCTACTTTCGTGGCCTGCGCGCGACGGACCCAACCAAGAGCCGCATCTTCACCGCGGCGGCAGCCCTGTTCGCCTTCGAGTTTCTGTTGATCTGGAAGCAGGGCTCCCTGCTGGGCGCGTCGGCCTTATTCCTGCTCTTGGCCCTGGTGCCGAAGGAGGAGCGAAGCCGAGCCGCGGTGGCGCCCACGCAGGCGCCACGGCGAACTGCCGCTGTGGCCCGACTGGGACTCGAACCTGGCCGTGGCTCTCCGGTCCGCCCGCGCGGCTAGCCACTACGATCCGAGCCGCACGTTCCAACGCTCGCGCAAGAATTCGATCTGCTGCTGGCGCGAGGCGTTGCCCACGGCATCCTCGAACTCGATCACGTTGACGTCGACGAGCATGCGGTACCAGGCCGCTTGCAGGAAGTGGAATACCCACACCCGCGGGTGATCCAGAAAGCCGAGACCCCAGAAGAATCGGTAGGAAAAGTACAGCAGCGCTCGCACGCCAAGCGGCAAACGCACGTAGACCTTTTCCTTGATCCAGCGCTTTGCCCGAGCGGGACCGGGCGGCGCGCCATCCGTCTCGCTGGGCACACCACTCAGGCCGTGGCGAATGGCCAAGAGGTCGGCGGCTTCGCGCCGCGCGTAGCGATTGTGCTTCTCCGTCCACCAGAAGATGTCGTTCTCGTTCCGGTCGATCAAGCGACTCCGCAGGCGCTCTGCGCGGCCCGAGGCCAAGAGCATGTGCTCGTCCATCGCGCGCTCCTCACAGCGACCGAGCCCCGTTCTCCACACGCGCAGAAGCCATTGCGGATAAAATCCGCCGAACCGAATGGGCCGACCCTGGAAATACACTTGCCGGGGCAAGATGAAGCCGGAGAGGTCGGCTGGCGCAGCAGCGAGCGCGCCCGCTAGCTCACGCTGGAGCTCCGGCGTGAAGTACTCATCCGCGTCGATGCGCAGCATCCAGGCCGTCGTCGCGGCGGCCACGTCGATCGCGTAGTTCATCTGTTCGGCGTACTTGTTGGGCCAAGGTCGGTGATGCACCTCCGCGCCGCGTGCGCGCGCGATGTCGACGGTGCGGTCCGTGCTGCCGCTATCGACCACGACGATCTTGGCACAGAGCGGCGAGATGCTGTCGATGCAGCGACCGATGTGCTTCTCCTCGTTCATGGTGAGGATCACCGCCGTCAGCGGCGCCCCCTCGCTCGAAGTCACGGTGGTCCCCCCGGTGGTCGCAGGCTGTGACGCCGAGCGATGCTGCTGGCCAAGCGGAACAGGCCGAAGATCAAACCCGAGGCGAGCATCATGGCAAACCCGCTGGTCCAGTCGCGACCGATCGACATCAAGAGCGCGCTGAGCGCCAGGAGCGCCGAGAACAAGTACAGGATGAGCACCGCTCGCCTGTGCGTGATGCCGAGGTCCAGCAGCTTGTGGTGGATGTGGCCGCGATCCGGAGAAAACACCGGCCTTTTCAAGATGGCGCGCCGAATGATGGAAAAGATCGTGTCGAAAATGGGCACGCCAAGGGCCAGCATCGGCACCATGAGCGAAACGGCGGTCGAAGCCTTTTGGTTTCCGACCAAGCTCGAGGTCGCCAAGAGGAATCCGGCAAAATAGCTACCGGAATCGCCCATGAAGATCGTGGCTGGGTTGAAGTTGAAGAACAAAAACCCGAGGAGCGCTCCCATCAGCGCCGACATCACCACGGCCACCAAGACGTGGCCGCCGACGGCAGCCACGACCAGGTTCGTGGCCGCCGCGCAAAACACGACCCCCGCGGCCAGACCATCCAGACCGTCGATGAGATTGATGGCGTTGGTGATCCCCACGATCCAAATGATCGTCAGAACCGGGGACAGCCAGCTCGTGTCGATCGGCCCGAGCAGGGGCAGCTGCAAGAGCCCAATGCGACAGCCCGCTACGTAAGCCAAAAGCGCGCAAAGGAGCTGACCGCCCAGTTTCACCTTGGCCGGAAGTCGCTTGACGTCGTCGATCGCGCCCAGCACGCAGGACAATGCGGCGCCCACGCCCAGGCCGACCACGGCTCGCACCTCGACCGTGTTCAGGTGTGCCGCGTGGTTACGCTGCACGAACAGCAGAAGCAGGGGAACGAGCGTGGCTACGGCGACGGCGACCCCGCCGAGACGCGGGATCTCCCGAGTGTTGACGTTGCGTCCGCCGACCTCGGACACCGCGCCGAGACGAACGGCGAGCGCGCCGAGCAGAGGGGTCAGTCCCAGGGCCAGGGCCAGCGCGAGGCCGAACGCGATCGTGTGCCCGGTCAACGGAGCCTCCCCCTCACCACGCAAGCCCTCACGACTCGAGCCCTCACCATCTGAGTTGGGCCAGCTTGGAGAGCGGCTTGGTGAGCATGATGGTGGGCATGGTGAAGAGCCCATTCATGCGCCAACTGCGGTAGACTTGCCAATTTGCGCGGGCAATATTGGAGAGGGAGCCGTTGCTCGCTCCCCCCGCGGTCATGCGCACGATCGTCTGGGGCAAGTAGTGCACGCTGGCGCGATGCAGGAAGAAGAAGCGCAGCATCAGCTCGTAGTCCGCGGCGATGGGCAAGCCGAGGCTGAACCCGCCGTGCCGCTCGAAAAGGCTGCGGCGAACGTAGGTAGCGGGATGGGGAGTCATCCAGCCGAGGTGGTACTTGAACCGGCGGTAGGGCCCACTCCGCCACACCCTTTGGACCTGGCCATCGCGCAGGAGCTCGAGGTCCCCGTACACGGCGTCGCTGCCCGTGCTCTCGAAGGCAGCCGCGAGGTCCGCGATGACGTTCGGACTGGCGAAGGCGTCGTCTGCGTTCAAAAAGCCCACGATCTCGCCGGTGGCCCGCTGCCAGCCCTTGTTCATCGCGTCATAGAGACCGCGATCCGGCTCGCTCACGACGGTGGCGAGGTGAGCGCGGTGGCGGTCCAGGATGCCCTGGGTGCCGTCGGTCGAGCCTCCGTCAATGACGATGTGCTCCATGTCCTCGTGCGTCTGCGCGGCGACCGACCGCAGCGTCTCTTCGATCGTGCGGGCGCTCTGGTAGCAGACCGTGATCACCGAGACGCGCATCAGGATCCCCCTTCCGGAGCCCGAGCCTTGACGGTGCCGACCACCCGGGCCGGATTTCCAGCCACGACGGCACCGGCCGGGACGCCCCGCGTCACGACAGCCCCTGCGCCGACCACTGCTCCGCGGCCGATGCGGACCCCTTTCAAGATGAGGGCCTGGGTGCCGATGAACACGTCGTCCTCGATGATCACCGGCGCGTGAGCGCCGTCCTGGGGCGCCCGCCGCCGAGCCTCGGCGTCGAGGGGATGAAAATCGGTGTCGGTGACGACCACGTTCGCCCCGAGCAGGACCCGGTTGCCGACCTCGATTCGTTCGTCCGCCACCAGGACCGCCCCCGTGGCCCCGCAGTCGTCGCCCACGACGATGACGGCCCCGGGGCGCCGGGTGGACAGAACGACGGGCTGGAAGGGCCGGAGCGGGTTCGAGCGGGGCGTCGAGCGCAGCTCGAGGCCGTCACCCAGGGTGATGCGACTCCCCCGGTGCCGCTGGAGGATGGGCATGCCAAAAATGCGCCAGCGGCGGCCCCAGCGGACGCCCGCCAGGGCGAACCCGACCCGAATCCAGGGTAGGGCGAGCACCCGCGTCAGGTGGTTGTAAGCCTTCCACGGCGCGTCCAAGAGCTGCACGGAAAGCAAGCGTAGCGCCCCTTTTGTACGCACCGCCACGGGAGATTTCGACGCCGGCTCCGATGGCGATCAGCCAGAAACTTCAGCATATTCATGTGCTTCAAGAAGTTTTCGACCGCATGTTAGATTGTGATCCCAGCGCCTCTAGGCGTGCTAGGGTCCGGTCGCTTCTCGTCCGCGGGGATGCCCGGCGGCAGCGAACCAACGCAACAAAAAAGGGCCCTGGGGAAGGGCCACAGCGACGAACGGATGCCCGGGACGCACCGCCCACAGCGGTCTGCCCGGAAAGCCCTTCCAGCGCTGCGGGTTCGACCCCACCCAAGCGAAAACAACGACATGTCAGCTAGCGATTCGATTGCTCCCACGTCCGTCGAACCTAACTCCAACGACCCGCTCCGCGTCTACTTGCGGAAAATGGGCACCGTCCCGCTCCTGACCAGGGAGGGTGAGGTCGAGCTCGCCAAGCGGATCGAGGAAGGCACCAACGCCGTCCGCGATTCCTTGTTCGATAGTCAGGTCGCGGTCGACGAGCTGGTCACCATCCAAGAGCGCTTGATGGAGAACCGGCTCCGCGCGCGAGCTCCTCAACGTCGAAGCAGACGACGACACCTTCGACGAAGAGACGGCCAGCGCACAGCTCGTCGAGCAGATCGAGAAGATCAAGCGCACGGCTCGCCGTCGCGGCCAGCTCGAGAAGGAAGTCTGGTCGGGTGACGAATCGCGCAAGTCCAAGGCGGACAAGTCGCTCAAGAAGCTGAAGTCCGACGTCTACAAGCTCCTGCTCCAGCTGAATTTCAACAAGCGCGCCATCGACAAGATGGCTCAAGCGCTGAAGCACAAGGCGATGCTCGAGCCGTCCGAGGACAACGGCATCAGCATCGAGGAGCACAAGGAGCTCCGGGCTCACGCCAAGACCATCCGCTCCGGTGAGCGCCGCGCTCAGCGCGCCAAGGCGCAGCTGGTCGAAGCAAACTTGCGGCTCGTGGTGTCGATTGCCAAGCGCTACACGAACCGCGGTCTCCAGCTGCTCGACCTGATCCAGGAAGGCAACATCGGCGTCATGATCGCCGCCGACAAGTTCGAGTACCGCCGCGGCTACAAGTTCAGCACCTACGCCACGTGGTGGATCCGCCAGGCCATCACGCGCGCCATCGCGGACCAGGCACGCACCATCCGCATTCCGGTGCACATGGTGGAGACCATGAACAAGATGCACCGCACTGCCCACGACCTGGTGCAGGAGCTCGGGCGTGAACCCACCCCCGAAGAGCTGGCACAGCGCCTGGACATCCCGGTTTCGAAGGTGCGCAGCCTGCTCCGCATCGTCAAGGAGCCCCTGAGTCTCGAGACGCCGCGCGGCGAGGACGGCGACTGTACGTTGGGCGACTTCGTCGAGGATCAGAAGGCGCCGAGCCCCTCGGACAGCCTGATGTCTTCGGATTTGAACAAGCAGACCCGCGAGCTGCTCAACTCGCTCAGCGTGCGCGAACAGCGCGTGCTGCAGAAGCGCTTCGGTATCGGCGAGAAGAGCGAGCACACCCTGGAAGAGATCGGCAAGGAGTTCAACGTGACGCGTGAACGCATCCGCCAGATCGAAGCCAAGGCTCTGCAGAAGCTGAAGAGTTCCCGTCGCTCGCGCGCCTTGCGCTCGTACCTCGAGTCCTAGAGCAGGCGCCGGGCTGCGCTTTTCCGGGCTGCGCTTTTCCGGGCAGGACTTTTCCGGGCAAGTCATGTCGATCGGCCAGCTCCTTCCCCAGGACCTCATCCAGCGCCTGCTCTCCATCCCGAGCGCGGGCCTGGCCGCAGTGCCGCTCGGTCCCGCGTGGCTCCTGATCAAGGTACCCGCCGATCAGGAGGTCGACCTGATCCCCACCCTGCTGCGCAGTCTGGAGAACCAAGACACCTCCGACAGCGACGGCGGAGGCTCGACCATGGAAATGCCAGCTCTGTCGCTCAGCCAGGTCACGTCGGACGGTGCCGATTTGCAGCTGATTGCGGAGCTCGACAACGTTCGCCACGTCGCCGTCCCGCTCCTTTTCCGCCTGGACCAGCGTCTGGTCGTCGGCCGTTCGGAGTCGGCCCACATCCGCACGATGGACCCCTCGGTCTCGGGGAAGCATGCCGCTTTCTCCTGGAGCGACGGGGCGCTGACCATCACGGACCTCGGCAGCAAGAACGGCACGACCCACAACGACGTCCGACTCTTGCCGCATGAGAAGAGTTGGTTGCAACCCATGGACCGCCTTCAGTTCGGTCGCGTCGAGGCCTTCCTGTGCGACCCGCGAGCCCTGCGCGCCGTCTTGCTGCAGGAACATCGCGCCGCCGCGAGCCAGGCCGTCTGAACGGAGCCTACGACCCCGCCCACCAGGTCGCTTCGAGGTGGTCGACGAGGCGCCGAATGAGGACGCGGGGAGCAACCGCGTCGGCCGTGACGTCACGGACGAGGCGCTCCCAGTCGGGCACGTCGACGGGGCCGCGGACCGACCGGTGCACGTCCCGCACTTGCTCAGCCAAGGTGCGGCGCATGGGCTTGGACATCGCTGGCACCTGTTCGGGGGCCAGCTTGGCCAGGCGGCGCTTGAACACCAGCACGTCCTCGGTCGGTAAGGTGGAGTCGACCTCCGATTGCTCGAGCAGCAGGGTGCCGCACTCCTTGCGCATTTGCGTCAAGGCGGAGGGCGTCATGGCGAGCACGACGCAGGCATCGGGCAAGGCGCCACCGCAATAAAACGACAGGGTGCGCAGAGCCGAGCGACGCAAGCTGCGCGATACGCCCGTGGTGTACAGGTTCTCGGCTTCGTCGATCAGGAGCACCGGACCTTCGGCATCGTCCATGCGGCGCAAGAGGGCCGCCCACAAGAGCAGCCGACGATAGGCGTCTTGGCGATAGTTCGGGCTGCCCGGTTTCTTCACCAGGTCCCGCGCCGACAGATACTCCTCGAGCTGCTGGCCTGGTGTTGGTCCCGCATCGAACGTCGCGAGGGCCTTCCTGGCTGCCGACGCTTCCTCTGCGTCCGTGTTCGCGATGTCCTCGAGCACGAGGCGCAAGGCCTTGAGCCGCGCGCGATTGCGCGTCCAGCTGGCTGCCCGATCCAAGGCGTTCGGCCGACCCCGCCGGGGCATCACGGAATGGTCGAGCACCCTCGCCAGGTGCCGCGCTGGATTGCCGAGATCCAGGTTGAGGCGCTCCAAATTCAGCCAAAAGACCGGGTGGCCCTGCGAGAGCGCACGCTCGGCCAAGTGGAGCAAGAGGTGGGTCTTGCCGCTACCGTACTCGCCGGTGATGACCTGAAAGACACTGCCGGCGTTCTCGGCATGGTGGAACAGCTGCGACACGGTCTTGTCGATGCGTTCGTGGCCCACGCTCATGGCCGTGACTGCCTCGACCGGCGGCAAGCCCTGCATGGAGCGGATCAAGGCGCGGAGCGAGCTCGGCTTGGTCTCCACCGGTGCCCGCACGCGTCGATGCACGTACTCGTAGGGCTCCCGAATCAGGCTGGTCCAAGTGCGGTGCGGAGGTGGCGGCTCGGCGCCGGACGAAAGAGCAAGCCGCATGAAGAGGGGTGGGAGGGTGCGCAGCGAATGGCTTCCCTCGAACAGCGCATCGCCACCGCTGAGGCAAATCTTGGTCGACACCGCGCCGCGCCCTGCGTCGAAATTGTCGACGAGCTCGCGCAGGACGGTGTAACCCTTCTCCCGCTGCCGCGGTGTGCGCCCGGCGAGCTCTTCACCCCCCGACAAATGCACGTAGAGACCCTTGTGCCCGAGGGCCTTCAGGATGCGGGTCAATTGCCCGAACACGCGCTGCGCCGAGTGAGCGTCCAGCGTTCCGCGAACGCCTGACACGACCTGGCGCGGCTTCAGCTCGTGACCTTCCGACCACAGGGTCAGGGAGCGCACCTCCCTGGCAGCTTCGTCGGTTGCACCGAGGTAAGCGGCACAGAAGCCGACCAAATCCCCTTCCACTTCCTCCGCTTCGGTAGCTTGGGCGAACTGCGCCACCGCGCGGTTCATGTGCTTGGCGTGATAATGGTCGAGTAGAAAGAGTAGGCCCCGCGCTCGGGTTTCTCCTGGCGGCACCAAGGCGTCGATGAGCGAAGCGACGAGCTCTTCGAGACTGTCGAGCGGGGTGTCCACCATCCGTAGCTCGGCAGAGACGAAGCCACGAGCACGGGCCGCACGACCGAGCTCACGCACGAGGGCCGCCTCCCGCGCGGGCGACGGACAATGAATCAGGTTGACCGAGGTCGCGCCCGAGTGCTCGAGGTCGAGCAAGGCCTGGTCGAGGCGGTTGACCTCATCCTCGATCGTCGTCACGGACGCGGCGTCCGCGCCGATGAGCGGCACGTCGACTGGAAGGCGACCGAATGTCTGGGAGTCGACGGTCGTGTCGTGATCCGAAGGCATTTCGCTAGTTGGTTAGCCTGAAATCCAGCTGTTTGAAAGGCATGCGAGAGTACCCGTCAGCCCTCGGGCGCAAGCTCCTCACCCTTCGCCCAGAGACCGAGGGCGATCGAGGCCCCGAGGCCCGACGCACGCTGTGTCCGGCGCCCGAGTCCCACATCGAGCGCCACCGGGTCACCGAAGAGCGTCACCCGCGCTCGAGCCCGCGTGATGGCGGTGTAGAGGAGCTCGCGAGTCGCCAGCGGCGACTCTGCAGGTGGCAGCACCACGGCGACATGGTCGAACTCGGAGCCTTGGCTCTTGTGGATGGTCATCGCAAAGGCGCTTTCGTGACCTGGCAGATGGGCTGGAGCTATCTGAAGCGGCTGCCGCCCCGGTCGGTTGAAGACGACGCTGGGTGCGGCGTCATCGCTCGACCACACGACCCCGACGTCGCCATTGTGGAGCTCGAGCACCGGATCCGTTTCGGTGATCAGAATCGGTCGACCCCGGTAATACTCACGCCCGTCCGGGACCAAACGATTCTCGCCCAAGAGCTGCCGAACCGACTCGTTCAACGTGGCAGCGCCGTGCGGACCCGTGCGGTGAGCGCACAAGATGCGAAACTCACCGAGGCGCGCCAAGGCGGTGGCGACATCGGGAGCCGTCGTCACCCTGCGAAACGCGCCGAGCACCAGCGCGCGGAGCAGGCGATCTTCCTTGGGCTGTGAGCAAACGGTGAGGGTCACACCAGCCGCTTCGGACTCGAGCACGTCCCGCACTCGAGCCGCGTCCCCTGCCCTGGCGGCGGCTGCCAGGCTCGACAGGCCGGGGGCGCCGAAACGATGTGTGTGCGTGAGCTGGCACATGGCCCCGCGTGCTCGAATTGGGTCCGATTCGAGGGCATCGCACAGCTCGGCTAGCACGTTGCCGGCATCGACCGAGGCCAGCTGATCGCGATCGCCCAGCAGAACCAGCGACGCGCCCACGGGCAGCGCTTCGGCCAAGTGGCGCATGAGCGCCAGGTCGACCATGGAGGCCTCGTCCACGACGACGACGTCGGCATCGAGCGGACGAGCCACGCCATGCCGAAACCGGGTCCGTGACTGAGGCAGGACCCCGAGCGCCCGATGAATGGTGCTCCCTTCGTCGGGTAAAGCTGCCTTGATCTCATCCGACGCGTCGAGGCGTCGCTTGGCCGAGGCAATCGACTCCGACAGCCGTGCGGCAGCTTTTCCAGTCGGCGCGAGCAAGAGCACACGCGGGAAAGGGCGGCACTCCGCCTGCGCGCGCTCGAGCAGGGCGGCGAGGATGCGGACGACCGTCGAGGTCTTGCCCGTGCCGGGGCCACCGCTGACGATGGTGAGCCCGCCGGCGAGCACGCTGGTGAGCGCGCGCGCCTGATCCTCGTCGAGGCCCGCC
>Ga0247744_1000017_pt1 | contig 46231 bp, 47 predicted proteins | sample UWRJS154409C5_FD_180946 | JGI IMG/M metagenome (GOLD analysis project Ga0247744, IMG submission 180946) | Soil microbial communities from Arlington Agricultural Research Station in Wisconsin, United States - UWRJ-S154-409C-5 | ecosystem: Environmental > Terrestrial > Soil > Agricultural land... | reverse complement strand
CATGCGCTCGAAGTTCGAGCCACACCCGGACACACCGACGGCTGCGTCTCGCTCCTCAGCCGGGACACCGAGCGTGTCTTCACCGGTGACGCCCTTCTGGTCCGCGGGGCCGGACGCACCGATTTTCAGCAAGGCAGCGCGCGGAAGCTCTACGGGTCCATCCAGGAGCAGCTCTTTTCCTTGCCGGACGACTTTCAGGTCTATCCGGCGCACGACTACGAGGGACGCACGTCGAGCACCATCGGCGAGGAGCGCCGCTACAACCCGCGCATCGGCGCTGCGGCGCGGGAGGAGGATTTCGTCGGCTACATGGAGAACCTCGGGCTGCCCCACCCCAAACAGCTGGCGATCGCCCTGCCGGCGAATCTGCGCTCGGGCGAGCCCGAGGATGGGCGCGTTTCGGTACCTCCCGACTGGGCACCCGTGGTCCGGACCTACGGCGGGATCACGGAGATTGATCCCGAATGGGTCGCCCTTCACCGAGCCGACATTCACCTGCTCGATGTGCGTGCAGCGGCCGAGCTCGACGGCGAACTCGGCCACCTCAGCGGCGCGCAGCACATCCCGCTGGACGAGCTGCGGGCCCGCTTGGCCGAAGTGCCGATGGACAAGCCCATCGTGACCGTCTGTCAGACGGGCAAGCGCTCGGCATTGGCCACGACGATTCTGAGGAAGGCGGGCATTCCAAGGACGGCCAATGTCTCGGGCGGGATGCTGAAGTGGCGCCAGCTCGGCCTGCCCAGTTAGAGCCTGCCCAGCCGGCGCCACCAGCCACTCAGCCTTGGGGCGCCGGTGCCTCGGGGATGCGCGTCCCCTGCCCCGTCACCATCCGCCAGCCGCCGGGGGTGCGCCGGTAGACGCGGGTGAAGCGCACGTTCTCGACGATGGGGTTCCCCTGGAACTTCACGTGCGCGATGACGCGCCCGGTCACGATGCCGACCTCGGACAGCACACGGAAATCGAGGTCGAAAAGGTCGATGCTCTCGACCTCGATGCCGGCCTGGGTCATGCCTTCGTAGCCGGCCAGGTACGCCGGTCGCTTCTCCAGCTGGGCGTCCGGACCGATGAAGGTGAACTCGTCGTCGATGAGCGTGCCGAGGAGCTTGGCGTCGGCCGTGGTGAGGGACTTGACCCACACCTGCTCGGCCGCTCGGAGGCCCACGATGTCCTGCTCCAGGCTGGCGCCTGGGCTCGCCGTCTTGGCGTCCGGGGGCTCGGTCGCCGAGGCCTTTTGGCAGGCGACAGCGCCCAGAAGGGAGGTGGCGAGCGCGCCAGCAGAGAGGAATTTCATGGAGGATTCGATGGTTTTTTTGGTCATTTGTGTTTGCCCTTTCGCTATCGAAGATAGGCGTTGCCCCTGGGCCACCCCATGACCGCTGACGCCACAAACTCGACCTTGCCCGCCAACGGCACCGTCCTCGCCGCACTCGTCCTCGGCAACCTGGCCGCAGCCGACGCCTTTGGGCTCGACGCGTCCCGATTGCGCGAGCGCGCGGGCCTCACGCAGGAGCTCTTGCAGGATCCGGACGGCCGGATCTCGGCGGAACGCTACGTGGCCCTGTGGGAGGCGATCGATCAGGATCCACGCGGCCTCGAGCTCGGGCTCTCCCTCGGCAAGAACCTGGACATGAGTGCCCTCGGGGTCGTGGGCTACGTAATGCAGCACGCGCCGGACGTGCGCACTGCCCTCTACTGCTTGGAGCGCTTCAATCACCTGCTCGGCGACGGAGTCGGCCCGAACATCACCGAGCTCGGCGACCGGGTCGCGCTGCACCGGGTGGAGCCGCCGCGCTTGGCCCGGCTCCAGTCGCTCTGCGTCGCAGCGCCGCTCGGCACCGTCACCCTGCTTCGGCAGCTCGCGGGCCTCGGGCCCAGCGAGCCGGTAGCGCTCGAGGCAGGATTCCAGCACGGACCGTTGCCGGACGCAGCGCTCACCGATCTGAAAGCAGCGCTCGGTTGCCCCGTCTCGTTCGACCAGCCCGAGACCCGCCTGATCTTGCCCGCGCGCCTGCTCGAACGCCCGCTCGTCCAGCCCAACGACAGTCTCCTGGCCTACCTCGAACGTCACGCCGAGACGCTGCAAGCCAAGCTCAGTAACCGAACCTCCCTGGGCGCCAAGGTCCGCGACCTTTTGACCCAGCGCCTGCGACAAGGCGAGCCCAGTCAGGCCGAGATCGCGAAGCAGTGCGGTCTGTCCGAGCGTTCGCTGCATCGCCGGCTGCGCGAAGAAGGCGCCACCTATGCCCAGCTCTTGGACGAGGTGCGCTCGACTCTGGCCCGCCTCTACCTCCAGGATCCCCGTCTGGCCGCTTTCGAAGTGGCCTTCCTGCTCGGTTACTCGGAGCCGAGCGCCTTCAACCGGGCTTTTCGCCGCTGGACGGGCCAGAGCCCCTCGGAATTTCGCCGGGGCGGCTGATCACGCAGCGTGGACGCCTCGGGCAGGCTCGCCCGCCACACGCTGTCGCACGAAGTCTTCGTACGACGTCGGTGGGCGTCCCAGGAGGTCGGTCGTACGTCGCAAGTCCTTCGCTGAGGTGGGCAGAGCAATGTTCCTAATGGCGGCGTAGCTCGAGATCACGTCCGTGACCTTCTTGCCGCGCGCGCCGCGGACCAGTGCGCCCTCGAACATCGCCTCGTCCACCTGGTAACTCACCGGTCGACCGAGCGCCTCGCTCCAGACCTCGGCGCAGGCGCGCCCGTCGAGCGACCTCGGCCCGACGATCGGGTAGGCCCCCTTCGGGAAGCCCGGATCGAGGCAGACCTTGGCAGCTGCTTCGGCAATGTCCCGCACGGCCACACGGTTGAAGGGGCGCTCGAACGGCTGAAGGAACCGGCCGTTTTCGATTTCCTCCCGGAAGAGGTCGTCGTTGTCCATGAAGTTCGTGGGCATGAGCACCACCGGACGCGTCTTGGAGTTGCGCGCTCGCTCGGAAATGCGCAATTTGGGCAGGTAACTCGGCATCAGTCGGCCGAAGTACGAGCGCAGGAGAAAGCGCATCAGGCTCGTCTTGGCGTCCACGTGCACGCCCATGAAGACCAGACGCACTCCGCGTCGTTCACACGCAGAGATGAACGTCTCGGCCAGCTCCTCTTCGTCCGCTTCGTGCGGTGATACGTAGAAGGCCGCGTGGACGCCGACCAGGCAACGCTCGACCAACGCCACGTCCCGTACGTTGCCCTCCACGAGCTCGGCCGGGGCCAGCCCCGTCGCCCGAGCTCGACTGCGCACGAGGGCGCGCACGTTCGCGCCCCGCTTCACGAGCTCGCGGACGGTGGCCCCACCCACCGTGCCCGTTCCACCCACCACTAGGACGCCGTTTTCGCTTTGTTTCATCAATCTAGACTCCCTGAATTGGGGCCCCATCGGCCCCCTTTCAAAGCACCAGTGGCCCGAGCCCACGCTGCGTTACACCTCGCGGCTGGTCGTTGGTGGCGCCCTCGAAGCGAGGTATGCTGGCCCCATGGATGCCCTGGCCACGGACGTGCGCTCGCCCGCGCCCCCGGACCCGGTCGCCGAGCGCGCCCTCGCCGGTGACCCGAGCGCCGAGCGCGAGATCTGTGCCCGGATCTTGCCAGCTATCCGCGCCTTCGCCGCGCGGCGCCTGCGCCCCGCCTCTGCCGAAGACTTCACGCACGACGCGCTGACCTTGCTCATCGAGGCGCTGCGCGAGCGGCGCATCCACGATCCTTCCCGTTTGGCCGGATTCGCCCTCGGGATCTGTCGCAATCTGGCGCGCGAGCGCGCTCGGACGGATGAGCGCCGTCGGGATCTGTCGGAGAAATACGCGCCCAGCGAGGCGGACCTGGCCATATGGGACGCGTCCTTGTCCGTGCGCCGAGACCACCTGGAGGATTGCTACTCCCAGCTCACGGAACGCTCGCGCAAGGTCATTCGCGCCACCTTCTGTGAGGACGCCGCCGACAGCGACATCGCTCGACTGCTCGAGCTGACGGAAGCGAACGTCCGCATCATCCGACATCGGACCCTGGCAGCGCTCCGCGCTTGCCTGGACAAGCCCATTTCGTGGACCACACTGGGGGAGGCGTCCTCATGAAAACGGCAACCAACGCGCTGGATCGAGCCACGGAGGAGCTGGACGACTACGTCCGTGGCGCCCTCGGCTCAGTCGATGCCGAGCGTTTCGAGGACGATCTGTTCGAACGGGCCATGGCCGGTGCGGCGCCGGAGCTCACCTTCCGGGCCAGTCTCGGGGCCACCTTTCGCGCGATGAACGCCCGTGGAAGCTTGGACCTCTGGCTCACCGCGCGCGACGTCCAGCGCTTGCAGAACAATCCCACTGTGCGCGTCGTGGTCTTCGAGCTCGACCTCGAGCACCCCGTCGGGCCCGACGTGCCGCCCGGGACGGACCTCCTGATCACGCGCATCCCCGTCGACCTCCGCGGTGTCGGCCGCCTGGAGGCCGAGGTCTTCGGCCCGAACGGGCAGCTGATCAAGCGCATGCCGGACGTCACCTTCGATGCGGTCGACGGCGCGGTGTATGCCTGCTGCGAGGCCGAGCTGGCGCGCACGGCCAGCACTGCGCCCGCCACCCTCACCCGCGTTTGGGCCACGGGCGAAGACTCCGAGCGCCGCCTCCTGCTCGAGCTGCCGCTTTTGTAAGAGGGCGTGTGTAACGCCGCCGCGCCTCGGGCCACTGGGACGGGAAGAGACCCGCCCATGCGCCGCAAACTGCTGAAAATCCTCGCCCTGCTCGTTGGACTCCTGCTCCTGGCCGCCCTCTGCCTGTGGGGGCGAGCGAAATGGGTCTTCGACCGCGACTACTCCGGGGTCCCCAAGCTCGCCATCACGGCCGATCACTCGCCAGCCGCCGTCGCGCGTGGGGAGCTGCTCTTCCAGTCCTTGTGCATGGAGTGCCACGGGGGCGCGGACGGCCGCGCCACCGGCAAGCACCTGGCGGAGGCTCCAGAATTCTTCGGCAAGTTCTACTCCGCCAATCTCGCCCACCCGAAACAGGGCCTCGCTCAGCGATCCGACGCCGAGATCGCGCGCACTCTGCGCACGGGCGTCTTGCCGAGCGGCCAGTTCTCGGTCGCCATGAGTCTGTTCCAGGGCCTAGGCGATGAGGACATCGCGGCCTTGCTGGGCTACGTGAGGTCCGAGCCACCAGCGCTACGCCCCGGAGGCGAGCTGCAGCCCCCCTCGCAGCTGACGCCGGCGGCCCAGCTCCTTTTGGCGGCGACTGGCATCGAGGCCCCGGTGGAGGGAGCGCTCGAGCGCATCGCGGTCCCGAAGCGCGAGCCCAGCGTCGAGTACGGCCGCTACATGGCCACGATCATGGATTGCGTCGGTTGTCACACCGACAGCATGGAGACCAACGCCGACAAGCTCGTCAATCCGGAGGCGTTCGCCGGCGGCTCCGAGCTGACGGACCCGACGGGCATGGCCATCTACTCCAAGAACATCACCATGGACGAGGCGACGGGCATCGGTCGCTTCAGTCTCGAGGACTTCGAGCGCGTGCTCACGCGGGGCGTGCGTCCCGACGGCTATTTGGTGCGCAAACCCATGCCGCTGTTCTCCCGCTTCGAGCGGGTGGAGGTGGAAGCCCTCTACCGCTTCTTGAAGTCACGCCCCAAGGTGCACAAGGCGAACAAGCCAGGCGGACACCGGCTCGAGAAAGCGAGCCCCACGGATTCTCCCGAGCAGCTGTTCGTCAAGGTGGGCTGCGTCGCCTGTCACGGCAGCGGCGCCCCCTATCAGGACCGTCTCTCCGGCGCCGCCGGCAAATCGGACGAGGCCGTCGCCGCGTGGATCCTGGACCCGCAAGCGAGCAAACCGGGCTCGATCATGCCCGCTTTCGCCCAGACGCTCGACCGCGAGCAGGCGACCCGCCTCGCCGCCTACGTCAAAACTCTCGCCAGCCTGGCCCAGGCCGTGCACTGAAACTGCGCGGGCCGGGATGAAGACGGCGGGCTCGATGGTTTCCGCACATCGATGTTTGCGTCTTGGTTGCAGAAGCGTGTCGCGCGCGGGTCCTCTTCCGGTGGCACCGGATGCAGCGCCGCGTGGTGCGCTTCGCCATTGCAAAGTCGGGCGCAGGGTGCTTTAGAGCGCACATCGTGCGCGCGGAGAGCCCTGTGACCCGACCGTTGCCTACTCGGAGCCGGCCTACCCGGAGCTGGCCCCTGCTCTCGGCCACGCTCGCAGCGATCCTGGTGCTCTTCGGCGGCCTGTTCGGAGACGGCCAGGCCCGCGTGGCCGCGCACGAAGCCGCCGTGACGGTGCTCGAGCTGGTGCTCACGGCCCGAAACTCGCACGTTTCGACGCCCAGCTTCGAGCCCGCGTTCCACCCGAGCGCCGCCATCCCCGGCGAAGCAGAGTCGGCCAGTAGTGAAGCCGACCCCTCCGACGACGGAGGCCAGAGCGCCGTCGACCAGGTCGGTTCGGCCTGCGTGATCCTCTCCCAAGCTTCGCTGTGGCGACGCGCAACTCGCGCGCCAGCCTGCACGGAGCCCAAGCAAAGCCGAGCACGACCGCTCGGTCTGCGCTTTTCGCTCGCGACCCGTCCCACGCGCGGCCCGCCCGCCTGACGTCCGAGCTCATCGTCGCCTTCGGCGCACTCGGCTCGGCACAATCGGCAAGGCACACTCGGCTCGGCACGATCGGCCAAGCGAGCGTGCGCTAGCCAGGCGCGCGTGAACGAATCCCCAGCGAGCGGCCAAGAGCCGCCTCCAGAGGCGCGCGCGCTCGGACTCGACGAACGAGTCCCACCTCACCTGCGCCACTGCGCCGCCCCTTTTCTCGCTCTTCAGCCACGAATTTCAACAGCCATGTCCCGAATCCCAGCGTTCTGCCTGCTCGTCTCGACCGCGCTCTCTTCTCTCGCTTGCCACCACAAGGAGCACGAGAAGGCGGAGCCACCGAAGTACCTCGTGACCACTCCGCTCCGGCAAACGACGGAGCTCACCAAGGAGTACGTGGCTCAGATCCGCGCCATCCAGCACATCGAGCTCCGGGCGCTCGAGAGCGGTTACTTGCAAGGCGTCTTCGTCGACGAAGGACAGAAGGTCGAGAAGGGCTTCAAGATGTTTCAGATCATGCCCTTGATCTACCAGGCCGAGGTCCAAAAATCGCAGGCCGAAGCCGACTTGAGCGAGGTCGAGTACAACAACACCAAGCTCCTCGCCGACAAGAACGTGGTGTCGTCCAGCGAGCTTGCCCTGGCCAAGGCCAAGCTAGCCAAAGCGCAAGCGCAGCTCTCCCTCGCCGCAACGCACAAAGGGCTGACCGAAATTCGCGCCCCATTCAGCGGCATCATGGGGCGCTTCCAGGCCCGGCAGGGCAGCTTGCTCGACGACGGTGACCCGCTGACGACCCTCGCCGACAACAGCACCGTCTGGGTGTACTTCAACGTAACCGAGGCGGAGTACCTGGAATACCAGGTGGAGCACCAGCCGGGCGAGCCGACGCCCGTGCGCTTGATCATGGCCAACGGCAAGGTCTTCGACCAACCGGGCGAAGTCAAAACCATCGAGGCGGACTTCAACAACGAGACCGGCAACATCGCCTTCCGAGCCTCGTTCCCGAACCCACAGGGCCTGCTCCGGCACGGCGAAACGGGCAAGGTGCAGATGATCATGCAGGTCGAAAATGCCCTCTTGATCCCGCAAAAGGCGACCTTCGAGGTCTTGGACAAGAAGTTCGTCTTCGTCGTCGACGACAAGAACGTCGTGCACTCACGCCCCGTCACCATCGCCGCCGAGCTGCCGCAGCTCTACGTCGTCGAAAGTGGCCTCCAGGAGTCCGAGAAGGTGCTCATCGACGGCTTGCGCAAGGTGCGTGAAGGCAGCGTCATCGTGCCTGATTTGAAGCCGGCGGGCGAAGTGTTCGGCAAGCTCGAAGTCGCGGCCGAGTGAGCGGCGAAGGACAACCGTCATGCTGACCTTCATTCGTCGTCCCGTCCTGGCCATCGTGCTTTCGGTGGTGGTCGTCTTCTTGGGCCTTTTGGCCATGCAGTCGCGCCCAATCTCGCAGTTTCCGGAGATTTCTCCGCCGCGCGTGATCGTGACCCTCGACTTCCCCGGCTCGAGCGCCGACGTGCTCGTCAAGTCGTCTCTCATCACCCTCGAGCGCGCCATCAACGGCGTGCAGGGCATGAGCTACATCATGTCGGACGCCACCAGCGCCGGTGAAGCGACCATCCAGGTCATCTTCGAGCTCGGTACCGACCCGAATCAGGCCATGGTCAACGTGAAGAACCGCGTCGACCAGGTGATGAGCCGTCTGCCACCGCTCGTGCAGCTCGAAGGCGTGATCGTCAACTTCGTGCAGCCGAGCATGCTCATGTACGTCAACCTGTACAGCACGGAGAAAACGGCCGACCAGAAGTTTCTCTACAACTACGCCAACGTGAACATGCTGCCCGAGCTGCAGCGCATCAAGGGCATCGCCCAGACGCGCATCCTCGGCTCCCGCCAGTACGCCATGCGCATCTGGCTCAATCCGGATCGCATGCGCGCCTATAGCGTCTCCACCGAAGAGGTGATGGAGGCGATCAACGAGCAGAGCGTGATCACTCGGCCCGGACGCATCGGCCAAGCGTCGGGCAAGCAGGCGCAGGCGCTGGAATACGTGCTGATCTACCAGGACCGCTACAACAAGCCGGAGCAGTACGAAAACATCATCATCCGCGCCAACCCGGACGGCGAGAACTTGCGCCTGGCCGACGTAGCGAAGGTGGAGCTCGGCAGCGAGTTCTTCGACATCTACTCGAACCTCGACGGCCACCCCTCGGCGGCCATCGTGCTCAAGCAGACCTACGGCAGCAACGCGAGCCAGGTCATCGAGCAGGTGAAGGACAAGCTGGAGGAGCTGAAGCAGACCTTCCCAGCGGGCATGGACTACCAGATCAGCTACGACGTCTCGACGTTCCTCGATGCCTCGATCGAGAAGGTCATCCACACCTTGGGTGAAGCCTTCGTGCTCGTGGCAGCCGTCGTGTTCCTGTTCTTGGGGGACTGGCGCTCGACCTTGATCCCAACGCTAGCGGTTCCCGTCTCGCTGGTCGGTGCGTTCATCTTCATGCAGATGTTCGGCATCACCATCAACCTGATCACCCTGTTCGCGCTGGTGCTCGCGATTGGCGTGGTGGTCGACGACGCCATCGTCGTCGTCGAGGCCGTGCACGCGAAAATGGCCGAGGCGCACTTATCCCCGTACCACGCGGTCAAGGCGGTATTGGGTGAAATTGCAGGCGCGGTCGTCGCCATCACCCTACTCATGACCGCAGTGTTCGTTCCGGTTGCGTTCATGACCGGTCCGGTCGGCATTTTTTACCGCCAGTTCTCGATCACCATGGCCTCCTCCATCGTGCTCTCCGGCGTCGTCGCCTTGACGCTCACGCCCGTCTTGTGCGCGATGATCCTCAAGAACGACCACGGCAAGCCCAAACGCAAGACGCCGATCAGCATCTTGCTCGACGCTTTCAATCGCGCGTTCGAGTTCGGCACGAACAAATACGTGGCCTTGCTGCAGAAGATCGTCAATCGCAGGCTCGTCACGTTCGGCCTGCTCCTGCTGTTCAGCCTGGGCATCTTGGGCGTGAACCGCGTCTTGCCGGCTGGATTCGTGCCCAACGAGGACCAGGGCATGATCTACGCCATCATCCAGACGCCGCCGGGCACGACACTCGAACAGACGAACGCGGTCTCACGTCAGCTCCAAACCATCGCCGAGGAGGTCGACGGCATTCAGTCGGTGTCCTCACTCGCGGGCTACGAGGTGCTGACGGAGGGGCGCGGCTCGAACGCCGGCACCTGCCTCATCAGCCTCAAACCCTGGTCGGAGCGCAAGCACAACGTCACCCAGATCATCGAAGAGCTGGAAGAGAAGGCGAAGGACATCGGCGCCATCGTCGAGTTCTTCGAGCCACCGGCGGTTCCTGGCTACGGCGCCGCCAGCGGTTTTGCCCTGCGCATGCTGGATAAGACCAATGGCACCGATTACCAGGAGTTCGACCGCATCAACAAAGAGTTCATGGATGCCTTGCACAAGCGCAAGGAGCTCACGGGTCTCTTTACCTTCTACGCTGCCAACTACCCGCAGTACCAGCTGAAGATCGACAACGGTCTGGCCATGCAGAAGGGCGTTTCGATCAAAAATGCCATGGATAACCTCGGCATCATGATCGGCAGCACCTACGAGCAGGGCTTCATCCGCTTCGGCAACTTCTTCAAGGTGTACACCCAGGCGGCGCCGGAGTTTCGGCGCATGCCGACCGACATCTTGAACCTCTACGTCAAGAACGACCGTGGCGAGATGGTGCCGTACTCGGCGTTCATGACCATGGAGAAGACCCAAGGTCCGAACGAAATCACCCGCTACAACCTGTACAATTCAGCGGCCATCCGCGGCGGCCCGGCCAAGGGCTACACCAGCGGCGACGCCATTAATGCCGTGAAAGAAGTGGCCGCGCAGACCCTGCCACGCGGCTACGACATCGCCTGGGAAGGTCTATCCTTCGACGAGGCCAAGCGCGGCAACGAGGCGCTCTTCATCTTCCTCATCGTGATCGCCTTCGTGTACTTGGTGCTCGCAGCACAATACGAGAGCTTCATCATCCCGCTAGCGGTCGTGTTCTCACTACCCGCAGGTGTGTTCGGGTCCTTCCTCTTGCTGCAGCAGATGGGGCTCGCCAACGACATCTTCGCCCAAGTGGGCCTGGTCATGCTGGTGGGCCTCCTGGGCAAGAACGCGGTGCTCATCGTGGAGTTTGCCGTGCAAAAACGGCGAGCTGGCGCGTCGATCGTCGATGCGGCCATCGAAGGCGCCAAGGTGCGCTTCCGCCCGATCTTGATGACGTCGTTCGCCTTCATCGCCGGCCTCCTGCCGCTCGTAGTGGCCACGGGCCCAGGCGCGGTGGGCAACCGCACCATCGGCTCCTCGGCGCTCGGCGGCATGCTGTTCGGTACGGTGTTCGGCGTCATCATCGTGCCCGGCCTCTACTTCATCTTCGCCACGCTGGCTGACGGCAAGCGCTTGATCAAAAACGAGGACGACGAGCCTCTGACGGAAGTTCCGAGCCACGACATGCCGGCATTCCAGGAAAGCCTCTACCCCCCCGCCGGCGGACACTCAGGAGACGGCCATGAATGAGCCCAGCCGTTTCGGGCCGCGCCGCGTCCCGCGTCTGGTGGCCTTCGTTTTGGCCGCCAGCCTGGCCTCTGCCTGCCTCCCCTCCCTCGAAGGCAATAAGCCGCGGGAGGCGAAAAAGGACGTCCCCGGCGGGTTTCCCGCGCCTCCGCCGACGGCGGCAGCAAAAGAGAACCCTGCCGCGGGCCCCAGCTTGGCCCAAAAGCACTATGCCGACTTCTTCGAGAGTCCAGAGCTCAAGGCGCTGATCAAGACGGCGCTCGAGAACAACCAAGAGCTGAACATTCGGATGCAGGAGATCGTCATCGCCAAGGCCGAAGTGAAGGCCAAAAAGGGCGAGTACCTGCCCAAGGTCGACGCCGGAGCCGGCGTCGGTCTGGACAAGGTGGGTCGCTACACGAGTCCCGGCGCCAGCAACGAGGCGAACGGCGTTGGCGAACCCGTGGGCGACTTCACCTTCGGCCTATCCGGCTCGTGGGAAGTCGACGTGTGGAAGAAGCTGCGCAATGGCGCCAAAGCCGCCAACTATCGCTACCTGTCGAGCATCGAAGGCCGAAACTTCATGGTCACCCAACTGGTGGCCGAGATCGCGCGCTCCTATTACGAGCTCGTCGCTCTGGATAGTCAGCTCGACGTCCTGAAGCGCAACATCCAAATCCAAACGGACGCCCTGGAGGTCGTGAAGCTGGAGAAGCAGGCGGCCCGCGTCACGGAGCTGGCGGTCCAGCGTTTCGAAGCCGAGGTGCTCAAGAATAGGAGCCGCCAGTTCGAGCTCGAACAAGCGCGCGTCATCGCCGAAAACCGCATCAATTTCTTGGTCGGTCGCTTTCCGCAGCCGGTCGCGCGCAGCGTGGCTCAGTTTCAGGCGCCGTTGCCCACCGCGCTCGGCGCCGGCCTGCCGAGCGAGCTGCTCGACAACCGCCCCGATGTGAAGCAGGCGGGGCTCGAGCTCGAGGCAGCCAAGCTGGACGTGAAGGCGGCCAAGGCCTCGTTCTACCCGTCGCTCAGCATCGACGCCGGCGTCGGCTACGACGCCTTCGACGTCCAGTACTTGGTCACGACGCCCGAGTCGCTCATCTACAATGCCGCGGGCCACCTCACGGCGCCGCTCCTCAACCGGAGCGCCATCGCCGCCAAGTACCGCACGGCCAATGCGCGCCAGCTCCAGGCAGTCTTCAACTACGAGCGCGCCATCCTGCAGGCGTTCACCGACGTCGTGAACCAGCTCGCCAAGGTGCAGAACCTGAAGCAAAGCTACGAGCTCAGGGAAAAGCAGGTGCAGACTCTGGAGGAGTCGGTCGCGATCTCGAACGTGCTCTTTCAATCGGCGCGCGCCGACTACATGGAGGTCCTGCTCACGCGGCGTGACACGCTCGATGCCGAGATGGAGCTCATCCTGACCAGGCTCGAGCAGTTCGACGCCATGATCAGCCTCTACCAGGCGCTCGGCGGCGGCTGGATGTAGCCCCGGGACTCGCTCGGCCGGCGGCAGGCGGCTTGGTGCCGGATCCTGCCCGCCGGAAGTCCTCCGCGATCTCCAGCAGGAAGTCCCACACGGCGCGCACCCGGGCCACGCGCGCCAAGTCGGCCGGAGCGACCAGCCAGATCTCTCGCTCGTCGACCACCTCCGGCGGCCCGAGCTGAACGAGCTCCGGCGCGCCCTCTGCGAGCAAGGTGGGCAGCGCGCCAACGCCGAGGCCCGCCAGAATGGCGGCCCGCATCGAGGCCAATCCCTCGGTGCGCACGACGCCCCGCCCCTGAGCGCGAACCCGCGCCGCCCAAGGCGCTCCCGGCAGGGGTAGCTGGTCCCGGCGTTGGATCACCAGATCGTGCCCGGCCACGTCGAAGGCGTCTTTGGGCCGGCCGCGACGCGCCAGGTAGCTGTGGCTGGCATACACGCCCACGTACATGGTGGCGACGCGGCGCGCGGTCAGCTCCACGCTCGAGCCTGGATCGGCTGGCGCGCCCCGACCCGGCAGCTGAAAGCGGATGGCGATATCCGCATCGCCGCGCGCCAAGTCGACGTAGCCGTCGCCCACGATGAACTCGAGATCGAGACCGGGGTGCCGGTCGCGCAAGACGGACAGGCGAGGCACTACGAACGAGGCCGCCGTTTCGTCGGTGAGCGCCAAGCGAACGACACCCTCGATGCGCTGTGCGCGTCCCGTGGCTTCCTCGCGCGCGAGCTCGATCTGGCGTTCGATGCGCAGCGCATGCTCGGCGACTTGGGTCGCCGCTTCCGTCGGCACGAGCCCACTGGTGGTGCGCTGGAAGAGCAAGACGCCGAGCTCTTGCTCGAGCTGCGTGAGCCGGCGACTGAGCGTGGTCGCATCGACCTTCGCCACGCGCGACGCCGCGGAGAAGCTCGGATGGCGGTGGAGGATGCCGAACAGGCGCAGATTCTCCCAGTCGAGCTCCGAGGCCATGGCCCCCGGACCCTAGCAGCTCGTCCTGCAAAAATGCAGATGCACCCCGCAAAAGTGTCTCTTCCGCTGCAAAAGAGCAGGCCTCATGTTGCGACCTGTGAGCGCCGGAGCGCTCCAGGAGACAACGCCATGACATCCCCCATCCCCCCCATCGAGACCCCCACCTTCCCCGTTCTGCACCACCCCGGCACCGGCGAGACGATCCGCGTGCTCGAGTCGACGCGCGACCTCTTCCGCATGGAGCTCACCATCGCTCCGCGCGGCGAGATCGCTGGTTCGCACCTGCATCCGAACCAGCACCAGACGTTCGAGATCGTCTCGGGCAAACTGGTCTGCCGGGCCCAAGGCCGCGAGCATGTGCTCAAGCCGGGTGACACGCTCGTTCTCCCGCCCGGCGTCGTGCACACCCAAGGCAACCCGTTCGACGAGCCCGTCGTCGCCATCGAAACGTACCGACCGGGCCTGCGCATCCACGAGTTCTTCGAGGCGTTCTTCAGCCTCGGCGCCCGTGGCCTGACCGACAACAAAGGCGCGCCCACGCCGCTCTACGGCGCCGCGCTCCTGGACGAGTACAAGGACACCATTGCCGTGGGCTCGCGCGTGGACCGGGTGCTCTTGCGCATGCTCGCGCCCCTCGCCCGCTCGCTCGGTTATGGCGACAAGCTGCGTGACGTGCTGCGCGCGGCGCGGTCGAACCCGCGCCTCGAGCTCACCGGCGGCAAGGAGTGGCGCGGGGCAGCGAGCCTCGTACCCAGCACGGCGCGCTCGGCTCGCTCGTGATAGAGCGCACTCTTTGCGTGGGCAGGACTCCGTGGCCGTACCTAAAATACGGCCATGGACGTCATCGCCCTCCGCCGCCGAGAGCTCGTCATCAAGGCGGCCGTGGTGCACACGGTCACCTATTTCGTGGCCGGTGTCTGCGCCTCGCTCGCACTCGACTACGCGCACGCCTTCAACGAACCAGGCCTCGCCGGCTACATGCGTGGCCTGGACGACGGGCTGGTGCGCGCCGGGCCGCTGTTTCAACCACTTCGGGGCGCCCTGTTTGGCCTCGCCTTTCATCCGCTCCGGGAAGTGCTGTTCGGTCGCCCCAGGGGCTGGGCCGTTCTCTGGCTCGTCCTCGTGGTGGTCGGCATCGTCGGGCCCTTTGGCGCGGCGCCCGGTTCGCTCGAGGGTCTGGTCTACACGACCGTCTCCGTGCGACGTCAGCTGCTCGGCTTCCTGGAGATCGTTCCCCAAGCGCTCGCGCTGTCGATCGTTCTCTTCATCTGGGTCACCCGCCCCGAGCGCCGCTGGCTGAGCTGGACCCTCGGCAGCACCTTTGCCGTGATCATGCTCCTCTGCACGCTCGGGGCTGTGGTCGGCCCAGAAAAAACTCAGTCGCGCGGGGAGATAGGAGCCTTGCGATACCGACCCCAGGCGATGAACAGCGCAATCGAGCCCAAAACAGCATTGAATACGATGGCCGGGAACTCGCCGCGCGTCAGGTGAAAGACGATAGCGAGCGCCATGATGGTCGTGAGGCCCGCTGCGGCGAGTGGGGTGAGCCCCGGCTTGATCCGCGTGGCCGCCGGCAGGACGAGCCCAACCGCGCCCAAGAACTCCATCGTGCCGATGAAGCGCACCAGGGCGGCGGGGATGTCACCCGGCCAGACCATCTGCTTGGCAAGGTCGGCGATCGGCTGCGTGGTCTTCATCACGCCAGCCATGCCGAACATGAGCGCCAGGATCACCTGCGCCGTCCAGAGTCCCATGTGGAGGCCGCGGCCAGCAGGCGCGCCCGTAGAGAGAGTGCTCGTGTTCATGCCGGGCACTCTGCCGCGCGCCCAGCTGTCGCGCCATGCGCAATAGTGTAACGTACTGATGCATGAGCGCAACAATGCAGCCCGGCAGGCCGGACAGGCTCAAGCGTCGCGCGGCACAATGGGCGCCTTCCTGAACCTGCCCCAGGCAACGAAGCTCGTGATCGAGCCCAAAACGACGTTGACGACAATCGCAGAGGACTCACCGCGCGTCAGGTGAAAGGCCAGGCCGAGCGCTAGCACGGTCGTGAGGCCCGCGGCGGCGAGCGGCGTCAGCCCCGGCTTGATCCGCGTGGCTGCCGGCAGGACGAGGCCGACCGCGCCCAGGAACTCCATCGTGCCGATGAAGCGCACCAGGGCGGCGGGGACGTCGCCCGCCCAGACCATTTGCTTGGCGAGCTCGGCGATGGGCTGCGTGGTCTTCATCACGCCGGCCACGCCAAAGCTGGCCGCCAGGACCACCTGCGCCGTCCAGAGTCCGATATTGAGGCCGCGACCCGCAGGTGCGCCCATGGAGAGAGTGCTGGTGTTCATCCACAGCACTGTGCAGGGTCCGCCGCTTCCCCGCTACGCGTAATAGTGTAACTTACTGCTGCATGAGCGCAACAATTGACGTCGCCTTGCTCGGCGCTTTCGTGGAGGTGGCCGATCTCTCGAGCTTCTCGGCGGCGGCCCGAGCGCTCGGCACGACGACCGCGACCGTGAGCCGCACCGTCGCCAAGCTGGAGGACGCGCTCGGTTCGCGACTCTTCCACCGCACCACGCGTCGGGTGTCGCTCACCACGGCGGGCAAGGCGCTCTACGGACGGACCGCCCCGCACGTGCGCGCGCTCGGCGCGGCCACGAAGGAGCTGCCCGAGCAGCAGACCGAGCCGGCCGGCGTGCTCAAGCTTGCCGCGCCCAGCGACATCGCCGCAACCTTCCTTGCCGGCGCGATCACTCGCTTCATGGCGCTCTACCCCAAGGTGCAGGTCGAGGCAGAGTTCGGCAGCCGCCTGGTCGATCTAGCAGCCGAGGGGTTCGACGTGGCGCTCCGGGGGTCGAGTGGCCAGCACAAGGACAAATCGCTCACGGCGCGCCGGCTCATCACGGGCGGCGACATGAGCCTGTTTGCGGCGCCCAGCTACCTGGCGCGGCGGGGCACCCCGGGGGAGCTCGCGGCGCCCGAGCACGACTGGCTCATTGCGGCTCCGATGCGTCGCGTCGTCGACTTTCCCGCGACGCTCGTGCCGAAGGTGGTGGCCAACGACTTTCTCTTCTTGCGCGAGGTCGCCGCAACCGGGGGCGGTGTGGCCATGTTGCCGAGCTTCCTCGCCCAGCCGTACGTGGCGAGCGGCACGCTCCTCCGCGTCTTGCCCTCGGTCCGCATCCAGCTCGGTGGTTTCGTGATGCTCTACTCCTCTCAGCGCCCGCTCGCCCGCAAGGTGGCCGCCTTCCGCGACTTCATCATCGACACCGCGCGCCGGGAGTGGGGGGGCTAGAGCCAACACTGGACTCGCGCTAGGCTGGGGCGAGTATGAACGCCAAGGAGCCCGAGCAGCGGCGTGGGTCGTGGTCTTTTGGACTCTGGCACTTCGGAGTCGTCCTCTTGCTGACGATAGCGGGGTCGAGGCCCGCGTTCGCCGAGACCCAGCGCGTCGATAGCGCCACGCGCGGAGCCGCGCGCACCCTGGGCTACGAGGGTGTGCAAGCCTACGAAGCCGGCGATTTCACGACGGCGCTCGATCGCCTCGACCGCGCCTACCAGGTCTTGCAGGTCCCCTCCTTGGCACTCTGGTCGGGACGCGCGCTCGAGCGACTAGGCCGCTGGGTCGAGGCTTCCGAACGCTACCTGGAGGCGACGCGCCTACCTGTGGCTGACGGCAGCGACCGAGCCGTGCAGGACCGGGCGCAAGAGGATGCCCGCCGCGCCGAGGCGGAGCTCCGGCCCCGGATCCCTGCGCTGGTGATCGAGGTCAAAGGCTCCGTTCCCCAAGACCTCCAGGTGACGAAGAACGGGGTCTCCGTGAATCGCGCGCTGCTGTCCAGCCGCATCCCGACGGACCCAGGCAGTGTGCTCGTCGTCGGGACCGCTGGCGGGCGCCAAGTGGAAGTCCGCGCCGAAGCGGCCGAGGGCAAGACGACGGTCGTCTCCCTCGACTTCGCTGCCGAAGGTGCTGGCTCCGCCGGACCTGCCGTCGTCGCGCCGACTGCGAGCGCAAGCACGGCGGCGCCCGCCGAGGCGAAAGCAGGGCGGAGGCCGGGCCACACGCAGCGCCTGCTCGGCTGGATTGCGATCGGCACGGGTGGAGCGGCTCTCGTGCTGGGCGGCGTGACCGGTGGCGTCGCTTTGGCCGAGCAGACGCGGCTGACGCAGGAGCAGAACTGCCAACCGTCGGGCGCGTGCCCACCGGGCACGGAGCTCGGCTCGGTGAACACGATGCGCATCCTGTCGACCGTCGGCCTCATCGCCGGCGGCGTGCTGGTCGGCACGGGCACCACGCTCTTGCTCACGGCGCCCAAGCAAACGGCGGTCACTGCCCGCCTCGGCTTCGACATCGGGGCTGTCCGTCTCGAGGGAACCTTCTGATGAAGGTCGATCGCAGACGGCGATGGCTCGGGGCCACTGGAGCACTGATCGCTGGAGCCTGGCTGGCCGAAGGCTGCGTGGTGCCGGAGTTCTACATCGACGAGGGCCTCGGGGGGGCTGCCTCCGGCGGCGACTCGAGTTTGGGGGGAGCGGACGGTGACGGTGGGGAGACCACGGCAGACGGCGGCGCGAGCTCGGGCGACGGCGGCGCCTCGACGGGCGGCAGCGAGAGCTCCGGCGGAAATACGAGCGGCGGCGGAGCGGATACTGGTGGGGCCAGCAGCGGCGGAACTGGCGGAACCGGCGGAACCGGCGGAACCGGCGGAAGCGGTGGGACCGGTGGGACCTGCTTCACACCATCGAGCACCGGCGACGTGGTGCAGATCACCAGCGATGGTGCGTGGAGCTGGCTCAGTAGCGAGCACGCCGTGGTGGACGCCCAGCTGGGCAAGCTGCTGGTCAGCTCGAATGCGTTCGAAACGGGTGACACGACCGTCGTCATTCACGACATCGAGAGCGGAAACAACGACGTGTCGACTCTCGGCACCCTCGAGGTCGACGACCAGGCCGTCGCCTCCTTACTCGTCGACCTCCCCGGTGAGTACCGGGCTTTCTGGGCGGGCAACAACTTGGATTGCAGCAGCTACTACTCGAACTACACGGCCCCGGCGTGGGTCAGCGACGGCCCACTCGAGTGGGACATGTTTGCTGGCTGCCCGTGGACGAGCACGGGTGGCCTGGTCCGGCGGGTCAACCACAACAACCTGTGGAAGATGAGCGCAGAAAACCTGCTCTACAATATCACGACTGCCCTCGATGGTGGGCAGAGCATCCTTACCTCGGACGATGGAGGGCAGACCTGGGTCTTCGCCGGCCAGCTCACCGGCCAAGGCGCTTCCTATCAGTTCGGCTACTACAGCTACTTCGGCAACGGCGTCGACCGCATCGACTTCCTCGCCGTGCAGGCACACCCAAGCGACAACGACAACGACCTCTATCACGGCTACCTGAAGGACGGGGTCGTGTACGCGTCGGATGGGAGCGTGGTGACCAGTGAGCTCGGCAACGACGGCGATCCGTTGACGGATTTCACGCGCGTCTTTCAGGCGCAGACGGGCCTCGGCGGCGTCGCGCTCGGGCACACCTGGAACCTGGACATCGCGCGCTACGATGACGGGACGATCGGAACACTCTGGCAAGGCCGAGCTGACGGGAGCGCGGGCGCAGCGACCGACCTGCGCTACGCCTACTCACGCTTCGACGGCACGTCGTGGACGTCCACGTACCTCGCGAAGGCTGGGCCCTACCTCTATGACGCAGAGCAGGACTACACGGGCGGCGCCGCGCTGGATCCGGACCATCCCGAGGTCATCTACATCTCGACGCCGATCGACCCCCGTGACGACACAGTCCTCTCGCACCACGAGATCTGGCAGGGCGTCACCTGCGACAACGGCGAGACCTTCACCTGGACGCCGATCACCGTGAACTCGAACGTCGACAACTTGCGCCCCACCGTGCCCAAATGGGACGACGAGCACACGGCGCTCGTCTGGTTTCGTGGCACCTACAATTCGGCACAGGACTTCTCCACCGAGGTCGTGGCCATCATCCTCGCACAGTGACGAGCGGCACGGCTCCGAGCCGCTCTACTCGACCTGCGGCGCCGAAAGTCGCTTTGCTTCGACCCGCGCCAGCGCACCAAAACCGATCTTTTCCATGATACGACGGGCAAGCCCCGGCCACACGCGCTGCACGACGAGGAGCGAGCCGTTGCCGCCAGCCAGAGTTTCGGCGCGGCTGCCTTTCAGGAAACGCACGAACTGTGCTGCCACCCAGGGCGGCTCGAAAATCTTGGGCAGGTCGAGCGGCATCTCCTTGCCCGACTCGGTGTTCGTGTGCGGAGGACTGAAGAGCCGCACATCGATGCCTTGCGGGCGAAGCTCGGCCCGAAGCGTGCGCGACAGCATGACCACAGCCGCCTTGGCGGCATTGTAGGCAGCGGTCCCCGGCATGGGCACGTAGCCCAAGGTGGAGCTGAAGTTAACGATCGTGCCCTGACCGGCGCGGAGCATGGACGGCACCACGGCCCGCATGACTCGTTCGGCACCCAAGACATGCACGTCGAACATCCGACGCACGACGTCGGCGTCCGAGTCGCGCCAGCGGCTCATGGAGCCACCGTTGCCGGCGTTGTTGACGAGCACGTCGATCGGCCCGAGCTCCCGAGTGATGCGCTCGACGGCAGCGCTCACCGAGTCGTCACGCGTGACGTCCAGCGGGACGGCGAGCGCCTGCGGTCCGCACTCGCGCGCAGCGACCTCTAGCCTTGCGAGCGAACGGGCCGCCAGCACCACCCGGGCCCCTTCGCGCGCCAGCGCTCGCGCGATCTCGAGCCCAATTCCCTGGGAAGCTCCCGTCACCAGAACGACCTTGTCTCGCAATTCCATGGCTACTCCTTCCGCTTGCTGCGTGCCGAGCCGAGCTCACGGCGCGCCCGCCGTATCCAGCCCAGCTCCATGTCCACCCACTCGAGCCCGTGCTCGATCGACAGTTTCCACAGCGCCGCCTCGCGCTTCGAGCGAGCGAGCATGAAGATCTCCTTTGCGCTCGCTCTGGCCGCATACTCTTGCCGCGTGGCCTCGAGGGTCTGCTCGTAGTCGGCGAGCACCCGATCGAGCACGTCGGGCTCGACGTCCGCCGCGAACACGAACTTGAGCAAGAGCGGGTGCCGCAGCTGGAGCGGCTCGACCGGCGCCCGCAGCCATAGGTCGAGCTCAGCCTCGCCCTCTTGGGTCAAGCGATAGACCTTGCGGTCCGGCTTGCCGTCGCCGGCCTCCCGCTCCACCAGGGCCTTGCCGTCGGCCGTGAGCGCGTGCAGCTCCCGATAGATCTGGCTCTGGGTGACGCTCCAGAACGAGCCCACCGAACCCTCGAAGCGCTGGCGCAGCACGTAGCCGCTCGTCGGCTCGAGCCGCAAAAAGCCCAGTATCGCCGCCCTGAGTGACACTGGTGTCATATATCACCTGTGTCATTCGTCGGTCAAGCCGCTCGGCGGCATCGTTTGGCCAACAGGCCGGGATCGTCCCGGCCTCCAAGCGGCGTAAAACGCGATTCCCCATCGAGAAGGGAGCCGCCACGCGATGACGACCGAACCCAAGTGCCCGTTTCACCACGCCGCCGAAGGAACCTCGAATCGGGACTGGTGGCCGAAACGGCTACGGCTCGACCTCTTGCACCAGCACTCGGACAAGTCCAACCCCCTCGGCACAGCCTTCGACTACAAGGCGGCGTTCCAGAGCCTCGACTTCGTCGCCTTGAAGCAGGACTTGGCCCAGCTCATGACCGACTCACAGGACTATTGGCCTGCGGACTTCGGGCACTATGGGCCGCTCTTCGTGCGCATGGCTTGGCACAGCGCCGGCACTTACCGCACCTTCGATGGTCGCGGCGGCGGCGGACGGGGACAGCAACGCTTTGCTCCGCTCAATGCCTGGCCCGACAACGTGAGCTTGGACAAGGCGCGGCGTCTGCTCTGGCCGATCAAGCAGAAGTACGGACAGAAGATCTCCTGGGCCGACCTCATGATCCTCGCCGGCAACGTCGCGCTCGAAACCATGGGCTTCAAGACGTTCGGCTTCGGCGGCGGACGGCCCGACGTGTGGGAGCCCGATCAGGACGTGTACTGGGGAGCCGAAAAGACCTGGCTCGCGGACGGCCGCTACTCCGGTGAGCGCAACTTGGACACGCCTCTGGCGGCGGTGCAGATGGGCCTCATCTACGTCAACCCCGAGGGCCCGGGTGGTCAGCCTGACCCGATCGCCGCTGCGAAGGACATCCGCGAGACGTTTGCGCGCATGGCGATGGACGACGAGGAGACGGTGGCGCTCATCGCCGGTGGTCACACCTTCGGCAAGACGCACGGCGCCGCCCCCGCTTCACACGTCGGCCCCGATCCGGAGGCCGCCCCGCTCGAAGCGCAGGGCTTCGGCTGGCAAAGCAGCTTCGGCACGGGCAAGGGCAAGGACACCATCACGAGCGGCCTCGAAGTCACCTGGACCACGACGCCGACCAAATGGAGCTCGAACTTCTTCTGGAACCTGTTCGGCTACGAATGGGAGCTGACCAAGAGCCCCGCGGGTGCCAACCAATGGGTGGCCAAGGGCGCCCCCGAGCTCATTCCCGACGCCCACGATCCCGGCAAGCGGCATCGCCCCACCATGCTGACCACCGATCTCTCGCTGCGCTTCGACCCGGCCTACGAGAAGATCTCGCGCCGCTTCATGGAGAAGCCCGACGAGTTCCAGGCGGCTTTTGCGCGCGCCTGGTTCAAGCTGACCCACCGCGACATGGGCCCCCGTGCGCGCTACCTCGGGCCCGAGGTGCCCGGGGAACAGCTGATCTGGCAAGACCCGATCCCTGCCCTCGATCATGCGCTCATCGAGGAGAAGGACATCGCCGAGCTCGCGGCGAAGCTGCTCGGCTCCGGCCTCTCCATCGCCGAGCTCGTCCGGACGGCGTGGGCTTCGGCCTCCACGTTTCGTGGCTCGGACAAGCGCGGTGGCGCGAACGGCGCCCGCATTCGGCTCGAGCCACAGCGCAGCTGGGCGGTCAATCAGCCGGCGGAGCTTGGCCGAGTGCTGCAGACGCTCGAGGGCATCCAGGCCGCCTTCAACGAGGCCCAGGCGGGCAAGAAGAAGGTGTCGCTCGCGGACCTCATCGTGCTGGGCGGCTCGGCCGCCGTGGAGCAGGCCGCCAGGCACGCAGGAACCCCGGTGACCGTGCCGTTTACGCCTGGGCGCATGGACGCCTCCGTGGCGCAGACCGACGCCGCCTCGTTCGAGGTGCTGGAGCCCCTCGCCGACGGCTTCCGCAACTACGCGCGAGCGGACCTGGCAACGTCGGCCGAGGCCCTGCTCATCGACAAGGCGCAGCTCCTCACGCTGACGGCGCCCGAGCTGACGGTGCTGGTGGGCGGCCTGCGCGCGCTCGGCGTGACCGTCTCCGAGCACGGACTCCCGTCCAACCGGAGCGACGCGCTCACGAGCGACTTCTTCGTCCAGCTGCTCGATATGGGCACCGAGTGGAAGCCCACGTCACCCAAAGCGGATCTCTTCGAAGGCCACGATCGCAAGACCGGTCAACTGAAATGGACCGCCACTCGGGTCGACCTCGTGTTCGGCTCGAACTCGGAGCTGCGCGCCCTGGCCGAGGTCTACGCCAGCGCCGATGCCCAGCAGAAGTTCGCGCAGGATTTCGCTCGAGCTTGGACCAAGGTCATGAACCTGGATCGCTTCGATCTCGAGTGAGTTTGCGGAGCCCGAGCCGCCCCGCCATGTGATGCAGGTTGCTGCGCGCCATGCCGAGGCTCCGCGCTGCGGCAGCCCAATTTCCGCCACTCTCTTCGAGCGCGCGCAGCACGAGCGTGCGCTTGGTCTCTTCCAGGGCGTCTTTGAGGGTCAGGCGAGAGCCGAGCGCACCTGGTCCGCCCTCGGTCAGACCGCGTTCTGGCACGGAACGTTCGAGCCCGAGGGCCTCCGGTCCGATCACGATCGGCGCCCCTGGCGCATGGTTCGCGCCGGCGCGCAGCACCGCCCGACCGAGCAAGTGGTCGAGCTCGCGCACGTTCCCCGGCCAGTCGGCAGCCGCTAGCGCCTGACGAGCGGCTTCCGTGAGCCGCACGGGGCCGACCCCGAGTCGGCGGCGATAGAGGTCCAGGAAGTAGCCGGCCAAGAGCGCAATGTCCGAGCGCCGTTCGCGCAAAGGCGGGACGCGGATTGGATACATGTTCAGGCGGTGGAACAGGTCGGCACGAAAGCGCCCAGCCGTCACCTCGCGCTCCAGATCGCGGTTGGTGGCGGCCACCAGGCGCACGTCGACGCGCAGGGGCCGATCCGAACCAACGCGCTGGATCTCGCCTTCCTGCAGTGCACGAAGCAACTTCGGCTGCACGGAGAGCGGCAGCTCACCGATCTCGTCCAAGAAGAGCGTCCCCTGGTCGGCAATTTCGAACTTACCGGCGCGATCGGCGTTCGCCCCCGTGTACGCGCCGCGCAAATGACCGAAGAGCTCGCTCTCGACGATGGTCTCCGGCAAGGCCGCGCAGTTGACGTAGATGAGCGGCCGCTCGCGGCGTGCTGACTGCTGCTGAACGGACCGGGCGACGAGCTCCTTGCCCACCCCCGTTTCCCCGCTGATCAGCACGGCAAAATCCGACGGGGCCACGAGCTCCACATCTTGACGCACGCGCTGAATCGCCGCGCTCGTGCCGAGGATCTGACTGCCGCCGTCGCGCAGCGCGGCGTCTCGCGCCAAGACGTCGGCCACCTGCTCGTGGCGGCGCGAGGCCCCTTCGAGTGCCTCGATGAGACGGGCCGTGTGCAGGGCTGCCCCCGCGAGTGCGCCCAGCATGCGAAGAAAACGATCATCGAGCTGGTCGAACGCGCCCGGCTCGAGCGCATCCGCGGTGAGCAGCCCAATCACCTTGTCGTCGGCGACCAGGGGACAGCCGAGGCACGCATGCACCTCGCGCGTGGCATCCGGGTTCTGTAGCAAGAGGCCGTCGTAGGGATCCGGGAGCGCGCTGTCGGCGGCGAAACGAACCGGACCTTTGCGCGCGAGCGCGAGATCGAGGCGGGGGGGCTCGCGGCGCGCGAAGCGACGGCCGAGCACCTCAGGAGCGAGTCCGTGGGTGGCGAGCGGCACGAGCTCGTCCCCGGACAGGCCCAGCACAGCAGCGGCATCGCACGGGATCGAGCGCCGCACCGCGTCGAGCAGACGCGACAGCCGGTCTTTGGCCGCCAGCGAGGTGGTCAGATCGACCGCGATCGAGAGCAAGGCGTCCGCTGCGTCCATGTTATTCGCACGATAACATCAGTTATCGAGCGCACAACTTGTTGCCGTTATTGTCACCATAACTCTCCTAGGTATCTGCCGGATTTAACATGACAATTTTCTTGGCACCCCCCATGCAGCACAAGCCCGATCATGAGTCCTTCGTCCATGATCCACTCGAACCAAACCCTGGGCCAGGTCGCTACGGCGCACCCTGCCTCGACCCTCGTCTTCCTCCGGCACCGCCTCGACTTCTGCTGCGGCGGCGGTCAACAGCTGGGCGACGCCTGCAGCAAGGCCGGGCTCGACCCGATGCAGGTGATCCTCGAGATCGAGGCCGAAGGAACCACGCGAGCTGCCGAGCGCTGGGATAACCGGCCGCTCCCCGAGCTCATCGACTTCATCCTCCGTGAGTACCACCAGCCCCTGCGCACCGATCTGCCGGCCTTGATCGAGGCGGCGCGACGGGTCGAACGCGTCCACAGCAAGAAGGCGAGCTGTCCGGTCGGCTTGGCGGCCCGCCTGGCGCACGTGGCCGCCGAGATCGAGCAGCACCTGATGAAGGAAGAGCAAGTGCTGTTTCCGGCCATTCGCGCCGGTCAAAGTGGGGACCACGTGCACATGCCAGTCCGAGTGATGATGCAGGAGCACGACGATCACGGGGCCAATCTGCTCGTCCTGCGCGATCTCGCCCACGACTTCGTCCCGCCACCCGAGGCGTGCGCCACTTGGCGCGCACTCTACGCCGGCCTCGAGACGCTCGAGTCCGAGCTCATGGAGCACATCCACCTCGAAAACAACGTGCTGTTCCCGCGCGCTATCAGCGGCTGAGAGAGTGCACCAGCTCTACCTGCTCTCCGTCTGGATCCACATCATGGCCGCCATGGTGTGGACCGGGGGCATGCTGTTTTTGGTCTTGGTGGCCGTGCCATGGCTGCGCAAAGGTCCGCGCGAGCAGGCCGCCGCCTTTCTGCATGAGACGGGCACGCGCTTTCGTAACGTCGGCTGGATCTGCTTTTTGCTCTTGGCCATCACTGGCACCTTCAATCTGTGGTTTCGCGGCGTCCGGCTGGCGGACTTCGGCCACGCCGAGTGGCTCTGCTCTCCGTTCGGGCGCACCATCACGCTCAAGCTCGGCTTGTTCTTCGCCGTGCTGGTGGTCAGTGCCGTGCACGACTTCATCGTTGGGCCGCGGGCGACCCAGGCGCTCCAAAGGGCTCCGCATTCTACACGAGCCCACGCTGCCCGCCGGCGCGCCTCGCTCCTCGGCCGCACCAATGTGCTCCTGGCGCTCCTGATCGTGGCCGCCGCGGTGATGCTCGTTCGGGGCGTCCCCTGGTAGCCATCCCCTCGCTAGGCGAGTAGCAAGGAGTGAGGGGAATGGCACATCGCGACGAAATCCTCCGCTTCGTCCGGGCGCAGCGTCTCGGCGTCGTTTCCTCGGTCAATGCGGGAGGGACGCCGCAGTCGGCGGTGGTCGGCTACGCGGTCACGGATGCGTTCGAGCTCGTCTTCGACACCCTCGGCGATACACGCAAGGCCGCGAACCTACGGGTGAGACCTGCCGCGTCGTTCACCGTCTGGAGCGGCGAGCGGACCGTACAGCTCGACGGCGTAGCGGACGAGCCGGGCGGTCCGGAGCTCGAGCGGATCCAGGCGACGTACTTTTCCATTTGGCCCGATGGTCGAGAGCGGACGGCGTGGCCCGGGATCACCTGGTTTCGCCTCCGTCCGACGTGGATCCGTTACACGGATTTCATGGCGGGGCCGCTGGTGATCACGCTCTGACTGCTGGCAGACTCCCCCGGCCATGAGCGCTACCTATCGCGCCAGCGTCATCACCCGACGCGGCGGACCCGAGGTCTTGCAGGTCCAAACCTTGCCGGTACCCGAGCCAGGGGCAGGCGAGGTGCGCGTGCGCGTGCGCGCGACCGGCGTCGGCTCGACCGATGTCCTGATGCGCCGCGGCTCCTACCAGTATGCCCCCAAGATCCCATTTGCTCCCGGATACGAAGTGGTGGGCGACGTGGAGGCGCTCGGCCCCGGCGTCACCGGCCTCGACGTCGGGCAGCGTGTGGCAGCGATCACGGTGTGGGGCGGCTACGGCGAGGTGGTGGTGCGCCCCGCCTGGGATTTCGTGCCGGTGCCGGAGGGCGTCGATGACGCAGAGGTCGTCGCCCTCATCCTGAACTACGTCACGGCCTGGCAGATGATCGAGCGTGTCGCGCGGCCCAAGCTGGGCCAGCTCGCGCTCGTGACGGGAGCCAATGGCGGCGTCGGCAGCGCGCTGCTCGAGCTCTTGCAGAGCCGCGGCGTCCGGGTGCTCGCGGCCGTTCGCCCCGACAAATACGACTGGGCGCGCTCGCTCGGAGCCACACCGATCCCTGCGCGCTCGGTACCACTGCCGGAGGCAGTGCATGCCGTCGCCCCAGACGGGGTCGATGTCGCCTTCGATGCCATCGGCGGTCGTGAAACCGCCCAAGCGACTCGGGCGACGAAGCGCGGCGGCATGGTGGTCGCCTACGGCTTCATGGGCGCCAGCAAGAACGGCAAACCGAGCACCTGGCTCACCCTGCTGACGTTCTGGTCCGCCTTCGTCGGCACCCTGCTCGCCGGAAGGCGCGGCGCGTTCTACGGCATCACCATGCGCTACCGGAAGGACCCAGCGCCCTACCAGAGCGATCTGAAGGCTCTGCTCCAGCAGCTCGAAAAGGGCCAGATCAAGCCGCGGATCGCCCTACGCTTGCCGCTCTTGGAAGCGCGGCGCGCCAACGAGCTCATCGAAGCGGGCGGCATCGAGGGCAAGCTCGTCCTCGTCGCGTGACGAATCCGCCGCTCAAGCGTTCGCGTTGAAGTTGACCATCCACTGAACGCCGAAACGATCGGTCAACGAACCGTAATAGTCCCCCCAAAACTGGTCGGCGATCGGCATGGTGACCTCGGCACCCTCCGCAAGCGCCGCAAACACGCGGTCGGCTTCCGCTCGGCTCGATGGGTGCACGGAGATCGCCAAATTGGTGCCCTGCACGTGGGGAGGGCCCAAACCTTCGACCCGGTCGCTCGCCATGATCATGGATCCAGACGGGAGCTCGAGGCCGACGTGCATCACGAGGTTCCTCGCTGCCTCTGGCATTTGCTCCGCGCCCGGCATGGTTCCGAAGCGATGGATCTCCGTCAATTTCCCGCCCAAGCACTTCTCGTAAAAACGCATTGCCGCTTCTGTGGTGCCTGGGAAGTTGAGATAGGGATGGGTTTTCATGGCGACTCCTCGCTGACGAACGTGCTCCGTTTGCCTGCCCGAAGAAGCATGGTGGACCTCGCGCTGCAAGGAGACCAGGCGAAACGTTGTCGAGCTCCGGCAAGAGCAACACCTCCCGGCAGGGTCCGTCCAGCATCCGCGTCGTCCTCTTCCGTTTGGCGCCCCCTCCGCTCTGCAAATTCGCACATCGGTTCGGCGCAGATCTGCGTTCTCCGCGCCAAGCACCGGCGCCATGCTGAGCGCATGGACATCGCCATCGTGGGCCCCGGAGCCATCGGCAGCACCTTCGCCTGGCAGCTCGCGCGAGCTGGTCACGACGTCACTGTCGTCGGCCGCGGGGCGCGCCTGGCCGACCTCGAGCGAGAGCAAGCCATCGTACGCGGCGACGGCCAGCGCACCCGCGTGAAGGTCGCGGCCTCGCTCGACCCCGTCCCGGCCTGGGACCTAGTGCTGGTCACGGTGCTCGCCCCACAGGTCGACGCCGTACTGCCTCTGCTCCGGGCCAGCGCCGCCCGGCGCGTGATGTTCATGTTCAATACGTTCGAGCCCCTGGATCGGCTCGAGCGCGCCGTGGGTCCGGAGCGTTTCTCCTTCGGATTTCCGGCAGGGGTTTTCACTCTGCTCATCGACGGTGTGATCCATCCGACGATCCGGCGCGGGTCCACGGCGAGCGACGCGCAGCTGGCGCGCCTCCTCAGCGCCGCCGGCATCCCGACCAGCGTCGAGCCCGACATGCACAGCTGGCTCCGCAGCCACGCTGCCCTGGTCGTGCCCCTGATGTCGGCCGGTGTCCTCGCCCGTGCCCGCGGTGCCGGCATGAGCTTTCGCCAAGCGTTGCAGCACGCAGAGGCCTTCGCTGCAGGGTTCGCGATCGTCCGCGCCCAAAGGAATCCGATCTTGCCTGCGCCTTTGGCTGGGCTCGCGCGCTTGCCGAGACTGGTCGTGGCGAGTCTGCTTTGGCTGCTCAGTCGCACCAAGGTGCTCCGGGACCTCGGTGCCCTCGGCACTGCCGAACCCCGCATGCTGATCGACCAGATGAACGCGCTGGCGCCAGCGCTGGCCGCGCCGCTCCTGGCCATTCGGCCCTGAGGCCCGCCCGAGCTAGCTCAGCCGAGCTGGCGGCGCGCTTCGGCCTCCAGCTCGCGCACCACGACGCGGACCCGAGGCGTTTTCTTGGCATCGCGGTGGAACGCCACATGGACGTCGACCGCTGGCGGCGACTGCTCGATGTCGAGCTGAACCAGCCCCGAGAGCGACGCCCCCTGCGTCTGGCTCAAGAGCCCGATGCCCATGCCAGAGAGCATCGCCTGCTCGAGCGCAACCGCCGAGTTCGAACGGAACACGAAGCGACAGGCGCCGTAGTCCCGCATCCAGCGCTCGTGCGGCAAACGCTCGAGGGAGCTGTCGAGGCCGACCCAATCGTGCAGCGCCGCCGCGGTTCGCCCCAGTCGGGCGCCCGGCAGGCGGCGGTCGACGTAGTCGCGCGAGGCAAACAAACCCGTCGGCGCCCGGCCGAGGAACTTGGACACGACGAGCCGCGACGTACTGCGCAGAATGCGTAAGCCAATATCGGCCTCGCCGCGAGCGATGTCGGCCACGCGCGACTCGGACATCAGCTCCAGATGGAGCGCCGGATACTTGGTGCGCACTCGCGCCAGAGCGGGCAGGAGCGGGCGGACGAGCCCTTCGGCCAAGGATACCCGCACGACGCCGGATACGTCCGCCTCGCGACCGTCGCGCACGAGCGAAGCGAGCCCGAGCTCGAGCTCCTCGGCCAGGGCGACCAAGCGCAGGGCATCCGGATCGAGGCGCGTACCGTCGCTCGAACGATGCACCATCGGTCGGCCCACGGTGCGTTCGAGCATTTCGACGCGCCGGGCGACGGTCGACGGGGCGACGCCGAGCGACTTGCCGGCGGCCAGAAAGCTCCTGTCGCGGTGCACCGCGAGGAGCATCCGCAGATCGTCCCAGGAGGGCACCTTGGTCGCCATTTTTGCAACTCGATAGTCGCACGGTTTGCAGAAAATAGCAGCCGGCGCGTCCGCCTACGCCAGGCGCTCGAGCAGCGCCCGCACGTCGGCGTGCCACTCGGTATCCTCGCCGTTCTCGTCCCAGAGCTCGCGGAGCTCGGACTTCGCAAACACGCGCTCGACCGCCTGACGTGCCCGGATCGCACCGACCCTCCGCGCCGCATCGCGGTTCTCCGCAAGCCAGACCGCTGCATCCTCGTCCAAGCGGTCGTCCCCTTTGCCGAGCGCGGCTGCGACGATCTCGGCGGCCGCCAAGACGGCCGACGCCTCGTCGAGCTCGAGGTCACCTCCGCTGGCCGCATCGAGAGCGGCTCCGAGCGCCGAGGCGCCGTCGTGGATGAGGTCGCTCAGCCAGTCGAGAGCCGAGTCGTTCTGAAAGGATTTGTGTCCCCAGGCGCCCATGGGCACATGCTACCCCGCCCTCCCATCTCCACGGTAGGCCAGAGAAAATGGCCTGTAACCGCCGGCTCCGAGTTCCGTAGGAGGAGTCATGGCACAAGGCGAGGTGGTCGGGCTCTTCATTCTTGGCTCCATTGCGGGGGAAGTGGTCGAGGTGGTCGATCGCATCGCTAGCGGGCACGTGAAGATCACGCCCGACATTTGGGTCGGCGGTGGGGACGGCGGCATGAACGGGGCGGGAGGCGCCGGTGCTGGTATCCTGACTGCCCTCGTGGCCAAGCTGATGGCAGACAATCTCAACGCGAGGGGTGAGTGAGCGTGCGCTCGGACCTCGACCCTCCCCTACCCTCGGCCTCGCACGGAAGCTTCGTGACGACCCGCTGGACGATGATCTTCGCAGCGGGGGGCAAGGCCCATCCGGCGCAACCGGAGCCGATCGACGGCCGGGCAGCCCTGGAGCGGCTGTGCCGCACGTATTGGCCCCCCGTCTATGCGTTCCTGCGCCGCCAGGGGCTCGGGGCCGATGACGCCAACGATTTGGCTCAGGAGTTCTTCTTTCGCTTGATCGAGCGCCAGGGACTGCGCCTGGTGGATCCCTTGCGCGGGCGTTTTCGCAGCTGGCTGCTCTCCTGCCTCAAGAACTTCATGGTCGGTGAGTGGAAACGGAGCACGGCTCAAAGGCGGGACGTTCGGCGCCTGGTCTGGCTCGACGGTGAGCAGGCGGAGTCGGGCTACCAGGCGGTGCCGGCGCGCGGGGCCGATCCAGAGCTTCAATACCAGCGGGATTGGGCCATGGCTCTCGTCGAGAGCGCGCGCCAGCGCCTGGAACAGGAATGCGAGCGCTCGGGGAGAAAGGAACTGTTCTCCTACGTGCAAGGCTGGCTCGTGGATGGTCCGGAGGAAGGTGGATATGCCGAGCTCGCGGCGCAGCTGGGGACCACCCCAGGCAGTCTCAAAGTCACCGTGCATCGTTGGCGACGTCGCTGGGCAGAGCTCCTGCGGGAGGCGCTCGAGGAGCAGCTGGATGGGCCCGACGATCACAAGACGGAAGGCGAGCTCGAGTGGCTCCTTGCCGCGATGGCCGGTCCGTCTTGAGCCCCACTCAGCGCTTGGGTTCCTCCGGCACGGTCGCCTGTTCGGGTCTGGACTGGACGACGACGAAATAGCCGGTGCGGCCCACCGGGGCGACGGCAGCGAGCCATTGCCCTTCGAAGCCAGGGAACGGGTCCGTGTAGGCCGCCTGGATCAGCGGGGTCGTGCGGACGAGCTCGAACTGTCGGCACGGATCGGGAGCAAAGGCGAAGTGACGCTGGAGCAGCGCGCGTGCGGGTGCGTCCAGCCGGTACTCGAGCGATCCTGCCAGCTCGGGATGAACGAGGAACGTGAAATCATCCTGGGCCTCTTGGCTGCTGCGCTCGACGCCGCGAGGCCCGAGCAGGGCGGTGATCTGTTCCCCGTCGGGAGCTTGGAGCGCCACTTCGCCGAGCGCCGGTGCGGCGATGGTCCCAGCCATGAGCACGCCCACCCACTTGCCAGCAGCGTCGAGCAGCGGCGCGGAGAGAGGAAACTTGATCCGCTCGTCTTCCTCCGATCGAAAGGCGGGGGCCAAATGCACGGCGTCTGGGCAGGATTCGGCGAGCGCGCGCGCGGCGCGGAAGTACTCGCGAAAGGCGAAATTGCGACTGAAATACGGCCTACCTGCGTTGCGTGAGTGCGCGTGAGGTCGCCCTTGTGCGTCGAGCACGAGCAGGCTGTCGAAAGGACCGAGGTGGCGAAGCAGCGCCGGGTGCTCGGGGAGAACCTTGTCCTGTTCATGTGCGAGCGCGACGATCTCGGGATCTTTTGCGGCCGCGTGAACGCGTGCGGCATACTGACTGAGCTGGAACAAGAGCGCGCCCGCCTGGGCACTGGCGGAGAACTGGCTCAGGCTGGCGGCATGGCGCTCTCGTCGCTGCGCCCGGGCGGCCTCGGCCTGCCGCGTCCAGAGCTCGAAGGACAGCAACAAGAGCGTGAGCGCTAGTAGGGCGCCCGACAGACGCGCCGCGGTCGGGTGACGCCGGCCGAGTCGTTTCAGGCGGTCGAACGCAGACGAATGCCGCGCCAAAAGAGGCCGATGCCCGAGCGCGTTCTCCAGATCATCGGCAAACTGCCCCGCGCTCGGATACCGCGAGTCCGCACGCTCGAGCGCGTGAAGGCAGATCGTTTCCCAGTCGCGATCGAGCTCGGGCCGCAATTGGCGCGGTGGGACCGGCTCCTCGGAGATGATGCGCCGCAGGACCTCCTCGGGCGTCTTGCCGCGGTGGGGAACGGCGCCGGTCAAGAGCTCATAGAAGATCGCGCCCAGGCTGTAGACGTCCGCAGCCGGGGTCAGGTCGCCGTACTCCGGCAGAACCTGCTCGGGCGCAGAGTAGTGGGGGCAACCGACGCCAAAATCCTCGCGCGTGAAGCCGACCTCGGAGCCAATCTTGGCGATGCCGAAATCCGAAACGTGCGGCCGACCGTGTCGATCGAAGAGCACGTTCTCCGGCTTGAGATCGCGATGCAGGACCGGCGGCGTCGAATGGTGAATGGCGTCCACAGCCCGAGCGATCACGACCATCAAGCGCGCGGCAGCCTCGGGCTCACGAAAATCCCCCATGCGAGCGCGGAGTGATCCGCCCTCCATGACGGGCATGGTCAGGTAGGCGTAACCATGATCATCTCCGGCGCTGCGGATGCCGACGACGTTCGGGAGCGACCCGAGCTTCTCGTAGAGCGCGACTTCCTTGCGGAACGCCTTGCGGGCCTTGTCGTCGCCGATGGGCAGCCGGGTTCGCTTCAGAGCCACTCGGCCGTCCGTGCTCGGATCGAGAGCCAGGTAGACGATGCCGAACCCGCCCTCACCGAGCACATCGAGGATGGGATACGGTCCGATTTGCTCGGGAATGGGGACGTCGGCGAGCTCGCTCAGCGGCGCTAGGTCGAAAGCGGCACGCGCCGCGCAGATCGGGCACCAGGCGCCACTTCGTCCGGAAGGGCCACGCGGACAGCGGTCCTGGCACACAGCGCACAGGCGCGGCGAATCAGGGAGAGCTGCGCCAGAACCACAGTGCGCGCAGCTGGCGGATTCGGAGACCTGCATCGAGGCGCTTTCTCGCTCCCTGGTCGGGCCTGCCGATTGTATCGACAAATGCCGTAACCCGCTCGGCCCGATTCCGTAGGAAAGCTCGGGTCCCAAGGTCGGACCCGGAAAGCGAGCTCTGAATGAGGCGAATGTCGATGTGGACGCGGGCGTGTGTGCTCCTCGTGCTGGTCACCGGTTGCGCGGGCCAGCCCAGGCCGAAAATGCGCGTGGGAGCGCCGCTCGAGAACAAGGGAGATCTCTTCCTGAAGAGGGAATTTCACCAGGACGGTGTGGCAGTCGACACCGTCGACGTCATCCAACGGCTCGCGCACGACCCGTCCTCCAAGGGCCACATCACCGCATCTCGAACCTGGCGCACGGTGGCCATGCTCACCGGAGCAGCGAGCGGAGCCCTGATCGGGTGGCCGGTGGGAGAAGCCATCGGGGGAAAGACGGATCCGGCGTGGGAGCTGGCCGCCGTCGGTGGGGCGCTCACCCTCACTGCGCTTTCGCTGGCGGTGCTCTCGGAGTCCCAGCTCCATCGTGCTGCGCGGGCTTACAACGAGTCGCTCACGGCCGCAGGCGCCGCTCCGCCGTTCGAAGTCGGGCAATGGGATCGCTTCGACCCCTACGCGCACCTCGCTCCTCCCCGTCTGGCCATGCAGAGGCTAGACCCCCTGGCTCCAGGGTCGCCTGCTCTCTTGGTGCCGGCCCCGCCCTAGCTCGACGTTCACCTTGAGCGCCCGTCCAAGCCGTCCAAGCCGAGGGGCCGCTAGCCCCTCCGGCTGCAAGGCCTGCACACTGCCTGGGCCCAAGGCGCACCGCTTACCAGAGTGGGCCGGCCCGCAAGCAAGAAAAGCCGCGCGGAAGCGCAGGCGGCGGTCAGGCACGACCGATGCATGGTTTCACCAGCAGGTGCCCCATGCAACTCATCCTCGATCGCCCTCTCGCACGCAACGCGACGTCGTTCTCAGGCTGGGCCCACTACGCGATGCTCACCGTGCTCGCGTTCGAAGGGCTCGGCGCGCTCGTCGGCGGCCCCCTCTTGGTGGCCGCACCCGACGGTCACCTCATGGACCTGCCAATCGAAGTCCTGCGCGGAACGTTCCCGGACTTCCTCGTCCCAGGGCTCCTGCTCACTGCCCTTGGCCTCTTGAACGTCGCGGCCTTCGTCGTCGTTCTCCTACGCCGGCGGTCTGGTCGCCTGTGGGCAGAGCTCGCGATGGGCGGGTTCCTCGTCTGGTTCGCGGTCGAGCTCGCCATCGTCGGCTACGGCAGCGTTGCCCAACTCGTCTGGGGCCTGCCCGTGCTCATCGGGAGCGTCCTCGCGGTGCCGTTTTGAGGAGCCGGCCGCCGAGGGTCCGGTGTGCTGGCCCGGGTCGGACTACGATTTCGAGCCCGACTCGAAGATCGCGATCCGGTTGTTGGCCGGCATCGACACCACCTCGACCAGCACCAGGTGCCGCTCGTGTGCCTCGGTGCAAACGTCGCGCAGATCCCGAACGCCCCACTCCGGGTCGCGCGCGCGGAGCGAGGCATCGAAGGCCTCGTTGCTCGGTGCCGTGTGCTGGCCATCCTGCTTGAACGGACCATAGAGGAAGAGCCGCCCGCCGGGATGTAGGCGCTGCGCGGCCCCGCGCATCAGGCCCACCGTCGTCGCCCAAGGCGAGATGTGCAGGACGTTGGCGCAGAAGATCGCGGTGAGCTCGGTGAGCCGTGCGGAATCGTCTGCGCCCAGTCCCCATTGTGGCGCAGCGAGGTCGATCCGTCGGGCCGGCTCGACATTCTGCAGCTGCGCCTGACGCCGCCACGCTTCGATGCTGTCCAGGTTGCGTGGCTCGAGGTCGCTCGGCCAAAAGACCAGCTTCGGCGCCTGGCGGGCGAACTCGACCACATGCTGACCGCTGCCACTGCCGACTTCCAGCACATGGCCGGTCTCGCCCTGCAGAAAGCGCGAGAGTACCTCCCAAATCGGCCCGTGATTGCGATGGAATGCCGCCGAGTCGAGCCTCGAGTCGCCCTCTCCCATGGGCTCCGATGGGTTCTGTCGCGGGGCTTTATTCATGGCTCTCGGCGCCCTTCGCCGCGGGCGACTCGAGATCGAGCCAGCATTCGCGAGTCCACCGATCCGTTTCCGGCAGGCCATCCCAATGGCGCAGGTTGAACCAAAACACGCGGCTATCCTTGTTCCGCTCCGTGCAGAGCACAATCTCCTTGTCCGTGCCGATCAGCGTCTTGGGGCGCTCGCCTATCCACGCAAAACGAATCTTTGACCAATCGACGTGCAGATGCACCACTGGTTCATCCGTGTCGGCCATGTCCAGCGTCGAGCCGGCCGCGAAAGCCAAGAGCGTCTCGCGGTCGCAATTCTCGGCATCCTCGGCTCCTGGCCACAGTCTGTCGAGGAGCTGGAATCGCCCGTGAGCGTTGACGGACACGGCGTCGTGCTCGCTCCGCTGTCGCATGGACAGGACCAGATGAGGCGCCCGCGCCACGAAGGCAAAGAAGTCACGTTGCGTTTCGGATGCTGGGTTTCGGTTTGCCATCATTTCTCCGGGGCTTTTGGTGACTTGTTTCGAGGTCGTTTTCTCGACGGCGAGCGAGCGCCGACTGGTTCGTTCGTCACAGGACCGAGTAAGGTCAGAATGGTCGACATCGTGCCGGTGACACGCGCCATGTGTTCCGTCGCTGCGCGGGCTCGCGAGAGAACGTACCCACCTTGAACCACGGCGATTAGGCAATCCGCGAGCGCCGAGGCGTCCAGGTCCGCGCGCAGGTCACCTTCATGCTGAGCAGCGAGAACTGCTCCCTCCAGCACTGACCGCAGCCGTCCGAATCCATCCGCCACACTCCCTCGAAGACTGGCGGGCAAATCGGGATCTTGAGCCATGCGCCCAAGCCGACAGCCGCGAAGCGCGTCGCGATCACTCGCCAAGAACCGAGTGAGACGCTCGAGTCCCCGTCCGGTCCCTGGACCACACGTTTCTTCGATGCGCCGGCTCACTTCCTCGGCAACCGCCCCCATGGCTTCGGCAGCGAGTTCCTCTTTGCCGCTGAAGAAATGGTAGAGACTACCCTGTCCAGATCGGCTCCGTTGCAGCACGTCGCGTGGGCTCATTGCGTGGAAGCCCCGCTCCCAGAGCAGCGATTTGGCGGCCTCGATCAGGGCTTCCCGCTTGGACACATTGTACCTACTAGTATGTACAATTGTGGGCGTCAAGCTCATCGAGCCGCCATCCGGTCACACTTCCCACTCGGGGCTCGTCTAAGGGTTCACCGGGTGCGCGGAGCCCCGGCAAGACTGGAGACAAAGACCGTGGATCAGAAAGCCAAGATACTCTCGACCATCGACGCCATGACCAACGCCTTCCACGCCGGGGACATCGAAGGGGTCATGCGGACCTATGAGCCGGGCGCCGTGGTCGTCGCTGAACCCGGCGTGCCCGTATCAGGGACGCCCTCGTTGCGAGCGATGTTCTCCGGGTTCATCGCCGCGAAGGCGCACTTCACCTTCCTGGGTCACGAGGTGATCCAGGCGGACGACATTGCTCTGCACTTGACCCCCTGGCGCATGGCTGGCGTTGCCCCAGGCGGAACGGCGCTGGAGGCGAGCGGGCTCTCCGTCGCGGTGCTGCGCCGGCAGCGGGATGGCAGCTGGCTCATGGTCATCGACGACCCGCACGGCGATACGCTCCTCAAGGGGCCGGCGGCGCGGTAGCGGGGCTAAGCCGATGGAACAAGCGCCGACTCTCGAAGTACTCGCGCGCCGGGCTGTGGACGGCGACCGCGATGCCGTCGCGACCATCGTTCGCGAGCTGCAAGGAAACATGTATGCGCTCGCGCTCCGAATGCTGTGGCATCAGCAGGACGCTGAGGATGCCACGCAAGAGATACTCGTCCGCGTGGTGACGCGGCTTTCACAGTTCGACTTCAAGAGTCGGCTGCGAACTTGGGCATACCGCGTGGCGACGAACTACCTGCTCGACGTAAGGAAGAGCTGCGTCGAGCGTAAGAAGCTGAGCTTCACGTCCTTCGCAGATGACCTCGTCGACGGACTCTCGGCGGGTGGGCCCGACGATTGTGAGCGCTCTGTGCTGACCGAGGAGGTCAAGATCGGCTGCACGCTCGGGATGCTGCAGTGTCTGGACCGGCCGCATCGACTCGCCTACGTGCTTGGTGAAATTCTCGACCTGCCCGCCCCAGAAGCAGCCTGTGTTCTCGACCTCGAGCCGGCCACCTTCAGGAAGAGACTTCAGCGAGCACGCGAAGCGATCGAGGTCTTTACTCGCTCGCATTGCGGACTCGTCTCCACCACGGCCGCCTGCGCCTGCAACCGCCGCGTGCCGGCGGCCGTTCAACTCGGACGTGTCCAGCCGAACGACCTCCAGTTCGCCACGACCGGCGCTTCGTTTGCGGAGGCTCGCCAGGTCATCCGCGGTATCGAAGAGGTCAAACGCGTCGTCGAACTGCACCGCGGCACACGACCGGGCGGCCCAAGCACGGACTTCGCACGCCGTGTCATCTCTGCCTTGGATGCTTGCAGTAGCTGAGCTGCAGCCGAACCAACGCCTTTGGGCGCAGTGGCGGTTTGAGGAAAGCGTCGCCTGAGAGCCCGCCAGCTCGACTATTGTCCCGCGGGCGGCTCCCACAGCTCGACCTTGTTGCCCTCGGGATCGACGACCCAACCGAACTTGCCGTACTCCGAATCGTCGACCTTCTCGAGCACGCTGCACCCTTCCTCCCGGAGCGCTGCAAGCAGCGCGTGAAGGTCGGCAACGCGGTAGTTCACCATGAACGGGGCCGTGCTCGGCGCGAACGTCTCGCTCTGGGCAGAGTGGATCGACCAAACGGTCGTGCCCGACGACGGCTTGCCGTCCGCGTCAGTCCAGCTGAAGGCAGTGCCGCCCCAGGCTTGCACGTCGATGCCGAGGTGCCGCTGGTACCAAGCCTGCAGGGCCTTCGGGTCCTTGGCCGAAAAGAAGATGCCACCAATGCCGGTCACGCGTTTCATGAGGTCCTCCCAGCTCGAAAAATACGCCGAACCGGAGCGTACACCAGTGCTCAGGGCGGTCCGCTGTCGAAGCATGCTCCGCGCGTGTGCGGGGCGCCTTGGCGTGATACATGGGACTCCATGCTTTCTTCCGAAGCCAGAGACGACGCGGAGCTGACCCTCCGGGAGCTGCGGCGGCTCGTTCACGGCATCAAGACCGCGTCCTACTCGGTGGAGCGGTCTTGCGGGGTGACGGGGGCCCAGCTGTTCGTACTGCGCGAGCTCTCGCTGGAGCCTGGGGTGTCGATCCGCCGGCTCGCTGAGCGCACGCTGACCGATCCGAGCTCCGTCTCGGTGATTGTCGCGCGTCTCGTCGAGCAGGGCTATGTGACGCGCGCGGTCGCCGACGCGGACCGGCGCAGGACGGCGCTCAGGCTCACGCGCCGAGGCACGCAGGTCGTGTCCCGTGCGCCCGAGCCCTATCAGGCCAAGCTCATTGGGGTGCTGCGAGAGCTGCCGTCACGCGAGCTTGCCGTGCTTCGGGGCGCGCTCGCGCGACTGTCCGACTCGCTCGGGCTCCGGCGCGAGGCTCCACTGTTTTTCGAAGAAGCGAACAAGAGAGGAAGCAAGAGTCGTGGTTCAAAATGAGGACCCGCCGCACGTCTCCCCAGGCGGTGGCGCGCTCGCGCCGCGCACGCTGGGAATCGCGGCCGTCGCGAGCGCCATCGGGCTCGCCGCTGCGCTGCTGGCGGAGGTCCTGACGCACGGCTTGGCGCTGGTGACGAACCTCGCGTTCTTCCAGCGCTGGTCGTTCGAAGCTGCCTCTCCGGCCGACAATCAGCTCGGTGGCTGGGTCGTGCTCGTGCCGGTCGCGGGCTCGCTGCTCGTCGGGTTGATGGCGCGGTACGGGTCCAAGGCCATCCGCGGGCACGGGATCCCCGAAGCCATGGAGCAGGTGCTGTTCAACGAGAGCCGCATCCCGGCACGCGTGCTGTTCATGAAGCCCCTGTCCGCGATCATATCCATCGGAACGGGCGGCCCGTTCGGTGCCGAAGGTCCCATCATCGCCACCGGGGGAGCGCTTGGCTCGCTCGTGGGTCAGTTCGCGAAAATCACCGCTGACGAGCGAAAGATCCTGCTCGCGTCCGGCGCGGCGGCCGGCATGTCGGCGACGTTCGGCTCTCCGGTGGCGGCGGTGCTGCTCGCCATCGAGCTGCTTCTCTTCGAGTACCGCGCGCGCTCATTGGTCGCCGTCGCATTCGCTGCCTGCACCGCAGCTGCCGTGCGTATCGCGCTGGTCGGCACCGCGCCCGCGTTCTCGGTGGGAGTCCTCGCGCAGCCCGGGGCGAGCGCAATCCTCGCGTACGTGATGGTCGGCGCGATCGTGGGACTGCTGGCGGTCGGCGTGACGAGGGCGGTCTACGCGGTCGAGGATGCCTTCGAGCGCCTCCCGATCCACTGGATGTGGTGGCCAGCGCTCGGCGCGATCCCCGTCGGTGTCATTGGCATCGCCCTGCCGCGGACGATGGGCGTGGGCTACAGCAACATCGAGCAGGCGGTATCGGGAGAGCTTGCCGGGACGGCGCTCTTCACCCTGTGCACTTTCAAGCTCGTCTCTTGGCTCTTCTCGCTCGGCAGCGGCACCTCCGGAGGAACACTCGCGCCGCTCTTCACCGTCGGAGGCGGCGCCGGCGCGGCGGTCGCAGGATTGTTTGCGGTACTCGCACCCCACGCGGGCATCGACCCGCGTCTCGGCGCGCTGGTCGGCATGGCTGCGATGTTCGCAGGAGCATCGCGCGCGCCACTGGCCTCCGTGGTGTTCGCCTTCGAGACCACGCGTCAGGCAGTTGGGCTCCTGCCACTTCTGGGCGGATGCTGTGCGGCGTACCTCATCGCGTGCGTGATGGCGAAGCACTCCATCATGACCGAGAAGATCGCGCGCCGCGGTCGCCCCGTGCCGACGGACTACGCAGCCGATTATCTCTCGCAAGTGCTGGTTCGCGATATCGGAACAAGGGCCGTGGTGACACTCCCCGCGAGCCAAACCATCGCCGAGACGCGTGCGTGGCTCGCGCACGAAGGAGCGGCGCTGCACCATCAAGGCTTTCCAGTGGTGAATGGCGAGACGCTCATCGGCGTCGTAACCCAGCGCCAGTTACTCGCTCCGAGCTTGCAGGCCGAGACGACACTCGCAGCGCTCGCATCTCGCGCCCCGCTGACGATCGGCGTCGATGCGACTGCACGCGCAGCCGCAGACCTCATGGTGCGCGAAGCGGTCGGGCGGCTGCCGGTCCTCGAGCGGGGAAGGCTCGTCGGCATCATCACCCGCAGCGATCTGCTCGAGGCGCATTCAGGCCGCCTTGCCTCCGAACAGCAAACCCGACGCGTCCGGACGATTGGGCTGCCGACCTCGGCCCATTGATCTGCTTCGGAGCGGTCATCGTGGAGCCCGGGCTCGAGAAGTCCTTCCACGCGGAGGCCTAGGCCTTGGGCGGGCGTTTGGCGAACTGCAGCTCGTCGTGGGGAACTTCGTCAATCCAACCTGCGCGTGCGCTCGGAAAGGCGTCGACGGAGGGGAAGTACGGCTTGATGTCGAGGATGGGCGTCCCATCGAGCAGGTCGACGCCGAGCACGTGCAAGCGCAGGCCTTCGACGCGTACGAGCTGCACCGCCGAAAGACCGAGCGGATTGGGACGGTCCGGCGAGCGCGTGGCGAATAGCCCGCGGCGGACCCGCGGCCCGCGGGGCGGGCGGACCAAGGGCCCCCAGGTCGCGCTGCGATGCAGGAAGGTCAGCACCCAAATGCGCTCAATCCCGACGAGATCGCTGAGCGCATCCTCCGGAATTCGCGCGGGATCGAGTTCGAGTACGGCTGGGCTGTCAGAGTCGATGGCGGCGGCCTGCTGCGGCGTGCCGAAGCGCCGCTGGTAGGGAGAGGACACCCAACCAATCGGCGAAAGAGAGAAGGGGCCGTGTGGTCGCCCGCCGTCGTCGTCAGAACCGAGCATGATGGCTACATAGCCGAGCGGCCGCCACGCCACGTGTCCCGATCGGGCGCGGAATCTGAGCAGGCCGCGAGAATCGGCCAAACTCACTAGTTGTTTCAGCGATTTAGGGAACAACGAACGCGAGCTGACCCAGCCGACAGCGGTCGCTAATTTCTTGCTCTCTCGAAGCAGAGAAGGAAATCGAACCCATGTCGAACGAACAGATGCGCTGGCTTTTGAAGCTAATCCAACCCGCTCGGACTCTGGCGTCGCTGCCAGGAGGTGCTGGGCTCTCCCAGGAAACTCATGCCGCGCTGCTTGGGCTTCCACACGAGGTCTACACTAGCGAGCTCGCTCGCATGGGAGCCGAGGCCAAGGAAGCTGCGAGCGAGCTACTCGCCGATCCAGCCGCTCTTTCGATGGTCGACCGGCTTCCTCTGCGTAAAGGCGCGAAGGTCGTCGTGTTCGGAGACAGCCTGACGTCGGAGCCTCAATCGTGGGCCGTAATCCTGAGTGAGCTAGTGAACGCCCGCCGCGCCGCCGATGAAATTTCCGTCACCATCAGCGCGGTCGGGGGCGAAACGACGACGCACGGACTAGTCCGGCTCGGCGAAGTCGTCGCGCGGCAGCCCGACTGGATCCTCTTTTTCATCGGTACGAACGACGCGCGGACGCAAGGGCCCAATCCTACGAAAACGCTCGTCCACCATGAGGAGAGCGCGCGCAACTTCGCGGAGCTGCGAGAGCGAGTATCCCACGAAACAAAGGCGCGCACCGTGTGGATCACTCCCCCCGCGACCAACGAAGAGCAGGTGGCGAAGCACCCGGGGCTAGCTCGCTTCGGAGTTCGCTTCAAGAACGAGAACCTAGCGCGCGTCGCCAAGATCGTTCGCGACATCGATGAGGCAGCGATTGACCTCTTCTCCACACTAGGGACGCCACCTCCCGCCGACTACCTCATGAGCGACGGCTTGCATTTCACGGTAACGGGTCAGAAGCGACTCTCACTCGAGGTGCTCAAGGGTTGGAGCAATTTCCAATGAAGGTTCTGATCTTCGGCGCGACCGGGAATATCGGGTCTCGAGTCACCGAACGCCTCATCGCACTTGGACAGCGGCCGGCCGTTTTTGTGCGTGATCGAAAGAAGGCAAAGGCGCTCTTCGGCGACGAGATCGATGTTCATGTCGGCGATCTCGACGAACCGCATTCGTCCTTAACGCCCGCGCTCGCTGGAATCGACGGTATTTTCCTCGTCACCGATGGTCCGGATCTCGATTTGCGAGATCGCGCGGTCGCGGTCGCCGCGAAATCCGCCGGAGTCCGGCACATCGTCAAGCTCTCCACCCTCGACGTGCCGAGCGGCGTGGGGACGGGGCCGTGGCATGCGCGCGGCGAGGTCGCGATCCGCGAGAGCGGAGTGGCCTTCACGTTCATTCAATCCGCGGGCTTCATGTCGAATGCGCTTGGTTGGTCGGACTCGATCCGCGATTTGGGATTGGTCCGAACCTCGACGGGACACGGGAAAATCGCGTTCATCCACCCGGACGACATCGCCGATGTCGCCACCGCGGCTCTGCTCACACGCGACTACGACGGCCAATCCTTGGTCATCACCGGGCCCGAAGCGCTGAGTTACGGCGAGATGGCCGCGGCTATCGGTAGCGCAATCGGCAAGCGCGTTCGCTTCGAGGAAATCTCGGACGAGCAGGCCTTCGCGGGCGTGATCCGTTGGGCGGGCCCGGGCCCCTACGCAGACGCGATCGTCGACATTTGGCGCGCAGTGCGACAAGGCCGGTTGGCCACCGTCTCGGACAGTGTGGAGCGCGTTCTTGGGCGAAAGGCCATCTCCTTCGATCGATGGGCAGAGGAGAACATCGCCGCTTTCGAGTAACGACTGGGTTCGGCGCCCTAGTACGAATTCAGGTAGACGGCGACGGTTCGGATGGCCTCGTCTTTCGCGCGCACCCGCGAGATCGCCTGCTTCTGGTGAGCCACTCCGTGCACCAGCGCTTCGACCATCTGCGGAAGAACGAAGAGCATTCGTTCTTTCTCTTCCGCGGTGTAGCGATCTTGCTGAGCGGGCGAAATCACCCGCTCGAAGGTGGCCCAGAGCGCGCTCTTGAAGCCGTCTGCACTTCTCGGCACCGCGGCGGAGACAATCTCGTGCAGCTCGGCATCCTCCGCGTGCACGTTCGCGAGCCGCTCCACGAGCTCGCCGGTGAACTCCTCGAGGGATGCCAAAGCGCACTCGCTCACCGTCCGCTCAATCACGTGCCTTACTCCGTCGACGTGGCGATCGTGCAGTGCCATGAAGATGGCCTGCTTGTCGGGGAAATACTGGTAGAGCGAGCCGATGCTGACGCCCGCTGCTTCTGCGACGCGATTCGTGGTGATGGCTTCGGCGCCGTGACGCCGGAGAACGCGCCGCACCGCCTCGAGAACGGCTTCCACCGTCTGTCGGGAGCGCTCTTGCTTGGGTGCACGGCGCGCGGACGCTCTTTCGCTAGTCTTCATGGAATCCGACGGACCAGAGAAGACTCTAGCACCGACCCAGCTCTGTCTGGCGTCCACGGGTTCGGGCCCGGGGACAAAACGGGAGGAGCCCGCGTTGCGGGCTCCGAGCACTGCTCCAGCTCCAGGACTCGTGGCCGCATCACCTATGCGTTCTCCGGCGCGCAACGGTCTCCCACCCCTCCCCCACGCCACCGCACTCGGCCCTCGAGGCCTGGACAAAACGCGAGGAGCCCGCGATGCGGGCTCCGAGCACTGCTCCAGCTCCAGGACTCGAACCTGGGACCCGGCGGTTAACAGCCGCCTGCTCTGCCAACTGAGCTAAGCTGGAATATCTAGGGGTTTCGGGCTCCTGCGACCCGGGGGGACGCAAGAGCGGACGCGGACATTAGCTCCGGGCCGCGGTCCGTCAAGGGTCCGGCGGGCCCAGGGCTCAGCCGCTCAAATCGGCTGATTCGCGCCACGCACCGGCCCACGGTGGTCCTCAGGGGACCGTCGGCAGGCCGCCCAAGGCCGACTCGATGAACGCGAGCCAGTCGGCGTGGGCGGGCGCGCTGCACAGGTAGACGAAGTGATCGTCCGCGCACGAGGGCTCGTGGTACTGCCGGAACGCTCCCGTCACGTCGCTGCCGACGTTCCCGGTCAAACTCGCGTAGCTGACGCCGTAGCCTGCTCCCGGATAGGCGAGGGCCAGCAGGGCCTGCCCGGAGATGGCGTTGGGCGTCACACCGGCAGGAGCCGTGACCTCCTGCAGGAGCGCGGCCGTCGTCACCGCGTGGTTGGCCGGTGGCGGTGCGTAGGCATCGCTGACTCCGGCCAGCACGAACAGGTCCTTGCTCTTGGGAAACTCGCTCACGAAGCGCGCGACGTAGAGCTCTGCATCTGCAGGCTCCAGGAAATGGCCCAGGAGGGCCAAGAACGGATGCGTTTCGTCGAGCGGCTCGCTGCCGTCGTCACAGACGACGTAGTCGAGCATGGACTCGATGCCGAGCTGGCCGGACGGCTTCGTTTTGTGCAGGAGCGCTACGGGCAGGTAGCCGCTCACGCCCGACAGCACCGCGCTGTCGTACTGCGACGACGTCGCCAAGAGCCCGCCCGTGCTGGCGCCCTGCGAATGGCCGAAGAATTGAATGCGCTGAGCGTCGAACGAGATGCTGCGTGCTGCTCCCCCCACATCTGCTTCGAGCACGATGCTCGAGAAGACCTGCGCGAGCCACACGAAGTCAGTGGCCGCTTGCAAGGAATTGCCCCGCGCTGCCTCGAGGTTCAAGGGGTTGAAGAACAGCTGCCCCGATTCGACCGTTTCGATCAGCTGTGCCTGGTAGGTCGTCCCGCCGAGCGAATCGGCGATCGCGAGCTGATTGAGCAGCGTTTGGCTGATGTTCTCGGCGTGGGCCCGCCCCTCGTGCATCACGGGCGTGATCGTCACGGTGGCGATGCCGAGGGCAGCCAGGTCGGCGGCGATGCCCTCGTCCAGGGCGGAGTAGCGCGAGCCGCCCGTACCTGGGCCGTAGACCACCAGGGGGACCTGTTCGATGCTGGTCCCAGCGAGGATCGAATCGGGCAACGTCAGCACGAAATCGACGGGCTCGGTGCGCGCTGCACCGGGGGCGCCGGGTCCGGGACTCGTCGCTGGGCCCGTGGCGAGGTAGGCCCCTTCGCTGTTGGTCGGCGAAAAGGTCACCGTGACGCCGGCCAGCGACGCGCTGATCGCGGGCAAATAGGGCGGCGTGCCGAGTTGCTGAATCAGCATTTCCAGGGCGCCCTCGAGCACGTGGAGGCCCCCACCAACGTCATCGGCGGGTCCCGATGGGGTGACGTCGGCGAGCGGTTCCGGCGACGTTGCCTCGATCACGGGCAAGAAGTCCTCGAACGAGCGCGTGGGCGTGCCGGCTCGGAAGACGGTCATCGCCGCAACCTGCTCCCGCTCGAGGCCGAGCTTGTTTTCGAGGAACCAGAAGGCATCGGCATAGTCCTGGTCGAAACCTGCGCAGGTCGATTCGAGCTTCTTGGCTTCGAAATCAGCCGGACTCCCCAAGGGATTGCCCATCGCGTCGCCCAAGCTGCGGCGGACCACGAGCGCATAGCGTGCGTCCTCCCGGAGTGGGAACCCGCCTACTGGCGCGACAGCCAGGGTACTATCCGGCAAGTAGTGAGAATTTTGATAGACGCGCGTGCGAATCGGGATGGGCTTGCCCCCGCTGTCGG